>Ga0207433_10010404_pt1 | contig 14486 bp, 11 predicted proteins | sample YelNatPaOPGAMG01_FD_187559 | JGI IMG/M metagenome (GOLD analysis project Ga0207433, IMG submission 187559) | Hot spring thermophilic microbial communities from Obsidian Pool, Yellowstone National Park, USA - OP-RAMG-01 (SPAdes) (version 3) | ecosystem: Environmental > Aquatic > Thermal springs... | reverse complement strand
CATGGACCAGAGATACCACTACAAAGATGGTGTTCAGAACCCCACGAACCTGTGGGCCACTGATAATCAGCTCTATGCACCTTACATCGGTGGTGCTTCTGGTAAAATCAGCCAGTACGTTTTCTCTCACTGGATGGTAAAACTTGAAGGTCTGTATCAGCTTCCTTATGGTTTTGACGTTTCCTTCACCTTTAACGCCAGACAGGGCTATGTCATTCCACATTCTATGACTGTTACTGATTACCGTTGGCCGAATTCTTACAACCGCTCCACAGGTGTCTATCTGGATGTGTTTGGCAAAGACACTCTGCCTGTTTTCTATCAGTTGAACATGAGATTAGAAAAGGAAGTCAGACTTGGAGATACGGGACGGATTTACCTCATGGCTGATGGATTCAACGTGCTGAACAAGGCTGTCATAAACAGAAGGTACGCCAAGAATGAAGGGACCCTGTACATCTATTCAAATGGCTCCATGAAATTCAGCAAGTATGCGAACAATTACCAGATCAACGAGTACCTCAACCCGTTCATCATGAGGTTAGGAGTTCGGTTCACTTTTTGATAAGTTGTAACAAGCAGTCAAGAACTCAAAAGCCCTTCTCCCCTGGGGGAGAAGGGCTTTTTATTTACTGCTCCCATTTGTGCTAAAATAACATTGGTGTAAAGGAAAAAATACTACAGATAAAATGATAAATTATCTTGGTGATCAACAATAGAAATGGCTAAAAAAAAGTTCTGGCCAGTGTTCTTGTTTTTTTCTGGCTTGCTGTTTTTGCTTTCAATTCTGGCCTACTCAGCGATCGAAATAACCAATTTACCTGGGGCCGAGGTAAAAAGAAAAAATTACAATGTTTTGTTGATAACCGTTGATACTCTGAGGCCTGACCGTTTGGGTTGTTATGATTCTCCTTACCTGAAGACGCCGACCATAGATGGTCTGGCCAAGGAAGCTATTCTTTTTGAGCGGGCCTTTGCTCAGACGCCCTTAACTTTGCCTTCCCACACCAACATCTTACTGGGCCTGACCCCGATAGAACACGGAGTTCATGATAATGGATTCTTCCATGTTCCAGAAAACTACCCGACCATGGCCACCCTGTTCAAAGAATCCGGGTACAGTTGTGGAGCTTTCATCGGGGCTTTTCCCCTTGATGCCAGGTTTGGTCTGAACCGGGGTTTTGATGTCTACGATCACGGTTATCGTTCTGATTCTGGTCTAGATTTTAAATTTGCCGAACGAAAAGCGGAAGAAGTCGTTAAGGCTGCTTTGGACTGGCTTAAAAAGCAGAAGCCGCCCTGGTTTTTGTGGGTTCACTGCTTTGACCCCCATCAGCCCTATGAACCGCCTTCACCTTTTGCCGAACTGTATAAAAATGACCTTTATAGCGGTGAGGTGGCCTACACCGATAAGGCCTTATCCGGTCTCCTTGATTATCTTAAGAACAGCGGACAATATGAAAATACGATAATTATTCTCACCGGTGACCATGGTCAATCATTGGGTGAACACGGTGAAGCAACCCATGGTTATTTTGCTTACAATTCAACCTTGTGGGTTCCGTTAATCATCAAAGCCTCTGGTTTTAAGCCGGCCAGAATCAAAAGCAATGTTTGCCACGTTGATGTTCTGCCCACTGTCCTTGAGTTACTGAACAAACCAGGGCCGGAAAAATTGGCCGGAAAGTCATTAGTGCCTTTGATGAAAGGCAAGAAGTTACCTCCCCGGAAAATTTATTTTGAATCCTTATATGCCTATTATCGACGCGGTTGGGCCCCGCTTCGGGGGTTTATCGAAGAAAACAAGAAATTCATAGATTCCCCGCTTCCTGAACTTTATGACCTCCAAAAAGATTTCAATGAAACAAAAAATCTGGCCACGGCCAGCATTAGCCGGGAAAAAGAAGAGCTGAATCAGTGGCTCAAAGGGGCTGTGGCAGCCTCGCCTTCATTGACGATGGATGCTCAGAGCCGGGAGAAACTGGCCAGCCTTGGCTACGTCGGCGGATACACTCCCCCGGAGAAGAAAGCTTTCGGTCCCGAAGATGATTTGAAGACGCTCCTGCCCTTCAACCAGAAGTTTGAATCTGCTCAGGAACTTTATTATGCGGGAAAAATTGAAGAAAGCATCAAGATTTTAAGGGAAATAATTGCTACCAGGCCAGATTTTGATAATCCCTATCTTTTTCTGACCACTATACTTGAGAAAGCTGGACGCTTACCCGAAGCGGAAACGATTTTAAACTCCGGAATTAAGGCCAATCCGAGGAACTATAAACTCTGGATGGAAGCGGGCCTTGTCCAGGTGGAGCTGGGTAATTATGAGCAGGCCATAAACAGCCTGAAACAGGCCCTGACTCTGATTGACTGGGACCCGGACCTCTGGAACTACCTCGGAGTAGCCTACTGGAAAAAAGGGGAATTTGAGCAGGCCAAAGCAATTTATGAACAGGCCTTAAAAATTGACCCTAAGTACGCCGTTACTTTGACCAACCTGGGCCTGACTGAAATTTCCCTGGGGATGAGGAATAAGGATGCCAGTTACCTGGCGAAAGCGGCTGAGCATTTTGAAAAAGCCCTGGAATACGACCGACAGCATGCCGAAGCCTATAACGGATTGGGAGTAGTTTTGAGGCTACGAGGAGATTTAAATGGCTCGATTAACATGTGGAAAAAGGTAGTCGAACTCAACCCCCGGCATCGCTTCGCCTTGTATAACCTGGGCCAGGCCTATCTAAACCTTGGTGATAAGAACAATGCCTTGTCCTATCTGGAAAAGTACAAGTCCCTCTATTACCAGGAAATGACCCCGGATGAAAAAGATGAGATTGAGACGCTGATAATGAAATGTCGTAAATAGTGATTTGCCTGTTTAGAAGCCCCGATCTGGGTAAAAAAATAAAAAAATATATTAACAAAAAGGAAAAAAGATGATTAGGTTTTGGGAAAAGCAAAAGCGGGTGATTTTTTTATTACTATTCTTTCTATTTTTTTGGGCCCTGGCTTCGCTGGCAGATTTGTCAGGCCAGGCCAGGCCCAAGCAGGTAATGTTAAGGGTCAGAGCTTTCGGGCCCGGTGGTTTTGCCCGGGGGTTGAAGAGCTCAGATTTTAAGTTGATGTTAGATGATAGTAACTGTCCGGTGGAAGGTTTGCTGGAGGTTGAGGGCAAAGACATAGTTAATAAAGATGGTCACCTGGAAGAGCTGCCTAATCTTAACCGGCATTATTTCTTGCTGTTTCAAATGTATGATTATCTGCCAGAAGTTAATGAGGTAATGCTGAATTTTTTTCAAAAAGCTTATCTGCCGGGTGATGGAATTGAAATTCAAACCCCGGCCCACAGGTATGATTTGAACCCTGGAGCCCTGTCGGCAACCACTCCTGAACTGGCTGCTAAGCAAATGACCGATTTTTTGAAAAAAGATATATTGCAGGGTAATGCTTATTACCTGAGTCTGGTGAAGGATTTACGCCGTCTGGCCCAGGCTATAGAAGGTCTCAATCCCATGGCTGGGATGGGCGACCAGGGTAGCGCCGAACTTTCACTTATGGGTCTGGAGAGGTTATTGAGCCAGTATCGTGATACGTTGCAGAAAGTCGAGTCTTTAAGAATGATGGATGAACAGAAGCTTACCAACTTTGCCCAAAATCTGCAGAAAATTGATGGTCAGAAAATCCTTTATTTTATTTACCAGCAGGAATTCCGTCCGGAACTGAGCCAGGCTATGCTCAACACCTTGATCGCCAACAATCAGGATAACCAGCAAATCCTTTCTGACCTGCAAGACCTTTTTCAGGTCTATCGCCGTGACCTGAAACTGAACCTCAAAAAGGTAATAGAGATGTTTAATCAAGCTGGGGTTGAGGTTAATTTTATTTTTCTGGAGAGGATTCCGGAAAGATTCGGCGGCCTGGTGATGAGAGAGCAATCAGAAGATATTTATAAGTTGTTCTATTCCTTAGCCATGGCCTCCGGCGGAAGGATATCAACCGGAAATAGGTTGATGCCTCTGATGGAAAAAATCATCGCTGATAACCGGTTTTATTACCTGTTATTTTTTAACCCCTTAGAAGTTAATCAGCCTGCCGGATTTCATAACCTTAAAATAGCGATTGATAAGCCAAATTTTCGCTTGGCTGCCCAAACGGGTTTTTTCCTCGAGTAACTAATCAATGGAACTAAATGTTTCCCTGGGATCCGAAACAGTCAATTGGCTGAAAAAATTGGATAATGGTATAATTAAACACTTAATACGTTTTGCCTTAAAAGGATAAAAAATAACTGGCTGGATAGGAGGAAGAAATGAGGAAAACATTGCCGAATATTCTAAAGATGTCCGGAATATTTTTTCTGCTGATTGTTCTGTTCTCCCTCGGTCAACAAGCTCTGGCTCAGGCTTATTCTGGAACCTCGAGGATAAGGGGGATAGTTACCGATGATAATGGTGAGCCTCTGGCCGAGGTTAAGATAACTCTTTATCACGTGAAGACTGATTCAGGATTTGAAACTAAGACCAACTCTAAAGGAGAATGGCAGGCCAACATGATTCGCGGGGGAAACTGGTATGTTGATTTTCGCAAAACGGGCTACGAAGTAAAAAAAATAAGTGTCCAGGTAACAGAGGGACAGACCAGGGGGCCGGTTATCGAGACCAAGCTAAAGAAATTAGAAGGATTGGTCATTACCAAGGATGTTCTGGATCTTTTAGAAAAGGGAAATAAGCTTTTTGACGAGGGCAAGATTGAAGAAGCCCTGGCTGTTTATAGCGATTTGTTGCTCAAGAACCCTGAGGCCTATGTCATTAATTACAGCATCGGAAATTGCTATTTTGCCAAAGAAAATTATGACCAGGCTATTGAATGTTATCAAAAGGTCATCGAGAAAAATAGCCAGTTTGTCCCGGCCCTGATAGCTCTTGGAAATGCCTGTATAAACAAAAAAGACGTGGACAAGGCCATGGAATGGTACAGCCGGATTGATATTAACAAGATAGATGACCCCGTCGTGTTGTACAACATAGGGACAATTTACTTCAACCATTCCCGCCACGACCAGGCCCTGAAGTATTACCAGAAAGCGGTGACCATTCAAGCTGATTTTACTGACGCTCTTTATCAGCTCGGTTTGACAGAACTGACCCTTGGGAATTATAAACAGGCAATGGAGGCTTTCCAGAATTACCTGAAGGTTGACGCGGAATCAGATAGAGCGGTGCAGGTCAAAAACTTCATTGAATTTTTAAAAACCAAAATTTGAACCGTGGCCGGTTAAATAATTAAGCCTTGAAACCATAATTTGAAAAAAGGCGTTTATTTATAAAACCGGAAATTTAAAAGAAGGATAATTATGGTGCGCACAAAAAGATTTTGGCCGGCAATCCTGCTCTCTCTCTCTCTTATCTTGACTTCCTTTGTTTTCAGCCATCCAGTGACTGTTGAGCAGAAAGATCTGGCTCCTAAATACAGGGATTGGTTAAAACTGGTAGATTATATTATTACCGATCAGGAAAGAGAGGTTTTTTTAAAGCTAAACAGGGATTCAGACCGGGAGGCTTTTATTGAGACTTTCTGGAAGATGAGGGACCCGACTCCAGGAACACCCGAAAATGAATATAAAGAAGAAATCGTAAAAAGATTTGAATACGCCAACACCAATTATAAAAGGGGGTCGTCACGAGAAGGCTGGCAGACAGATATGGGGAGAATTTATATTATTTTGGGTCCCCCGGCCAGCATAGAAAGACTTGAAGGTAAGACGGGAATCGTGCCCTGCCAGATCTGGACTTATTATGGAGATGTCAACAAGGGCCTGCCAGCCCATTTTGTCTTGATCTTTTTCCAAAAATCAGGCGTTGGCGAGTTCAAGCTTTATGACCCGCTGGCGGACGGCCCGTATAGCTTATTGGAAAACAAAAGAGAGGTAGACTGGGAAGATTATGAAGGCCTTTATGAGACCATAAAGAAAATTGCGCCGACCCTGGCTGTGCCCGCTTTAACCATCGTTCCGGGTGAGTACAGCCCGACCTTTTATCAGCCTTCCCCTCGCAATACTATCATTATGCAGAAGATTCTGGAATCACCCAAAAAAAACATTAGCCCCGCTTATGCCACAAATTTTCTTAAGTATGCCGGCGTGGTGTCCACTGAATATCTTACTAACTTCATAGAAAGCGAGGCGTTGCTGGAAGTGTTACCGGAGCCAGAGACCGGTGTGAATTTTGTCCATTTTATTATTTCCCCCAAGTCCCTGTCTGTGGATTATTATGAGCCCAAGAATCAGTACTATTGTAATTTTACCCTGAACGTCAGCGTCAGGTCTGGTGAAAAAATAATCTTCCAGTATAATCGGGAAATCCCTTTTTATTTCCCAGAAACGGAACTAAACAAGGTAAAAACAAACGGCCTGGCCGTGGAAGATAGCTTCCCCATTGCTGAAGGACAATATCAGGTGACGATTTTGCTCCAGAACAGCGTGGGCAAAGAATTTACCACCATGGAAAAAAATATTAACATTCTGCCGGCAGCACCCAAAGCTGCATTACTCGGACCTTTTATAGGTTATAAACTGCAGAGGTTCAATCGGGACCAGCATCTGCCCTTTAAGTTTGGAGAAGAAAAACTAATCATAGACCCGAAGATGACTTTTTCCGCAGCTGATCAGATGGAAGTAATGGTCGGCTTGGAAAACCTGGATCAGGCGGTATGGCAGAAAGGATACGTGGAATTAATGATCAAGGGCCTAAAGCCTGGCGCCCAGGTGGCGCAGACGGTCAAAGTCCCGCTAAATCAAACTAATTTTTCCCGCCTGGCTGGACTTTTCCAGGAGCTTAAAGTTTCAGACTTTTCGCCGGATTATTATGAGATGGTGGCCAGGTTGGTTGACGGAGAGGGCAAGGTTATTGACGAGAAAAAAGGCAACTTCATTGTCTCAGCTGAACCGGCCATCGGGCACCCGCTCAGCCAGGCCAGGATTATTCCTTTAAACCTTAAATACCTGTTTTATTTTATCTTGGCTCGCCAGTATGATGAAATCAGGCAGGATGAAAAGGCGGATTATTTCTATCAGACAGCATTATCTCTTAAACCAGATTATCAGGATGCTTTGGTCAGCTACGGACAATTCCTCTTCCGGCTGGGAAATTACCACAGGGTTCTTGAGTTAAGCGACCGCCTTGGCCAAGACCCCAAACAGAATTTTGCTTACCATTCTTTAAGAGGTAGGGCTTTCCTGGGGCTTAAAGACTTTCAGAAAGCCGTTGCTGAATTAACCCTGGCCAACCAGATTTATGACAGCGATACCACAGTGATTAATGCCCTTGGCCTCGCTTATTTTGGTCAAGGAGAAAAGAACAAGGCCAGAGAAGCCTTTAAGGCTTCTTTGAGGCTTAACCCGGACCAACCTGAAATCAAAAAAATGCTTGGCGACCTTGAGAAGAATAATAGCGAAAAATAAAAACCAGCCAATTAAAGCAGAAGAGTTCTTTGGTTAGGGGAGTCAGATTTTTTACTCTGTCTTTTTTATAAATTAAAAAAAAGGGCAACGAGCCGATAGCTCGTTGCCCTGGTTAGTTTCAAATAAGGCTTACTGAGTTACCAAGTCAAAGGGAATTCTTTTTTCTAAGGTCAAGCCACTGGTATTGTCCTTTACGTTAATTACCAGCTCGTATTTGCCCGCTTCGATTGGACGATCTTCAATTCTTTCTCCTTTGTCATCTTTAATCTGAACTTTCTTGGTAGTTGGTATCGGGATGGGCTGCTCGATGAAGGGAGTATCGTATTTCATAGTAGAGAAGGCCACGATTTTGGTGTTGTCCTTTCTTATGTCGAAGTTGATGTCTATATCGAATTTCTGACTGTCATTAGGTCTGGTCCCGTAAATCATGAACATCAGAGTGGGTTGCTCGCCGGGTTTTAAGACTTTTTCAGAATTGGGGAAAGCCTTGAAAATTATCCAGCTGAAATAATCTTTATGGAAATTCGGGTAGTTCTCCTGAGTATCCATCTGCTGGATGTCCTTCAACAGGAAAAGGCTGCTGGTTTCCAGTTTGCCTTCGGCCGCGATTTTCTCGTAATTGGGAATTTCAAACTCATAGTAAGAGGTGCCCAGCTTTTTGGTGTTGGGGTTACCAATGGCGCAGGCCAGAAGGTATTTGCCAGACGGCAACGGATAACCAAGATAATAATTAGCTTCCGCTTCAGGGTCATAACCAGCTGCCGGAACGGCAAAACTTCCTGCTACCCGATGTTCGGCCACCAGTTTCAGGTCGCTGTCTTGCATTTGGTAAATGTCAAAGAAAACATCAACGTTGGTTTTCAGGTTTTCCTGGTCGGTAGCTGGAGCCGTGTATTCGAGGTCGGCGTTCTTAATCTTGCTCACCATAATGGCAATGTAAGTGCCTTTGGCCGGCAGAATAATGACATCGTTAAACTGGAAAGGAAGGTCCATCTTGCCCTGTCTGGTAGCCAGTCCCTGGTCCAGCAGTGCCTTTATATCCTTTGGAATGACGGACGCTTTCTGGTCTTTCTTTTGATCCTTTTTCTGATCTTTTTTCTGGGGTGCGGCTTCCGAAAAAGCCACTACCAGCGAAAGAATCAGAATCATGATCAGGGATAGGGTGAAAGCTCTTTTAAATCTCATTTTTCCTCCTGTATAGTCTTTTCACCAGCTTCTTAAGCTGCAACTTTTATGCCAGCTAAGAAGGGGGTTGTTATCAGGATAATATATTCTTTTTGACCTCAAATGTAAATTTTATTTACAAAAAAATTTATTTAAAATCAAATTTATTTTCAGCTTGCTCACCTAAATTTTTAGTTAATATTACTTCAGCCTTGGCTTGGATTTCAACTGAAATTTTCTAACGGCGCGCAGATGTTCCTCGAAAGAGTGGTTGAAAACATGCGTTCCATCATTTCGGGCCACAAAGTAAAGATAATCTGCCCTGGACGGGTTTAAAGCGGCCAGTAAAGAATCTTTGCCCGGGTTGCAAATTGGACCTGGTGGCAGGCCCCGATAAAGATAAGTATTATAAGGTGAATCCAAATTTTTATCCTTAGCCCTGATGTTCCCGTCATACCTCTTTTCCAGCTTAAGAGCATAAATGATGGTCGGGTCGCAATCCAGTTTCATACCCAGCTTCAGACGATTGTGGAAAACGGCCGAGACCAAAGGCTTTTCTTCCGGGACAGCCGTTTCTTTTTCAATCAGAGAGGCCAGGATGACGATTTCTCTCAAATTCAGGCCTGATTTCTGGATGGCTTCAATTTCTTTTTCCACAAAAGTTTTCCGGAATTGCCCAACCATAGTTTTTACTATCTCCTCAGCCTGGACGTCTCGAGGAAAGTGGTAAGTTTCGGGAAAGAGGTATCCCTCAAGGTCTTTAGCTTTCGGGTCGAGGTCGGCCATCAGCTCAATTTTCTGGCAGGCTTCTGCTAAGGAGCCCTGGTAGGGATACTTCTTTTCAGTCAGGAGAGCTTCAATTTCTTGAAAGGTCAGGCCTTCCGGAATGGTAATCAGGTGAAGGAGAATGTTGCCTTTAATCAGGTTATGGATAATTTCCCTCGGTCTGGCTGGAAGATGGAATTCGTATTCCCCGGCTTTAAGGTAGGCAGGATAATAGAAAAGTGAGTAAGCCAGGTAAAAGGGAAAGTCGCTCCTGATCAGTTCGGCTTCCTTCAGCTGACGGGAAATTTTTTTTGGGGTAGCGCCTTTTTTAATAAGAACAACAGATTTTGCATTCTTAGGGCCAAATGGAGTATCAATAAAATCTGACACAAAAAAAGTCAGAACCAGGATTATGACCAGAAGAGCCATCAGGAGAGATTTAAATATTTTATAAAGAAGGCCCAGCATCTTGTCTTTTCTTTTCCAGATAGGCTTCCAGAATGATGACGGCCGCTATCTGGTCTTCTTTCTGCTTCTTTTCTTTAAAGGTGCCCTTAAAACCTTCCATTTTTTTTATGGCTTCCTTGGTGGTCAACCTTTCATCCCATAAAATAATCTTTTTCCCGGTCACCTCTCCCAGCCACCGGGCAAACCCCCGGCTGAGGTCGGCTCGCGAGCCTTCAGTGCCATCCATTCTTAAAGGAAAACTGACCACAATCTCTTCAATTTTTTTTTCTTGAACCAGGTTTTTGAAAAATTCAGCATTTTCTGTGGGTTTTTCTTTCAGAGTGTAATTGCCAAAAGGTTGAGCGGTAATTTCTAAGGGGTCACTTAAAGCCAATCCGAGATGACGGTCGCCATAATCAATGGCTAAAATTCTGCCCATGAATCATGACCTTTCCACACAGATTTTTTTATTTCGGTATCTTTCTAAAGCCAGGTCAATGAGCCTGTCCAGCAGAACCGGAAAGCTGATACCAGACACTTCCCACAACCTTGGATACATGCTGATTTCCGTGAAGCCGGGCATGGTGTTGATTTCATTGATGTAGACCTGTCCGGTCTCTTTTTCAAGAAAAAAATCCACTCTGGCCAGACCGCTGGCGTCTATGGCTTTGAAGGAAGCCACGGCCAGGCGCTGGATTTCTTCTATCTTATCGCCAGGTAGTTCAGCCGGTACCTGGAATCTGGTTTTTCCTTCCAGGTATTTATCGGCGTAGTCGTAAAATTCCCGGTAAGGAATCACTTCACCCGGGAGCGAAGCTTTTGGTTCATCGTTACCTAGGACGCTGCACTCTATTTCCCGTCCGTTAATACCCTTTTCTACGAGAATCTTTCGGTCGTAATTAAAAGCCAGTTCTATGGCCGCGGTCAGAGATTTATGGTTCTTAACCTTGGAGATGCCGACCGAAGAGCCGAGGTTGGCCGGCTTGATAAAGACCGGGAACTCCAGGTTTGAAATAATTTCCTTTTCTTTTTGCCGGGGATGCTTTTTCCAATCATTTTCCAGCACTACCAGAAAGGGGACAACTGGCAGGTTCAGAGCAGAAAGTATATTTTTGAAAATGACCTTATCCAGACCAGCGGCCGAAGCCAGGATTCCAGCTCCCACGTATGGCACACCAGCCATTTCCAGCAGCCCCTGGATAGTGCCGTCTTCTCCGAAGGGACCGTGTAGAACCGGGAAATAAACATCAGTCTTCAGTTCTGGCTTGGTGCCGGGCTTATTCCAGGGAAGGAAAGGATAAAAGGGAGGTTTGGCTAATTCGCTGGCCGGAGCGTTCGGGCTACTCACCGTCTTCCAGAAGCCCTTCTTATTAATGTATATCGATTGGACCTGGTACTTATCTCGGTTCAGGTTCTTGAAGATAGCCCTGGCAGAAATTATGGAAATCTCATGTTCGGCCGACCGCCCGCCGAAAATGAGGGTAACCCTGAGTTTTTTCTTCATGCTCAAAAATTTTAACCGATTTCTGACCAAAAAGAAAGAGCGCGGCCATTATGGAAATGGTCCAGGGAAAACATCTCCCAGGCAAAAAAATATTGTTGACATGGCTGGAAAATCAAAATTATAATAGCCATAGGGTGGAATTAAATCGCCAAGAGGTGCCAAGATGAAAAATGCTTATTTTAAACCCGGGTGGGCTTTATTTTGGCTTTTCCTGGGAGCGTCAATCTTGATTTTCCCTTCTTTTTTATTGGCCCAGGAAAATCAGGTTCAGAAACCCAAAATTTTTGCTGAAGAATATCAAATGATTTCGGAATCTGACATGTATTGCAGCTTTTTAATCTGGCAGGATAAATTCCCGAAATTAAGGATTGTTGGCTCGGAGAGAGAGAGTGAAAGGGCGATGATGGTGGATTCTGATACTTTTTATGTTAACCAGGGCCGGGAAGAAGGCCTGGAAATCGGGCAGATGTTTCTGGCTTTGGACGTTGGAGACAAGATATCTAAACTGGGCTATGTGGCTCAGAAAAAGGGGAAAGTCAGGATCATCAGGCTGGAAGACCATATGAGTGTAGCCAAAGTGGAGAAAGCTTGCGGAGATATTAAGGTTGGAAATTACCTCATACCATATGAAGAGATGACCACGGTTATCGGCAAAGACCAGGGATATGACAATAATCTTAAGCCGGGCGAAAGCCCTGAAGGCAAAATCATCTATCTTGATACAGATTTTAACATTGCGGCTTCTGGCTTCTGGGCCATCATTAACCTCGGTCAAGAACAGGGATTAAAAGTAGGGCAGCAGCTGACTATTTTCCGCCAGAAGAAGCCCAATTTCCCTCGCGAAGCAATTGGAAATCTGGTGGTTATTGATAGCCAGAAAAACACTGCCACGGTAAAAATACTTTCCTGCCGGGAAGCTCTGGAAAAAGGTGATATTGTTCAGGTGAAATAAACCTTTTAAATTTTTCTTGATTTCTTCCTCGTTTCAGTTGACAGAAATGAATATTTTTGTTAGTTTTTCTATACTCAACGACGGCCGTGAGCGGGCGTAGTTCAGTGGTAGAACGTCTGCTTGCCAAGCAGAAGGCCGTGGGTTCAAGTCCCATCGCCCGCTCCAATTTGTTTTCCCGGAATACTTGAATGGACAAAATGGCGCGGTACCCAAGCGGCTAAGGGAGAGGTCTGCAAAACCTCGATTCGTCGGTTCGAGTCCGACCCGCGCCTCCACCTAATTTAATCTCCGCGATTTCCTGAACTCCATCATAGTTAATTAAGCCAGTTCTTTTACCAGAAGCTTCAGCCGTTAGCGGTTATGACCATACAAAAAAGTCAAAGCTTATTTTTTCAGGTTAAATTTCTCTTAAGGATCAGACTGTTGCTCCAAGCTTGGCTTACTTCAGCTTAGCTAAATAGTTTTCAGCCTGCCTATGAGGGCTGTCTTTTTAAACTGTAAGAAGCGGGAAGAAAAATTTGTTCTGATGGGCAGGAATTTCTCGAAGAAAATATTTGTTGACTCAAGAATCGGATGTTTAATATACTTTGGAGCAAAGGAAAGGAGGAAACATGGATATAATGGCCAGAATTCAGGGGATTATTTTAAAACCTCAAGACGAATGGGGCAAGATTAAGGAAGAGCAGACCACGGTTCTGAATTTGTTTAAATCTTATTTTATGATCATCGCCGCCATTCCGGCGGTTGCTCAATTCATAGGTTACTGGTTGATAGGGATTTCTTTGCCGGTCAGAGGGCATTTCAAGTTTGGGTTTGGTTTTTCCATCGGCCGGGCGATTGTCTCTTACGTGCTCACTCTGGCCTCAATTTTTGTGACTGCTTTAATCATTGATGCCCTGGCTCCAACATTTTCGTCACGGTCTAACCAGTTAAACGCCTTGAAACTGGCTGGTTACAGCCTGACTCCTTATTTTGTCGCCGGTGTTCTTTACATTTTCCCGATCCTCGGCGTGCTGGTCATGCTGGCGGGCCTTTACAGCCTGTATTTATTTTATCTTGGCTTTAAGGCGGGCTTGATGGAAACGCCGCCAGATAAAGTTATGGGCTATTTTGTGGTCACAATTCTGGCTGAAGTAGTGCTCATGGTAATTGTCAGCCTGGTTGTCGGGGCGATGTTTTCTTTAGGTGCGATTTATCGCGGATTCTAATTCTGTTACTACGCGGGAAAAAGCTTCTGCTGGCTGTTGGGCCTGGGTAATTGGGCGACCGATAACCAGAAAATCTGCTCCTTTCTGGACGGCTTCAGCCGGGGTCATGATTCTTTTCTGGTCTTGAGCTTCAGCCCAGGCTGGACGAATGCCCGGGGTGATGATTTTAATTCCCTGGCCGAGTTCTGCTCTTAACAAATCTATTTCCTGCGGGGAACAGACCAGGCCTTCAATTCCGGCCTCTGTGGCCAGCCGGGCCAGCCTCAGAACCTGTTCTCTGGTGCTCGCGGAAAAACCAATTTCTTTTAAATCATCATCTTTGAGGCTGGTTAGAACCGTGACACCCAGCAGTAGAGGAAGGGGCTTGTTTTCTTTTTCCGCGGTTTCCCGGGCGGTCTCCACGGCTTTTTTCATCATTTCCCGGCCACCGGAAGTGTGAAGCGTTAGCATGGACACTCCATGCTTGACCGCGGCCCGAACCGCTCCGGCCACGGTGTTTGGTATGTCGTGCAGCTTGAGGTCCAGGAAAATTTCTTTTCCAAAGCTTTTGACCAGGTCAATCATTCCCGGACCTTCGGCCGTGAACAGTTCCAGCCCCACCTTAAACACCCTGGCTTCAGGCAGAGATTCCAGGACCTTTCGGGCTTCTTCTTTGTTTTTCACATCAAGGGCGATGATGATTTTGCTGGCAAGTTCTTTTTTCATTTCGGTTTACCTCTTTTTGGTTTTATTTTTGCTTGCGGTCTTTCCTGAACAAAAAATTTTCCGGTGCGGCCAGCCGGCTCAGGCTTTTACGCAGCCAATCAGGCTTGATATCTTTTCCACTTTGTGCTGCTCGGCCCAGCTTCTCAGGTCTTTTATAATCTTAAGGCAGACATCCGGGTCTACGAAGTTAGCCGTTCCTACCTGAACGGCTGAAGCTCCAGCCATGATAAATTCCAGAGCATCTTCCGCCGAGAAAATTCCGCCCATACCAATGACTGGCACAGAAAC
>Ga0207433_10010401_pt1 | contig 14490 bp, 16 predicted proteins | sample YelNatPaOPGAMG01_FD_187559 | JGI IMG/M metagenome (GOLD analysis project Ga0207433, IMG submission 187559) | Hot spring thermophilic microbial communities from Obsidian Pool, Yellowstone National Park, USA - OP-RAMG-01 (SPAdes) (version 3) | ecosystem: Environmental > Aquatic > Thermal springs... | reverse complement strand
CTTAGAGCGGTTATCGCGGCTAGGTTTAGAACACAGCGATTAAGGAGGGTATCTGATGCCGAAGTTTTAAAGGCGATGTGTAAGGGTAACGTTTCTGTTCAATATTATCTTCTTAAGCGGAGATGTTTTGCGCAGCTCTGTGGTTTGCCGCGAAGTTTAGGTCAGTATGTGAATAGTGGCAAGGTTAGGTGTGTGGCGTTAGTATGATAAGGATTGTTATGATTGCGCCGTTTGCTGTTTATCCTAAGGGTACAGTACCCGTCAGGATGCTACCGATCGCCAAGGCTCTGAGGAGACGGGGATATGATGTTTCTATAGTAGTACCACCTTATGATAATCCAGCCGAATCTGGAAGAGAGTATGAGGTTGATGGTGTTAAGGTGTATAACGTGAGGTTTAGGGATGTTCCTTTGCTGAAATATCCTTTGACAGCTTTTAGAATTCTTTGGAGGGTGTTTAGGTTGAAGCCGCAGGTGGTATATGTGTTTAAGCCTAAGGGGTATAGTGGGTTGGCTGCTATGCTTCTTTCCTTTATGAGGATGCTGGGCTTATTGAGGGGTTTGAGGTTAGTTTTGGATATGGATGATTGGGAGGGATATGGTGGCTTCTGTGATTATTATCTGAAGCATTCTCTCTACCCTAAGTATATGCTTGATTTCTTTGATTTTCAGGAGAGGTGGATTCCTAGGCGTGTTGATGCTATAACGGTGGCGAGTAGGACGCTGCAGGGAAGGGTGATGGGTTGGGGTATTCCTGCGGCTAAGGTTTTTTATGTTCCTAATGGTGTTGAAGCCAGGTCTAGTTATTCAGGTAGTTGTGAGGTTGGGGAGCTGAAGGAGAGGCTTGGATTAGAAGGCTCAAAGGTTATCTTGCTTTATACAAGGTTTTTGGAGTACAGGGTCGAGAAGGTGGTAGAGGTCTTAAAGCTTGTTAAGAAACAGTTGAATGGTGTTAAGTTGTTGGTAGTTGGGAGGGGGGAGTTTGGGGAAGAAGATGAGCTTTTGAGGCTGGCTGCTGGAGAAGGGCTTGAGGATTCAATGATTTTGGCTGGGTGGGCTAAGCCAGACGAGGTACCCAAGTATCTGGCGGTTGGGGATGTAGCTATATATCCGTTTGATGATACACCATTAAATAGAGCGAAATGTCCTGGGAAGCTTGTTGAACTCATGGCTGCAGGTAAAGCTATAGTTGCGGAGAACGTTGGTCAGATCGGGGAATATATAAAGGATGGGGAGTCGGGTCTTCTCGTAGATCCAGATGATATCTTGAGCTTTTCTTCAGAGGTTATTGATGTTTTGAAGGATGATGAGTTAAGATTAGGGCTTTGTGTAGGTGCACGTAGGAGGATCCTGGAAGTATTTGATTGGAACAAACTGATATCTGGGGTAGAGCAGGCGTTAGTTCCAAAAATAAGTTCTACTCAATCTAAGTGAGGCAAACTTAGTGTCATATTTGGTTAGTAGATATAAGAAAGAAGTCATAAGGTTTGGCGGTGTCGGGTATATAGCTTGGTATGGGCGGGCTCATAAGTATAAACCTACTTCGTTGAAGTTAATGTCCAGGGTGGGTTTAGGAGGCTGGATTTTGGATGTAGGGGGTGGAGAACGCAGTATTGGTCTTCCAAATTTTGTTAATCTTGACAGGTTTGCCTATTCTGGTTTTGTAACCGTTGTTGGCGATGCTCATTTCCTTCCCTTTAAAGACGAGGCGTTTGATCTCGTTTTATGTGAAGCCGTGATTGAGCATCTTAGAAAACCTTGGATTGCTGTCGAGGAGTTTTATCGAGTTCTGAAGCCAGGCGGCTATATATATGCTGATGTGGCTTTTATGCAGCCTGTTCACAGCTATCCATCGCATTACTTCAATATGACGATGGAAGGTGTTAAGGTTTTGTTTGAGAAGTTTGAAGAGGTCGAAAGCGGTGTGCAAGAGTATCAGATGCCTTCCTACACGTTACTTTATGTAATATCGCGTTACGTGAGGGGTCTTTTACCTTGGCTAGATAGGCAGTCCGAGAATATTGAATTCTATGATACAGGTACTCATATTTTCCATAAAAGTTGGGTAAGCTCGTTCTTAGCCTCACTTTATGGGCTATTTGCCAGATGTCTGAGATGCCTCGATAGACTCCTTAAACCTGAAAGGGCGATAGAAATAGCCGCAGGAGTATACTACATTGGAAGAAAGCAGAGATAAATCGTTAAGCTTACATCTTCATAGCTGTCTGAGACAACTATTTCAATACACTATATCAAAACGATGGCTTATTCTAATTCTCGCATTTACGATTTTGCTGAGGCAGTCATGGCTTTACACTCTAGTAAATAGGGATGAAGGAGGTATCGCCATAACTGCATTAGGTTGGTTAAATGGCTTACCTCCTTATACCTATTTTGATAATAACGCAGGTCCGTTCGCATGCATAATATATGCCATCACAACCTATCTGCTGGGTCCAGATATAATCTCCATAAGACTTTTGAACAATCTACTGTTCTATTTATCAATCATACTTTTATTCGTACTAGTGAAAGACCTATACGGAGAAACTGTGGCGCTTAGTGCTTGCCTATTCTACGGTATTTTTATGAGTACTCCGATATACGAAGGGCAGATAGCCTTAACTTCAAGCTTGTCAACACCTTTTATTGTTTTTTCGGTGTATTTCGGTACGAAATACTATAAAAATAAGGATAAAAAGAACTTATTTTTAGCAGGAGCAATGCTTTCGTTAGCTTTTTTGATAAAACTATTGGCAATAATACTAGCTCCCCTGCTCCTGATAATCATAGTCGCAGGATATTTTTCGCGCCAAAAGACATTGCGTAGGACGAAGGAAATAGTTTGCAACGTTGCTGTAGCCGCCGCTGGTCTTGTTATTATACCTACTATTTTCTTAATCTATTTTTGGAAGATGAATGCTATTGATGACCTAGTGAGGGTATTCCTATTGCAATCTCTTCTGAGAAATATACCAAATGTGCCTCTTGGAATCCTCTTTTATGTAATAAGCGAAGGGTTACCTTTATGGATTTTTGGAATCTACGGAGTTTTGACTTTAGGCAAGGCGCCACCAGACATAATCGTATTCACTTGGTTACTCCTCTCTGTTGGAGGCGCAGCTTTTCCTCCTAATTTTGGTCACAGATACATCTATTTGATAGCGCCTTTATCGATTCTATCAGGTTCTAGCCTTTCAAAAGTCTTAAAAGGATTGCGCGATTTTGAAAAAGAAACAAATAGAAACGATAAGAAGACACTATGCTATTTTACCCTCTGCACCCTCGTATTATCATCACTGGTAGCTTTTGAGTTTCAAAAGGAACAGTTTCCCAACTATAACATAAATTCAAGGTTAATTCGTCTTCAATGGCTTTATGCGGACGCAAACAGCTATGACGATCAAGTAAATTTAGCGAAATACTTTAAGTCGAAGTCAGTGCAAACCGGCCAAATACTCGTTCACGGGTGGGCGTCTGAAATATATTATCTTACAGGCGTAATGCCTCCTTTCAAATACGTGTGGAGCCGACCAGGTGTCGGCATACATATTCCTCCCCAAGAATATGATTTTCTCGTGAATAGAATTATAAATTACGAGTTCAAATATGTCGTTTTTTATGATTATAGTATAAGCGCTTTAAGATTTAGAACGGACGATCCTGTCGTTGCAGAGACGTTGCGGAGATATTTCTTTATTCGGCAAATTGGAAACGCTCTTATTTTTGGCAGTATTTCTGAGGACGGTTACCGTATCTCGTACGAATTTTTGGACAACTTCGCTAAAGCGCTAAAGATTCATAAAAGACCCGATGGATCTGCGATACAAATATCAGAAGAAATAAGCCGTGGCGAAGTTGAAGAACTCTTCCTTCCACGTGTTACAGAACTCGATATTGCTGGAGAGTATAGGTCAACTTTTTTACAGGTACCATTGAATTTGGAAAGTCAAGTAATATTTAGCAACATCACGATACCGCCCTCCTCCATTCTTAGATTTGGGATAGGGATAGAAAGCTGGACTTGGCAAAGGCGAGGTGGAGATGGAGCTATATTTCAAATTTATGTTGTCACATCAGATGATAAAGCTCACAGGATTTTTGAGCAGTACATTAATCCAAAGCAGATCAATGAACATAGAAGATGGCTTGATTACACTGTTGATTTAAGCAACTACGGTGGTCAAACCGTTCAAATCATTTTTGTGACAACACCCGGTCCTTTGGGCGATGTTTTCGATGACTGGGCACATTGGAGTAGACCACTGCTTCTTACAAAAACTAGATAATTTTTGATAGAATTGGAAAGAATTATACCTGGAAAAGTTTCGAATAGTATCTACCAAGAACATTTAAGCAGATATCTATTCGCATCAGTATTTACTAAGGATAAGCTGATTTTAGATGCTGCTTGTGGTACAGGCTATGGTTCAAAGATATTAGCGTACAAAGGAAGAGTGGTCGGTATTGACATTTCAAAAATTAGTATAAGGTACGCAAGTAAATATTGTACCGACTGCGATTTCTTGGTGATGGATGTCACCCATTTAGGCTTTCGTAATGATGTTTTTGACGTGATTTGCTCATTCGAAACCATAGAACATATCAAAGATTATAAAAAATATTTAGTAGAAATGCGTAGAGTTCTCAAATCAGGAGGGCTTCTTATCATCAGCACTCCTCTCAAGGAGGTGTTCTCTCCTTTGATCACCAAACCTACTAATCCGTACCACGTTCACGAATTTTCTGTAGAAGACATCCGTAGCATTTTAAGTAAATACTTTAGTATTACTGCAATATATGGTCAAGGGTTCAGCGTAATTAACCGGTTCCTATTCCCTTATATCTATATTGTAACGAAATTTTCAAAATACGGGAAATACTTGGAGAGGCTCGCAGAAAGACTCAAGGCTAAAACTAAATGGGATTACAAAATAACGTATTTTAGGAAAAATCGATTAATTCTGCCTAAGTACGTAATATTAATATGCGGAAAATGTCAGAAATAGAATTATCATTTAATCTTAACTCCGCCTGTCTGCTTGTTTGTCACCATTGGAGTTAACGCTTAACAGATTTTGTGGCTGACGCATAAAGTTGGTGAAAAGATCTTAGTCAAATTCATTATTCCTGACAGAGAGTGGCTTGCTCTTGAACCTATGGGGAGGCTTTACACCCATCCAAATCCTTTTGTTAGTATCTATAGGCTTAGAATTGTCTTACATGCTTTAAGAATAAGGGGGCAAGTTGAAAGGATTTTGGACGCCGGATGCGGGAACGGTGTTTTGATGCCCTCCCTAAGCAGGGTTGCAAAGCTTGTGGTTGGTGTGGATGTTGACAAAGGTGCCCTGGTAGCTGCTAAGAATATGATAAGAAGGTCAAGTCAATGTGGATATGTAGAACTCATCTGCTGCGATATTCACAAACTGCCGTTTAGGAACAAAGTCTTCGACTACTGCGTATCTGTATCTGTGTTAGATCATCTTAAGGACATTAAGCTAGCGCTTCAAAACATAAAAAATAGTCTAAAAACAGCTGGCATTTTTATAGTAGGGATTATGCCACCGCTCCCCACTCCTTTAGCTTATATTTGGAGCATCCTCGCCGCAGGTCATAGATCTATTTTCGCCGAGCACGTTAACACATATGTAGAGTGCCTTTCCGCAATAGCTGAACATTTCACTATAACATCTATCAAAGGACCACTCGGCATCCCGCTCTTCTATGTAGCAGTTACTGCAACACTTGAACCAAGAGAAGATCTTAATACTTGATCCAAAAATGGTGTTATCTACCGCCGATCACGTTTGCCGCTCTATCTCTTCTGATCCTCGGAGCATCTATCACCTCAACCGGCTACTTCTTCGCCCTAGACTGGACCTTCCCACCAACCCTTAACGTAGCCAACGACCTCTACGGGCTTAGAGGCTACGAAGAATACATCTACGCCGAGCTACCATTCCAACTACTACTAAGCGGGCTAAACCTCATAGCCCCCTCCTGGCTCCTCCAAAAACTCGTCATATTCCTCATCTTCTTCCTAACAGGCCTCTCAGCCTATAGACTAACCGCCAGAATCTCACGCGAAGCAGGATACTTCTCAGGCATCCTCTACACAATCAACCCCTTCACCTACGTCCGCTTCCTATCAGGCCAATGGGCGAACCTACTAGGCTACGCCCTCATCCCCTCAGCGCTACTATCATTTATGCATCTGCTAGAGAAGGGAGGTAGGAGAAGTGTAGTCAGCTACGCCATCTGGCTCAGCCTAATAACAGTCTTCAGCCTCCATATGACGCTCCTAGCATCCTTCGCCTGCCTCCTCCTCTTCCTCACACACAACCTATCACACCGCAACCTTCCAACACTAAAACAATCCCTAAAGCACCTCACATTAGCAGCGCTACTCTACACAGCCATAAACACCTACTGGCTCATACCACTCCTAACAGCAAAAGACACCGTCATAACCAACTTCACAACAGAAGACGCATACATCTTCTCAGCAAAACCCATAGTGCAAAACATATACTTCACCGTAGCCTCGATGCACGGATTCTGGAGAGAAGGCTACCAATACACCTTCAACACCATAGAAGGTTGGCACTACATAGCGCTCATCTTCATTATACTAACCATCATAGGCCTCTACCACGGACCAAAGATAGGAGGAGAACAGGAGAAAGCATACATAAAAGGTATCGCAATATGCGTGATAACATCAGCAGTATTCGCTACAGGCACATCAGGCATCTTCAAACCACTCAACCTACTCCTATACGAAAACCTGCCACTCTACCGCGCCTTCAGAGATTCACACAAATTCGTCGCACTCATCACCTTAGGATACGCACACCTAGGCGGCATAGGCGTCGCAGCCATCACAAAACACCTCAAAGATTCAAAACTCAAGAAACTACACCCAATAATCTTAGCCGCCCTACTAGCCCTACCCCTCATATACCAATTCAACATGCTCCTAAGCTTTAACGGCCAGCTAAAGACCTACGACTACCCACAACCCTGGTACGAAGCGAACAAATTCCTAAACTCAGACAAAGACGACTTCAACACACTCTTCCTACCCTGGCACAACTACATGCATTTCTCCTGGGCAGGCTCAAACATAGCAAACCCAGCTAAACTCTTCTTCAACAAACCCACCATACAAGCCCAAAACATCGAAGTAGGACCAATATACACACGATCCACAAATCCTGCTCAACGCTACATAGACTTCCTCCTATCAAAAACGCAACAAATAAACAACTTCGGAGAACTCATATCACCACTCAACGTCAAATACATACTTCTAGCAAAAGAAGCAGACTACCTGCGCTACAACTTCCTCTACAGCCAAACCGACCTCAAACCAATCTTCGAAAACGAAGCCTTCACCATCTTCATAAACGAAAAATACGTCGGAAGAATATACCAACCAGAACACTTGATAGTAGTCAACGGATACGAAGACATCCTACAAGCCAGCAAAACAATAGACATAAGCCGATCAGCAATAATCACATCAAACACCAACCTACAGATACCAGAAGCACCATTCAAGAAAATAAACTACACAACAGAAAACCCAATAACTTACAACATCAAAGAAGAACACACCGTAATCGCATTCACACCACCAAACCTAAACTCAGATGGCTGGGTCCTAGACGGCACAAAATCCCTGGAAACACTCGGCTTCCAAGCAGTCTACACAAACAAACATGGCAGAACCATAACATACGAAAGGTTCAACACATACCTCACAGCATACACAACATCAACCGTAGCAGCACTAGCAGCAACCTACCTAGCATTAAGAGAGAAAGCAAACCAAGCATCCCAAAAAGCCAAAGCACCTCAAACCAACTAAAGGAGGTGATGGAAACACCGCAGAGAGCAAGTAAAGAAAACCAGCTCTCGACCCCTCAACAACACGCTTAAGAAGAGTATTAGTGTAAAAATTCTCCAGGCTTTTTGCCGAGAGGAAAAATACCGCAAGGTGCAGCACGTTACATTAGTTACTTCAGCGAACCCCCTCCTAAATTCAAGAGACGCCCCCAATTTTTAGATAGAGGAAAAGACTTATCACACTCGAAGTACACAATCCTTCTCGGTGACTAACCGTAGATGGGCAAGACCCGCGTGAAGTTTAGGGTCTACAGCGGCGAACAGTACACAGAGCTAGAGGGGCTTGTAGATACTGGGGCAACTTTCACGAAGATTCCGAGGTCTGCGGCCTCCAAGATAGGGCTTCAGGCCAAGTACGAAGCTGAGGTCATGCTAGGGGATGGAAGAACCTTGAAAAGAGACCTCGCACCAGGTGAAGTTGAGATAGAAGGTGTCAAGAGACCCATCCTTATAGCAATCGGGGGAGATGAAGAGATGCCTATAATCGGATACACCACCATCGAAGTCCTAGGCTTCAAAGTGGACTCAGTGACTGGAAAGCTTGAAAGGACACCAGCCATAGAACTGTAGAAGTCGGTAACATGCGGCGAGAAAAGTTGAGAATCCATAGAAGCTTGAAGGTGAGGAGTTCTAAGGGTGAGTCGGCTGAGAAGGCACTCCTCGATAGGGGAGCGTCTTTTACCGATGTGAGGAAGGACATCGCTGAGAAGATCGTCCATATCCTTCCAACAGAGGTGAGGGAGGTTACTTCGGCTGATGTGAAGGCGAAGTTAAAGTTGCTCGGCTACACACAATTTCGACCGTGCTTGAGGGGTCACGCATAGACGACATAGCCTATGTGATTGAGGGGTTGGCGACCACCTCATCTATGGTCTTCAATACCCTTGCCTTAACGTCTTCAGGGAGCCTCTTAAGCTCATTTAAGAAGCTCTTGGTTAGGGCTGCTTTGTAGCCTATTTCGCTCACCTGATAAGCTTCTCAGCCTCTGAGCTGTCTTTAACCACAACGTATTCGCCTCTCCTATACTCTTCTTCAGCCCCCCTTACCCTACGCACACCCTCCTCATCCATAAGCTCCTCTAATGTAGCGAGCACCTCTTCGACCCTAACCAACCCCTCGTAAAGCTCCCTCAAGAGCTCCTTAGGAATGGTGACCGAATCACCCAAACCACAACACAACCCTTCTCTCACACAGCAACCTAATTAACGTTGCCCCCAACTGGCGAGGCTAGGCACACTCGTTAGTAAGGTTTTTAGCAGAAGGCCCCTATACGCAACTCAGCGGGTAGACAAACCACCTTTTAGAAAGGCTTAAGTCACCCCTCAAACCAATAAAAGAGGTGAGAAAAGAGTTCAGAATCTCAAACAGAGAATTGGAAGTAGCGTAGGTCTGTAGTTATTGCTGCTGTCCGGAATCTCACATAGAGAATTGTGGGTGCTTTGTCACTTTTTATACCCCCAGGGGTCTCTGCTCGCACGCAGGCGGGCGTTTGCAAAAAGGCAACAACCTTTATTACACAGCCAATGTGAGTTTTAGATAGGTGGGTTGGGTCACGTCTACGTCTCAGCTAAACTTGGAGACCCTCTTAAGCAGATAATCAAGGAGGTTAGGATGCTGGTGGATACGGGTGCAACCTACCCCTGCATCCCAAAAGGGCTAGCGGACGCCTTGGGGCTGAAGCTGGAGTTCAAGACCAAAGCCACATTAGCTGACGGTAGGGTGGTGGAGGCGTGGTACGCAACAGCCTACTTGGAGATAATGGGGATGGGAGACCTGATCCCGGTTAGAGTCTTTGAGCTCGAGGAGCCTCTGCCGGGGGTATTCGCGCTCGAAGCCCTAGGGCTAGCCGTAGACCCTGCTTCAGGCGAACTCAAGCAGACAAGGGCTTCATAGCAAGGGCTTAGTCAAAGCTTTCCCATACACTTGAATAGAGTAATGCCCCCATCCATTCTCCTCGTCCCACGCAGGAGCGTGTTCACATCAACAGAACCACTACAGGATTAGGTGAAGCTCGCTGAAGAAGTAGATTCTACCCAAGAGCCGCATAAAAGGCTTGCTTCACATCCGCTCGCACCGCCACATAAATTGGGGTCAACAAAAGAATACTTATTTATCCCGGCTTCTATCATCCTTTTGGTATAGCTGATGCGTGTCTTGAAGAGTGTAGGGATAAGGTTTCTGGATAGGGAGGTTAATTGCACCGCTCTGTTCGACAGCGGCTCGGGGATTACAGCTGTTCAGCGGAAGTTCTTCGAGGAAAGCTTTGGTGCCAACTGGTTGAAGCTCGGCAAGCCCATAAAGCTCTACTGGATCGATGGAGAATTCATTCAAGTAGACAAATACGCCCAGATCATCATAATAGTAGACGGCTTCATTCTCCCTGAAACAGTATTCATCGTAGATGAATTCATCGAGGAGATTGAAGTGGAGGGTGGGAGAATACGTCTACCAGAACTAATAGTAGGTTCTGGTACCATGGATAAGTATGGAGTAACATTAGATCCGAAGGAGGGCGTAAAATTAACTGGAGCAACTCTACTACTCTAAAGATACACAGGCACCTAAGGAGCCGTTGGTTTCCGCTCAGCGCTGGGGGCTCAAAGCGCAAAAACATTTTAGACGCTTATAAAATCATCTTTTTGAGGCGGATACGTTGGGGCACACCTATGTGAAGGCTACATTCTACAACGCTTCCCACTACATCCAATACTTAGAGGGGAAGCTGAAACTAGGCGATGTGAAGAAGGCTGAGGTGGAAGCCTTAGTCGACACCGGAGCAACCTTCCCAGCCCTCCCCGAGGAAATAATCGCTGAGCTCGCTTTACCGAGCCTAGGCGAACACCCAGCAGAAACCGCAGAGGGAGCCAGAAGTGTGGAACTTGTGGCCAACGCAATAATAAAGATAGAGGATAGAATAGCTCAATCACCGATCATCAAAAGACCTAAGGGCACAACACCACTAATAGGCGCAGTAGCCTTAGAGCAGATGGGCTACAAGGTGGATCCAACGACGGGTAAACTCGTCAAAGGGCTACCCCTAATGCTCTAAACACACCTGACACCAAGCTGAATACAAAATAAACCAATCAACCAAAACTCGTAGGTGAGATATCGACAAATGTGATCCCCCTTGGGTTCTAGTCACCGCAGCTGGCCTTACTAATGTTTAGGAGAGGTTAATTGAAGAGAAGCAATTCCACTGTGTTTTCCCGAAATGAGTATACCTCTTTCTATATCTTTTGGGCATGGGTATGTCTCACCTATTCTTCGTCTGTGATGATGTCGTCCTTAGGCATCTTTCTTATGTAGGTTTGGTAGGGTGTTTCTATCATCTTTAGGTTGAGGGACCTATTCACATTGTACCAGCGGATCGACCACAGGGTATACTAATTTCAGGAAAATAGACCTTTGCATTCATCTGATAACCCTTATAAATCGAAAGACTCACCACTAGAAGTGGTTAAGATGGCTCTTCTGAAAATAGGCGAAAGAACTCAAGCAAAAACTGATGGGGAAGTTATTAGAAGGACTCAAAGCATCTGCCCAGAATGTAACCGCCTACTTGATGCAGAGGTCTTTGAGAGAGAATCTAAGATCTATATACGGAAGAACTGCCCAGTGCACGGTGAAGTAGAAGAGCTTTACTACGGCTCAGCGACCCTTTACAAGAAGTTCAGCACATATTGGCGGGATGGGAAAGGTATAGAGAACCCTAACGTACCCGTAGATTCCTGCGCTTGCCCTCTGAACTGCGGCCTCTGCACGAACCACCTTAGCCACACTGGCTTAGCAAATATCATCATCACAAATAGATGTGACTTAACCTGTTGGTACTGCTTCTTCTACGTGAAGAAGGGGTTAGAAGGCGCTTATGTGTATGAGCCTACGTTAGAGCAGATAAGGGCTATGGTTAGAACGCTGAAAGCAGAAAGACCAGTAGCTGGCAACTCCATACAGCTAACAGGCGGCGAACCAACACTTAGAAGCGATCTCATAGAGATCATCAAGATGATAAAAGAAGAAGGAATCGATCATGTGCAGCTAAACACCAACGGCATAAATCTAGCCTTAGACCCGCAGCTCGCCTTCAGAATCAAGGAAGCTGGTGTAAGCAACCTCTACCTTAGCTTCGACGGTGTAACACCAAAAACAAACCCCAAGAATTACTGGGAGGCACCCCTTGCTATCGAGAATTGTAGGAGAGCTGGGGTTGGAGTGGTATTGGTTCCTACCGTAATAAAAGGGTTAAATGACCACGAATTAGGTGCGATCATCCGCTACGCTCAAAAGAACATCGATGTAGTAAGAGCGGTCAACTTCCAACCCGTCTCTTTAACAGGTAGAATGGCTAAGCAAGATAGAGAAAGATACAGAATAACAATACCTGACTGCATAAAGGCTATTGAAGAGCAGACAGATGGCGAAGTCTCAGAGGAAGCCTGGTTTCCCGTACCTAGCTGCACACCGTTGACAAACTTCATCGAGGCTCTCACACGTAAGCCTAAATATGAACTTTCCATACACTTCGCCTGTGGGGCCGGGACCTACGTGTTTACAGACGAAAGCGGTAGGTTGATACCGATAACAAGTTTTGTCGATGTTAAGGGGCTCATAGAATACTTGGATGAAAAGGCCGAGGATCTGAAGAGCGGAGTAAACAGATACAAAGTTATGGTTGAAGCGATGCTTAAACTCGGATCATTTATAGATAAAGCCAAGCAGCCCAAAGGTCTCAATTTAGCCAAGATGCTATTCAACATAATTGTGAGGCACGACTACTCTTCGGTAGGTGAATGGCATAGGAGAAGCCTCTTCCTAGGGATGATGCACTTTCAAGATAAGTATAACCACGACGCCGAAAGGGTACAACGCTGTGATATACACTATCTCACCCCCGATCTGCGTATAATACCTTTCTGTTCATTTAACGTAATGCCGGAGTGGTATCGTGACAGAATTCAAAAGAAGTACGGGATTCCTGTAGAAGAATGGGAGAAGATGCATGGTGAGAAGATAGAGGATAAAGTCTATAGAGGAACATTAAGAAAAGGGTGGAGTTGTAACAACTGCACAAACGTGAGCTGAAGTGGCAAACTGGCTTATAGGCAAAGAAGCGAACATCAAGACGCACATCGAAATCCTCGGTTTCAAGCCTTTGTCTCGAGAGGCTAGATTGGATGAAGCAGTGAAACTCATGCTCTCTTACAGAGTGATGGGTGAATTAAGGGAAAACTTTACTCAGCAGCGCATCGAGGAAGCCTACATAAACCGAGATGTGGACTTTAAGGTAACTTCAATAATAGAGTTGAGGAAGCGTATTTTGGGGTTCGCATTCAGATGCGTTAAGAGGATAAAACTGGTCAGAAAGGCTATCTTCTATTGGAGTAGAGATAGGAGCTATGCAAGTAGGATAAGGGTGATGGTGGTGGATGAATACGGCAGATCAAGTGTGGTTGATTCAATAGAGCAGCTGCACTCTAAATTATTAGATTACCTCATAACGCTCGACCTAACCGGAAGCGAACTAGGCAAGGGTGAACACACTCTAAGATGCGACGTTAAAGTGAAGTGGGGAACCCACACCTTCATAGAGCGGGGAAAAGCTGGCATAACAACGCAACCCATTCAGGTAGTTATCCTATGAACGGGCTTCAACCACAACAAACAACCATAGTTTGCCTAAGGAGAGTACACATACGCTAACCTCTATTTCGTAATAGTGGTAACAGGCGCCTTCAAGTTTATTTACACCTTATTTATAGCCTTAAATGATTAAAATGCTCGCCGCAAGTGAAACCTATCTTGACCTAACGCTTCTTGTCGTTAGAGTGCTGTTAGGTGTTTTGATGGTAGTCCACGGCTACCAGCTCTTACTTTCAAAGGCTGATAGAAGTATTCTATTACCTTTGATGAAAAGCCTTGGTGTGCCAAGGGTTGCATTTGAGTTGGCCGCAGTCCTTGCGTTCTTCGGCGGAATATTTGTGATGCTTGGCGTATTGACGAGGCTTGTCGCAGCCTTCTCCATCATATTCATGCTCTGCACGATAGCGCTTTACATAGCAAAGCTTACAGAAGCCGTACCTATGGGTGCTTTCGACCAATACTACAAGAGTAGCAGAGGATACATCAAAGGTTGGGAGCTAGATACTATGATCATCGCTGTCTCACTAATCTTGACGGTGCTTGGAGGCGGGGTATATTCGCTAGACCACCTCCTCAACCTATAGCACCTTTTAGAGGATAGTCTTCTGTGCAGCGGTTAAGCTATTTAACAACCTACCATAAGAGTTAGGGTAAAAAGATATTGTGCCAAAAAATAACACTATCTTAACGGAAAGCAGTTGATTGGCTCGGGATTAAGGCGCCTTCTTCCTGCTGAGCATGGGGCGACGGCGATATGGCTTTACTCCACTTTAGCAGGCTTCCTTACACCAGAGAAGCCCCTAAGCGCTTTAGGCTTATTCCTAGCTGTAGCAACATCGGCTGCAATATATTTTGCAGCAGCTCTATCCATTAAAGCTCTGAAGCTAGGCAGATATATGAGGAATAACGTGTTGGCATTAGTCGTAGGTTCGGCGAG
>Ga0207433_10010400_pt1 | contig 14490 bp, 16 predicted proteins | sample YelNatPaOPGAMG01_FD_187559 | JGI IMG/M metagenome (GOLD analysis project Ga0207433, IMG submission 187559) | Hot spring thermophilic microbial communities from Obsidian Pool, Yellowstone National Park, USA - OP-RAMG-01 (SPAdes) (version 3) | ecosystem: Environmental > Aquatic > Thermal springs... | reverse complement strand
AATCCTTAAATAATGCCATTCAATATTTCCAAACCTCATTTCCCGATGCCTCTTTAGGCTCTTTAAACACTGTTTATGTCTCTATTCCTGATAGTTCTGCCACTTGTTCAAACCTTGGTTTACCTTCCTTACCTTCAGGTTGGTCTTATCAATGCTCCACTTTAGCTAATTATCGAAAAATTGATGGTACTGGCTGGATTCCTTTAAACTTCACCTCAATGGATATTGGCGCTCCTATTTCTGCTTTACCTATTGATCCTATTAACCAAACCTCAACTGGTAATTATTATACCTATGTAATAGGAGGAAGTTGGGAGTTAAACACTATCTTTGAATCAGATAAATACCGCAATGATAAAACCATTACCAAACAAAACTTTCCTGGTGTTTTAGCTTTAGGTTCTAACCTTAATCTTTCACCTATCTTTAATAATTCAGGATTAGTAGGTTATTGGTCATTTGATGAAGGATCTGGTACTACTGCTTATGATTCAAGTGGTTATGGAAATAATGGAATATTATACAATGGTCCAACTTGGACAACTGGTAAAGTAGGTAATGCTTTGAGTTTTGATGGAAGCAATAATTATGTAGGAGTGCCTCATAGTAGCTTTATTGATCCTACATCAGCCTGGACATTGCAGGCATGGGTGAAGCGGAACACTACGGGAGTCCAACACAGTATTTTAGAGAAATATGATTGGGCTGTTGGAAAAGGCAATTATGGAATGCGTATTGACGGTAGCAATCGTTTAACTGGATTTGTAGTGAATGGAACCACCACATATAGTATCAATGGGACTACAAGTTTAGCAGCTGGTATTTGGTATTACGTAGCGATTACATTTAATGACGCCGCTCATACTTTGAAAGTTTATGTAAATGGTAACTTGGAGAAAACTGATAGTGCAGTTACGATAAGTCCTCCTCCTTCTTCTATGACTTTAAAGATTGGAGCTAGAGGGAATGATTTGGGGACTAAGTTTAATGGCCTCATCGACGACGCCCGCATCTACAACCGAGCTCTATCTGCGGCTGAAATCCAAGCTATATATAATGCAACAAAATAATTATTGCTGTCCTGCACTAAACCATGCCATATTTTTTTATTTATTCCCTATTTTAATTAACTAAATCGCCTTTGGTTCTATCTTTCTTTAATTTTGAAGTTTATTTTTTCGGTTGGTGCGGGATGCTTGATTTTGTAAATTCGCTCCGCTCATCCAAAATCGGCAAAATCCAAGCTATATATAATGCTAAAAAATAAAATCAATATTTAGAATTTAGAAAATAGAATAATTAACGACATCACAAGTCGTTAAGTTTAACGACTTGTGATGTCCGCTTGCGATGTCAGAAATTAGGTTTCCGTCGTTCTAAAACCCGCCCAAATTTTACAAGGTAAAAATTGGGCGGGTGAAAATTGCCTCAGGATTTTAAAATAAGAATGTATTATGTACGAAATTGAGTTTTTTAATATTCTTTGTTATAATTAATTTAATGAAGAATATTATTGCTAATTTTAAGATGAATCCAAGCTCAGAAAAAGAGGCTGAGGATTTATTTTTAATCTATCAACAACAAATAGAAAAATTAAAAAATGTTGATTTGATTGTGGCGCCGCCTTTTATTTATTTAAAAAAGGCATTAGAAAAAAATTTAAAAACTGCTGCCCAAAATTGTTTTTATGAAGATTTGGGCGCTTATACTGGCGAAATTTCACCATTAATGCTAAAAAATATTGGCGTTAATTATGTGATTTTAGGACATTCAGAAAGAAGAAAATTGGGCGAAACTAATGAAATGATTGCTAAAAAAGTTCAAGCCGCTTTAAAAAATAATTTGATTCCTATTCTTTGTGTTGGTGAAACAAAAGAGGAATTATCGGAAAGAGAGAAAATAATTCAAGAACAATTAAAATCCGTTTTTTCGCAAATTTCTTCTCAAACTAAAATCATTATTGCTTATGAGCCGCGTTGGGCAATTGGCACTGGAGATTTTTGTGATCCTCAGGTGGCTGAAGAAGTCCAAGGTTCTATTAAAAATTTTTTGAAGAATCAGTTTGGTTTTTCTGATATTAAAGTTTTGTATGGCGGTTCAGTCGATTCCCAAAATATCAAATTATTTTTAAGTCAAAATAATATTGATGGCGCCTTAGTCGGCGGTGCCTCTCTTAAAAAAGAGGAGTTTGCGAAAATTTTAGAGATCGCAAATTCATTTTAATATGTATAAAATCACACCCAATAATTTTTGGCAATATAGTTTAGGTATTTTTTTAATTGTTGCTTCAATTACTGGTTTAATTTTTGGTTGGTCAATTTATCAGCATACTAAAATTACTACCAGCCAAAATCGTTTAACAGTCACTGGCGAAGGAAAAGTTTATGCTAAGCCGGATGTGGCTATTTTAGAATTGTCGGTTGTAACTCAGAATAAGGATGTTAAATTAGTTCAAACAGAGAATGACTTAAAAATGCAAAAAGTGGTTAATTTTTTAAAGGAATCAGGTATTGAAGAGAAGGATATAAAAACGATACAGTATAATCTACAGCCGCAATATGATTATTCTTGGTGTCGAACTTCCGAGTATCCTGTTTATTGTCCGCCAAAGTTAGTTGATTATATTTTAACGCAAACACTGGAAGTAAAAATTCGTGATTTTACAAAAATCGGCGATATTGTTGGGAATTTAACAAACGTTGGTGTCAATCAAATTTCTTCAATTAATTTTACAATTGAGAATATTGATGAAATTATGTCGCAAGCGCGAAAACAAGCCATTGAAAAAGCTCAAGTTAAAGCTTTAGCTATTAGTCAAGCCACTGGTGTAAAATTGGGTAAAATCGTTGAAGTTAGCGAAGGAAACAATTATAATCCTCCCCTAAGAACTACAATGGCCAAGGATGTCTCGGAAAATGTTTCAGCGCCAATTGAAGGAGGTACTAATGAAATTACTCTTATTGTTTCTTTAACTTACGAAATATTAAAATAATATGAAAATCATTAATAATGAAGTAGTAAACAACAAAAAAATTTTGTTGCGAGTTGATTACAATGTTGATTTAGATGATAAAAGAGAAATTATTAGCGATTTTCGAATTAGAGCGAGTTTGCCAACTATTAATTTTTTAATTGCCAATAATGCTCAAAAAATTATTATTATTAGTCATTTGGGCAGACCAAAAGGAAAAGATGAAAATTTGAGTTTGAAACCAATTGCAGAACATTTAAGTCATTTATTAAAAAAAGAAGTTGTTTTTATTGATGATTGTATCGGTGATAAAGTTAAACAAACAATAGAATCAAATGAAAATAGAAAAATATTTTTGTTGGAGAATTTAAGATTTTATGAAGGCGAAGAAAAAAATGATGAGACATTTGCTAAGGAATTAGCGAAGCTTGCTGATGTTTATGTTAATGATGCTTTTGGTGTTTGCCATCGCTTGAATGCTTCAGTGGCAGCTATTACCAAATTTTTGCCCTCTTATGCGGGTTTGCTTTTAGAGAAAGAGGTGAATAATTTGTCGCGCTTGAAAGAAAAAGTAGAAAGGCCATTTGTTGTTGTATTGGGTGGCGCCAAAATTTCAACAAAACTTCCAGTAATCAAAAAATTTTTAGAGATTGCCGATTATATTTTGTTGGGCGGAGGTTTGGCTAATACGGTATGTGAAGCATGGGGATTTAATGTTGGAAAATCATTGGTGGAAAAAGAAATGCTAGAAGAGGCGAAGGCGCTGGGTTCGAGTAAGGCTGAATTAATTTTACCTGGTGATTTTGTTGTAGCTTTTTCCTTTGAAGATAAAAAAGGAATGACGCGAGAAATGGGAGAAGTAAAAAATGATGAGATTATTGTTGATATTGGGCCAGTAGCAACCAAATTTTTTGTTAATACTATCAAAAACGCTAAAACCATTTTATGGAATGGGCCAATGGGTTATTGGGAGAATAAAAAATTTAGGGAAGGCACAGAAAAAGTGGCAAAAGCGATTGCCCAAAACAAAAATTTTACTGTGGTTGGCGGTGGCGAAACTTTAACGGTTGTTGAAGATTTAAAATTATTTGATAAATATAGTTTTGTTTCAACGGGCGGCGGCGCAATGCTTGAATTTTTGTCCGAAGATAGTTTAGCCAGCCTGAAATTGTTGGAATAATCAATTTTTATGCTCCAGAAAAAATGGAAAATTAAAGAAAAAGCGCCAGAAGATTTTGTTAAAAATTTTCCGGAATTTTCCCGGCCAATTTTACAATTATTGTGGAATAGAAATTTAAAAAATCGCGAACAAATTTATCGTTTTTTAAATCCAGTTATTTATAGTTTACATCATCCATCTTTGATTAAAAATATGACTGAGGCAGCCAATAAAATTATTGAAATGATTAAGCAAAAAGAAAAAATTGCTATTTATGGCGATTATGATACTGATGGTGTTTGTTCAGCAGCCATTTTAGCTCAAACATTTAAGCATATTAATTATCATGATTTTGATGTTTATATTCCCAATCGCTTTAAAGGAGGATATGGTTTAACTAATGAAAAAATTGAAAAGATTGCTCAACGCGGGACAAAATTAATTATTACTGTTGATTGTGGTATTACTGATATAGAAGAAGTTGCGCTGGCCAAAAAGTTGGGGATGGAAGTAATTGTTTGCGATCATCATTTGCCTTCGGATGAGTTGCCGGATGCTTTAATTGTTGATCCTCAGCAAAAAGATGATTCTTATTTTTTCAAAGAATTAGTAGGAGCTGGTTTAGCCTATAAATTAGCGATGTTAATTTTAGAATTGCGTAATGATCCATTGAAAGCTATTTTAGCTCGACATTTTTTAGATTTAGTGGCTATTGCTACAATTGCCGATGTGGCGCCATTAATTGAGGAAAATCGGATTTTGGTAGCCGAGGGATTAAAGCAATTAGTGAAAACTCAAAATATTGGTTTAAGAAAACTTTTAGAAATTTGTGGTTTAAATTTAAAGACAAAGCTTGATCCTTATCATGTTGGTTTTATTATTGCGCCTCGCTTAAATGCGGTTGGCAGAATTAAACATGTTGTGGATGAACTAAGTTTAGAAGAGACCGATTATAGTTTTGAATTATTAATGACGGAAAATGAGAATGAAGCAGTTAAATGGGCGGAAAAAGTTAATGAATTGAATTTAGAAAGACAAAATCAAGTACAAGAAATTTATGAAGAAATAAAAAAGCAATTAGAACAGCAGAAAGAAATTGATAAAATTTTGCTTTTGGGTAATCCCAAATGGTCTAAAGGTGTTGTGGGGATTGTAGCTGGAAAATTAAAAGATGAATTCCATCGTCCGGTTTTTATTTATTGTGAAGGAGAAGAAGTTAGCGTTGGTTCCGCCCGTTCTATTAATGGTTATAATATCGTTGATTTGCTTTTAAGGCATCGTGAGATTTTTGTCGAGGCCGGCGGTCATAAATTAGCGGCTGGTTTTACTATTAAAAATGAAAATATTGAAAAATTAAAACAAATTCTTAAAGAAGAAGGGGGATTGTTAAAAGAGGAAGATCTTATACCATCGCTTGTAATTGATACTATTATTGAGCCACAAGAAATTAATTCTCAGTTTCTTGATTATTTTTATCGTTTTGAACCATTTGGTCGCGAAAATTTCGAGCCCGTCTTTTTAATGGAAGATGTTTTAGTATTGGAGGCAAGAGTGGTTGGGAGCAATGGTAATCATGTTAAATTTAGTGTTCAAAAATCCGGAAAGACTTTTACTATTATTAGTTTTAATAATGCCGAGAAATTGAAATTTTTAAGTAGCGGCAAGAGATTAGACATAGTTTTTCGAATCTTTCTCAATGAATGGCAAGGACAAAAATTTTTAGAGTTCGAATTAATTGATTTAAAAGAAAAATAATATGAAAAAAAATATTGCTTCTAAAATTATTGCGTATACTGATGGCGGCAGTCGGGGTAATCCTGGCGAGGCGGCCATTGGCGTTGTTATTTTAGGCGCTGGTGATGAGAAAAAAGAATATTGCGAATTAATCGGTCAAAAAACTAATAACGAAGCCGAATATCAGGCAGTCATTTTTGCTTTAAAAAAGATAAAGCAATTGGTTGGTAAAGAAAAATTAAAAGATACGGAGGTGGAAATTCGTTTGGATTCAGAATTGGTAGCCAAGCAATTAAATGGCGAATATAAAATTGAAGAAAAAAATCTGCAATTGCTTTTTATGGAAATTTGGAATTTAAAATTTGATTTTCCAAAAGTAATTTTTAAACATGTTTTTCGTGAGCAAAATAAAGAGGCTGATTATTTAGTGAATAAAGCTTTGGATGAAAAAGAGTCAAAACTTTTTTAATTATGCCAAAAAATAAATTAATTGTAGCAATTGATGAAGTGGGAAGAGGAGCGGTGGCTGGTCCTTTGGTTTTAGGCGCTGTTTTTGCTGAGAATAATCAAAAAAACAAAAAGCTTTTAAAAGGCATTAAAGATTCCAAAAAATTGACTTTTAATCAAAGAATTGCTTGGTTTAAAAAATTAAAAAAATCATCTTTAAAATTTTATACGGCCTTTGTTTCTAATAAAGTTATTGACAAAAAGGGGATGGCTCAAGCGATTAGAATAGGAATAAATAAATTATTTAAGAAAATAAAAACTAAACCCGATCTAGTTTTGTTAGACGGGGGACTTAAAGCGCCAAAAAATTTTCGGCAAAAAACTATTATTAAAGGTGATGAAAAAAATCCTTTTATTGCTGCTGCTTCGATTTATGCCAAAGTTAAAAGAGATCTCTATATGATTGAATTAGACAAAAAATTTAATTATAGTTTTAAAGATCATAAGGGTTATGGCACAAAGAAACATTTTGAGTTGATTCTAAAAAATGGTATTAGCAAAATTCATCGTCAAAGTTTTTTAGGTAATTTAAATATTGTCAAAAAATAAAGATTTATTAAAATAAAAATAGATTGCGGGTGTGGTGTAGCGGCAACACGTCTCCCTTCCAAGGAGAAGATCGCCGGTTCAAATCCGGTCACCCGCTCTTAACATTATGAAATTTTCTATAGTTATTCCATGTTATAATGAAGAGCACAATTTACCATTTTTACTTTCAAGTATTAAAAAATTAAATTATCCCAAAGAAGAATTTGAGGTAATTGTTGTTGATAATAATTGCACCGATAGAACAGTTGAAATTGCTAGAAGTTTTAACGTAGATAAAATTGTTCAAGAGAAAAATCAAGGTTTAACGTGGGCGCGACAGAGGGGTTTTTTATCAGCTGAAGGAGAAATTATTGCTCAGATTGATGCTGATTGCGAGTTGCCTCAAGAATGGTTAAAAATAGCTGAAAAATACTTAGCTCAAGAAGAAGTTGTTGCTGTTTCCGGTCCTTATGATTATTTTGATTTTGGTTTTTTTAATCGAAAAATAACACATATTTTTCAAATAATATTTTACCCATTAATTCCAAAAATTTTAAATTTAATATTTAAAAAACGATCCGCTATTATTATTGGCGGAAATACGGCAATAAAAAAAATATCATTAGAAAAAATAGGTGGTGTTAATACAAGTGTTAATTTCTGGGGTGAAGACACTTTGCTTGCGCTTTCTTTGGCCAGCATCGGCAAGGTTGTTTTTACTCCGAAATTAAAAATTTTTTCTTCTGCTCGAAGATTTAAAAAAGAGGGGATGATCAAGACATCATTAAAATATTTTTTAACTTTTTTTTCATTATATTTTTTTGGCAGACCATTTGTAAAAGAAGAAAAAAAAGAGAAAAAGGATTGATTTTTTTATTTTTTGTGCGAAAATTAGAGTAATATGATTTATACAAAATTTACAACTGAAGAAATTAAAAATTTAGCCAAAGAACATTTAGTTGTTCTTTTACCTGTTGGAGTTATTGAACAACACGGTCCACATTTGCCTGTTGATACCGACAGTCGAATTGCCGAAGCAATTGCTAAAAGAGTTGAAAAAAAAGCACCGGATAAAATTATGCTTTTACCTCTCTTTTTTTATGGAGTAACTTCAAATTATCCCGGATCAATTACAATTGGTGATCAGGCTTTTAAACAAGCGCTTATTCAAATTGGCAAGAGTATTTTAAGCGAAGGTTTTAAGAAAATTTTCTTTTTAAATGGTCATGGTGGAAATCAAAGTTACGTAGAGGATGTGGTAACTGATTTAAATACTGAATTTCCTTATGCTGCTACCATTCCTTTGTATTTATCTGGAAAAAGAGGTCGCCAAGCTTTAAGAAAAGTAGGTTTTAAATATTGGATTCGCCACGCCGATGAAATTGAAACTTCTATAATGTTAGCAATTGATGAGAAAAGTGTCAGGAAAGATAAAATTATTGATGAGGTGGGTATTTTAAAAACTTCTGATTATAAACCATTTGATGAGGGAATATTAAAGCTCTATTTACCATGGGAATATGAAACAAAATCCGGTGTTTATGGCGAACCATCAAAAGCAACAAAAGAAATTGGCGAATTTTTATTAGATGAGGCCGCAAATGAATTAATTGATATTATTATTCAATTTGAAAAAATTACGCAAAAAATTGAGCGATTGGAATTGGAACGAAAAATGATTGAAGAGATGAGTGGCAATTTAGAAAATCAGGATAACAAAGAAAATCAAAATAATTAACTGGACAAAAAACAATTTTTTATTAAAATAAATTTCACTATGGAAAAATTAGCAATAATTGAAACAGGCGGGAAACAATATCTTATTAAAGAGAAAGGGAAATTTAAGACTGAAAAATTAGAAGGTAATGTCGGTGATAAAATTACTCTTGATAAAATTCTTTTAGTAGCCAACGAAAATAAAGTGGAATTAGGAAGACCATACTTAGAAAAACATAGCGTTGAAGCTGAAATTTTAAAAGTTGGCCGAACAAAAAAAGTAATTGTTTTTCGCTATCATTCTAAAACACGTTATCGCAAAAAGAAAGGTCATCGTCAGTGGTATACCGAATTAAAAGTTTTAAAAATTAGCTAGTTTATCGTCGATTGAAGAAAGCTTCTTTTAATGTTTCTTCGTCGGCAAATTCTATTTCGCCTCCGGTTGGTATTCCACGACCTAACCGTGTTATTTTTTTAGTTAAAGACTTTAATTTTCTTTCAAGATACATTGCTGTTAAATCACCTTCTGTTGTAGGATTTAAAGCAATAATAATTTCTTCAGCAATTTTATTAGGAAATTTTTGAATTCTTTTTTCTAATTTTTCTAATTTTAATTTGTTATAACTATTAATATCATTTGGGTCAATTAAATTACCCAAAATATGATATGTGCCTTTAAACTGATGAGTGTTTTCAATAGAGAAAGCATCAGTTTCCTTTTCAACGATACAAATTAAATCTTTTTTTCGATTGGGATCAGAACAAATCGGACAAAATGTTTCTTTGCCATCAAAAGGAAGAAAACACTGTTCACAAACTTTAATGTTTTTTTCTAATTCAGATAATTTTAAAAGTAATTGATGGTTGATATTTTTATTCCGAATTAAATAAAACACCAAACGCAGCGCTTGCCTTTTTCCAATAGAAGGTAATTGGGAGAAAATATTTACAAATTTTTGAATACTTTCAGGATACATAAAAATTTATTCGACAATTGACCAATTACTATCATTAACTTCCATATTAAGATCAGAAAAAGTAGTATCAATATCGCGAAAAGTGGTTAATTCTGGAATAAATTTAACTTTAATTGTTCCCAATGGTCCATTGCGGTGTTTAGCGATAATAATTTCAGCCATATTTTTTTCTTCCTCGTTTAATTCTGATTCTAATTTATCTCGGTCTTTGCGGTAAATAAAAATTACAACATCTGCATCTTGTTCAATCGAACCCGACTCTCTTAAATCGGATAGTTTGGGAATTTTATGATCGCGTTGCTCAACGGCGCGGGATAATTGCGAAACCGCTAAAATAGGCACATTTAATTCTCTGGCTAAAGCTTTAAGACCACGTGAAATTTCAGTAATTTGCTGAACCATACTACTATTATAATTTTGACGAGGCACAATTAATTGTAGATAATCAATGATAATTAAATCTAATCCCTTTTCTGCTTGTAAACGCCTTGCCATTGTTCTAATTTGCATAATATTTGGCGAAGAATTATCGTCAATATAGATAGGCGCTTGAGATAATCGATCAAGCCCTTGTTGAAGAATTTCAAAATCCTCAGGATTTAATTTACCGGTGCGAATGCGCCAAAGTTCAATTCCAGATTCAGCGCTAATTAAACGATCAACTACTTGTTCTTTTGACATTTCTAAACTAAAAATTCCAACCGACTTTTTTTCTTTAACAGCAGTATGACGAGCAATATCTAAAGCTAAAGAAGTTTTACCAAGAGAGGGGCGAGCCGCTAGAATTATTAAATCCGATGGTTGAAGACCAAATAATTTCTTATCTAATTCGGCAAAACCAGTTGGAACGCCAGAAAATTGTTTTTCGCCTTGATGAAGCATTTCAATTCTTTCAAAAGCTTTGGTGAGCATCGGTTTTAACGGTAAAAATTCCTGTCTTAATGATTTTTGAGTAATTTGAAAAAGTTTTTGTTCAGCTTCATCAAGCAATTTTTCAATATCTTCTTCTTCATTCCATGCCATCTCTCCAATTTCATAACTAGCGCTAATTAAATTTCTTAAAACACGTTTTTGTTGGACAATTTTAGCATAATTAATAACGTGACTACTTGTTGGAACCAGATTAATTAATGTTGCCAAATAACTTGATCCTCCAATTTCTTCTAATTGTTTCTTTTCTTTTAGACGATTAGTAATACTAACAATATCAATAGGTTCATGCTTGCTATAAAGTTCTAAAATTACTGAATAAATTTTTTGATGAATGGTACGATAAAAATCTTCAGGTTCTAAAAAATCAGCAATTTTTGTAATTGCTTCTTTATCGATCATTAAACAACCCAAAACCGATTTTTCCGCTTCTATATTTTGAGGTGGTAATTCTTTCTTATTTAAATTTTCTTCATTCATTTTTTTAGTAATCATAAATTGTTAGTTATAGAAACTAATCTAATTTTAACTTAGAAAATACTAAAAAAGAATAAACAAACAATTAACAAGATATCCACGAAGTTTATTTTTTATTTTTGTTAATCCAATACTTAATATTTCTATAAATTTCCGGCCAGATTTGTAAAAGAGTTTTTTTCTCTTCGAGAGTAAATTTTTGCAAAACTAAATTAATAGCTTTTCTATTATTAAAATTAAAAGGGCGAACACCAATTCTTAAACGCCAAAAATCCTTTGATTTTAAATAATTAATAATAGATTCTACCCCTTTATGTCCGGCTGAACCGCGATTTTTTTGGATTTTGAATTTTCCCAGTTGTAAATCCGTATCATCATGAATGATCAAAATCGAATCAACCTTAATTTTAAAATATTGAATTAATTTTTTAATAATTACACCTGATTCATTCATAAAACATTGAGGCATGGCTAAAATTAAATCATTATTAACAGAAATCAAAGCATTTAATTTTTTATTTAAACTCAGATTATTTAAACTCTCCTCTTTAATAAATTTTTTAACTACAAAAAAACCAATATTGTGGCGAGTATTATTAAATTTTTTATCATTATTACCCAATCCAACAATTAAAATCATAGTCCTTATTATTTTAAAGGATGAAAAAACAATTATCAAGCAATTGCTTATCTATATGATATTATCTATTTAAAAAAGAGATGAAAGGTCATTCCTTTTAAAAAAGATAATAAAATAAATTCTTTAAAATAAGAATCAATTCAGTTTTTAATAAAGGGGTGGCCTAGGGGATTTGAACCCCTGACTTCCTCGGCCACAACGAGGCGTTCTAGCCACTGAACTAAGGCCACCATTCAAAAACTATTTTAATTTTTCATTTATCTTTGTCAAAGAATTTTTAGCGAGAAACACATTTCTGGCCATCAAAGCATTTATCTTCTCCGCAATCACAAATTTTGATTTGATGGCTATTTTCCGGAGCGCAGCCGCAAGCGCCAATTAGACAAGTATTAGGAAAATCAGAGGCAGACAAGCAACATGAAGCATCAACTATTTGCCCGCCACTCATAGTACAATTAATGGCTTTTTCTTGAACGACTTCAATTTGCTTTTTGTTTTTAGTATTTAAAACAACCAAAATAATTGCTAAAATAAAAATTAAAATGGCGAGGACTAAAAAGATTTTTCCAAATAATTTATTTTTCATAAATTGAGCTTATAAGATCCGACACCCTTATTATAGCACAAATTTTATGATATAATAAATCAAAATATGTGTTTAGCTACCCCAATGAGAGTAATAAAAATTCAAAAAGAGAAAGCGATTGTTCAGGGCGAGGGCCACACGCATGAGGTTGATATCTCTTTAATTAAAAATAAGAAGGTAAAAGTGGGCGATTTTATTCTGGCTCACGGCGACTTGGCGATTCATAAGCTCCCCTTGAAAGAAGCAAAAAAAATTTTAAAGTTTATAGAGGCCAGTCATTATGACAGCCACCATTAAACGTTCTTTAAAAAGGAGGGATAAGATGAAACAAGTTATTGAAGGCTTAAAGTTAGCTGCAAAATACTCTTATATTTGTGAAAGAGCCAGATTGATGAAAGTTTCGAATGACTTTAAAAGATTTATTTTTGAAGAAACTAACGATTATAAAAAAATCGAGAGCATTTTAAAAAGTTTGATTAGTTATGATTTTTACCGAAGGATTGCTTTTGCAAATGGGGTCTATCCTTTGGATTATGATGTTGTTTCTTTTTATTGGAAGGGCAGTCCGAAATTAAAAGGCGAAGAATTTATTCACAATGCCTCAACGCTGAAACCCATTATTCAGATCCGCATGCATAATATTGTGGAAGAAATGGTGGATGATTGCGTGATTCATCCAGCAAAAATTACAACTAAAATTTCTTCAAATGAATATTGGGTAGTTTATCATCCTGTAGTTAAAACAATAAAAAAGGATAGATTGACATTGGGTTCGCCGAGAGAAATTATTGTTCAAAACGAACTTGGTTTGGATTTAAAAGAGGGGGATTGGGTGACAATTCATTTCCGGAGGATTATTGAAAAGATTTCCAAAGAAGAAGCCCAGAATCTGCTGAAATTAACAAAGACAGCGCTTAAAGATTTTAACAAAAGAAATAAAAAAGAGAATAAAAAGTGAAAACAAAAAAGACTCGCCAATAGGCGAGTCTTTTAATTTTAGTGGACTGAGCAGGTAATACAAGGGTCATAGGCGCGCACTAGCATGTTCAGCAATCTTTCTTTTTCTTTTTGGGGTTTATGAGCGTATTTTTCAATTAACGCCTGAGCGGTTTTTTCAATTGAAGTGAGATTTTGAACAGTAGGCGTGATAATATTGATATAAGTAATAATGCCGTTTTCATCAACATGAATTTCATGATACAAACCGCCGCGCGGCGCCTCCACCGCACCAATACCCTTTGCCTCTTTCATCCATTTGATTTCCGGTTTTTTATCAAAATTTTTTAAATCAACTTCTAGTAATTCCTTAATAATTTCCATTGCTTTTTGATGATAAAGAGAGACCTCAATGGCCTGAGCCAGATTATTGTGAAAAGGATTTTTGAAATCTAATGGATATTTTTTATTTTCAAAATATAAGCGCGCGAGCGCGCCCACCATTACTTCGCGGCCCAAAAACTTTGAAAATTTGGCTGTTGAAAATTCGCGAATCTCTTCCTCAATAGCGCTTTTGTAATTTTCAACATCAACCACATCATTTTTGCTGGAATAAATTTTTTGATTGCGAATCGCCACGAGCTCTAAATCAACAGATAATTCCGGATAATCAAGCGATTGGCAGAATTTGGGCAGCCATTCAGCCGCTTCCTTTGTTTTTTCTAATTGCTGAAGTAATTTTTTTAATTCGGTTTTTGTTGGTAATTTGTTAAAGCCGCCAATAGTTGGAGTGGTGGGATGGACATTTCTACCAGCAGAAATAAAAGCCATATTATCCGCTAATTCTTTTAGTTCTAACGCATATTGAAATGCCTTTGGATTTTTCTTTCTTAATTCTGTGCCGCGGTCAATACCCAAATAATCCGGTAAACTTAAAAAGAAAAGATGAAGCGAATGGCTTTGAATCATTTGAGCGCATTGCATTAAATCTCTTAGAAGCTGTATAGGCCTTTCTAATTTAATCTGAGCCGCTTTTTCTAAAGCAGCAAGCGAGGCAAGATTATGAGCAATCGGACAAACACCGCAAATCCGAGGCGTTACCCAATAAGCATCCTCAGCTTTTCTACCAACCAACAATCCTTCAAATAACCTTTCTCCTTCAGCTACTTCCAAAACAACTTTATTCTTTTTCCAATCAATTTTTAAATTGCCATGACCTTCAATTTTTGCAATAAATTCATTGGTTATCATAGTGAATATCTTTTTTATGAAACATCGACAAATATAAAGCAATAGTTTTTTTATCAGCGATTTTTTCTAAAATTTTGA
>Ga0207433_10010397_pt1 | contig 14492 bp, 16 predicted proteins | sample YelNatPaOPGAMG01_FD_187559 | JGI IMG/M metagenome (GOLD analysis project Ga0207433, IMG submission 187559) | Hot spring thermophilic microbial communities from Obsidian Pool, Yellowstone National Park, USA - OP-RAMG-01 (SPAdes) (version 3) | ecosystem: Environmental > Aquatic > Thermal springs... | reverse complement strand
TCATAAGCTCATCTGCTTCTTTTTGAATTTTTTGCTTAAGAGCAGCCTCCTTTTCTGATATCAAAGCCTCGCTTTTCTTAAGCGACTGGAGAGCGCTTTCTCTGTCGGCCTCCTTTCTTTTTTCCTCTTCCGCCAGTTGATTCATTGGGCCGGATATAAATTTTTTGAATATAAAATAAAACAATCCGAAATTAACTAATTGTGCAACCATCAACTTAAAATCAATTCCTAGATTTTCCATAGTAAAATTGGTTCTTTGCTAATTAGGTGAATTTAAGAATTAGGGCAACAACCAAGACATAAATAGCAATGGCTTCGGCAAAAGCAATAGCCAAAATCATTGCTGTTCTAATTCCTGATTCGGCTTCTGGATTTCTTCCAATAGCCTCAAGAGCAGTGACGCCGATTTTTCCGATAGCATAAGCAGGAACTATTGACCCTAAAACAATTGTCAACGCTGGCGCCAAAATTTTAACTGCCTCAGTCATATAAATATTCACCTCCTGACTAGATTAAAACATAACTTTTAATGATGATGACTAATAGCGATACTTATAAAAACAGCGGTCAACATAGAAAAGATTAACGCCTGAATCAAGCCAACAAAAAGCTCTAAAATCAAAAAAGGGAAAGAGGCTAAGACAGGGATGAGAAAAGCAATTATCGTCAAAAGAACTTCGCCGGCAAAAACGTTTCCAAAGAGCCTAAAGGCAAAGGAAAATATTTTTGAGAATTCAGACATAATTTCCAAAATCCCGAGAAAAAAATTAATTGGATTGGATGTATTAATAAATTTTTTAATATATTGTCCAAAACCCAAAAATTTAATCCCATAATACTGAACTGAAGAAACTCCAATAATGGCTAAGGCAAGAGTGGTATTGAGATCAGCGTTATTACTTCTAAGAAGGGGAGCAAAAGCTTCTTCGCCATGAACGTGTATTTTTATCAATAAACTACCAACTCCTGGAAGTAGTCCAAACCAGTTTTGGATAAGTATGTAGGTAAAAAGAGCTCCCAAAATTGGAAATACAGCCGTAGTTTTTTCGCCGAGGATAGGTTGAAATAATCCGTAAATTGATTTGACAAAGTAATGGATTAAGTAGAAAAATTTGGTTTTTGAACGTGAATTAATTTGGTATCGGTAATAAATACCGATGAAGAGAGTAAGCCCAATAGCTAAAAGACTGGTGATAAAGCTATTGGTAACTGGAATACCAAAAGCGGAAAAAATTGGTTCAGCTTTTAAACTAATATGCGGCATTACTTTTTTGTTAATCGGTATAAATTATACAAGCTTCCAACCGAACCAAGCAAAATCAAAGTCAAGGTGATTAAAGGTTTTGTGCCCAATTTGTTGTCTAGGAATATTCCAACTATTACTCCTAAAACAATTGGTGCAACAACATAAAACCCAATGCTAATATAATCTAAATTGGAAAAATCAAACTTTATTTCTTTTTTTTTCTTGATTTTGTTTTCTTTTTCCTCTATTTCCTTTATATTACCTTCGGAATCAATTTGATACGCCTTTTTTTTCATACTTATTTTACTACTCATTGGTAACTTCGTCAACTAGTCTTAAAAAAAAGCTATCTTTTGATTTTTAATAATTGTGAACAGTTTCCAAATCAACTGCATTATCTAAAATAATACTCAACCTCCCTTCTCTGTCATTTACTTTTCCTTTGAGAAGAAGCGCTTTATTGATTTGGAGAATATCCTTCAATTTAGCAAAAGTTTTGGGAAAAACAACAATTTCAATAGAACCAGTTTCGTCGAATAAGTTCAAAAAACACATTTCAGAATTATTTTTTTTTGTCTTAAGAATTTTTTTACCGCTAATTATCCCGGCAATAATCAAACTGTTGGTAACATCATTGTCTCCGATATCGCCGATTTTTTTATTGGCTCTTTTTTTAATAATGTCGCTGAACTTAAGAAGCGGGTTTTTACCGATAAGAAAACCAATCACTTCTCTTTCCATACTATAAAGTTCTTCTTCGCTAAATTCTTCAACCAACTTAAAATTATCCTTAAGATTGTCCGAAACTACATTTTGATTAAATAAGCCAAATTGACCTTTTTCGTAATCCTTTTTTAAATCGGTAATTTCCTTAACGACCGCAGGGTAAACGGTCAGAAGTGTAGCCTTATTCCCGAAGTGACTAAATGCTCCAGCTTTAATCAAACTTTCTACAGTTTTTTTATTAACTTTTCTTAAATCAACACGATATAGAAAGTCTTTGAATCCAAAGAAGGGTTTTTCCTTTCTTGCCTCAAGTATAGACTCAATCGCCGCCTGTCCAACGTTTTTTATTGCCGAAAGGCCAAATCTGATCGTCCCTTCTTCTATGCTGAAACTAAATTCCGACTTATTGATATCCGGTGGCAAAACCGTGATATTCATCCTTCGGCATTCCTCAAATGCCTGTGCCATTTTAATCTCTCTCATTGGGCCGGCTACTCCTTGTAGTTCGGCAGATAATAGAGCGGTCATAAATTCAACCGGATAATTTGCTTTCATGTAGGCTGTCCAATAAGCGATAAGAGCATATGAAGCAGCGTGGGATTTGTTAAATCCATAGGCGGCAAATTTTTCTATGAATTTGAAGATGTTTTCAGCCAATTTTTTTGTATACCCTTTCTTGGTTGTTCCTTCGATAAATTTTTTTTTCTCTTTGGCCATGATCTCCTTTTTTTTCTTACCCATTGCCCGCCTTAAAATGTCAGCTTCTCCTAAGCTATAGCCAGCCAAGCGATGGGCAATTTCCAGCACTTGCTCCTGGTAAACTAAAACACCGTAAGTCTCTTCAAAAACCGGTTTCAGATCAGGATGCAGATATTTGATTTTCTTTGGATTTTTTTTACCGTCAATAAAAGCAGGGATAAGATCCATTGGACCCGGTCTATATAAGGAAACCATAGCGGTAATATCTGAAATTTTAGAAGGTTTAAGCTCTTTGGCCAACCTCCTCATTCCGGGAGATTCAAGTTGAAAAACTCCAATTGTCTCACCGTTTCCAATCAAGCTAAAGGTTTTTTTATCATCTTTAGGCAAATCATAGATATTAATATCTATATTTTTGTTTTCTTTTACGTAGCAAATCGCATTCTCCAGAATGGTTAAATTACGCAGTCCCAGAATATCCATTTTTACAAGACCAATCGCATCAGGAGAGACATTGAGGTCAAGCGAATACATGTCGTATTGGGTAATTATCCTACCCTCTTTTGTTTCCTTTTGGAGAGGAACGTATTCAGTTAAAGGTTTGTCGGCGATGACAACCGCAGCTGCGTGAACAGAAGCGTGCCGCGGCAAACCCTCAACTTTTTCAGCGATATCAATAACCTTTTTAACATCAGGTTCAGTGTTGTAAGCCATTTTTAACATTGGCGAAAGCTCGATTGACGTTTTTAGTTTCTGATGAAAACCTTGACGCGGAGGAGGGATCATTTTGGCAATTCTATCGCCCTGTGAATACGACATTCCCAAAGCTCTAGCAACATCTCTAACCGCCATACGTGACTCAAGCGTCCCGAAAGTTATAACTTGGGCAACTTTGTCTTCACCATATTGAGAGCGCATATATTGAAGAACTTCATCACGCCTCAAATCAGCAAAATCTAGATCTATATCTGGAGGGGAAGGTCGTTCGGGATTAAGAAATCGTTCAAATGGTAAATTGTGCTCCAACGGATTGATATCAGTTATATTCAAAACATAAGAAACTAATGAGCCAGCAGCTGATCCTCGTCCCGGCCCAACAGCAATTTTTTGCTTTTTCGCCCAGTTGACAAAATCGTAAACGAAAAGGAAATAATTGTCGTAACCTTTTTGTGAAATTATCTCTAACTCGTAATCTAGTCTTTTTTTTACAACTTCTTCGGGGAAATTCTTTACTCTTTCTTTGTTGTCGTAAGTCAACTTTCGTAGATATTGTTTGGCCGTATAGCCTTTCGGTACATTATATTGGGGAAGAATAAGTTTGCCATGAGGAATTTCCAAATTGCAGTTTTCAGCTATTTGGAGGGTATTATCAATCGCTTCTGGCAAATCGAGAAAGGCACCTTTCATTTCTTCAACAGATTTGAAATAATAGTCAGAAACGTCTATCATCGAAAGAGGACGATTTTTTTCAAAAATAGCGCGTTGCGTTTGAATACATAGAAGAATCTCCTGAGCATAGGCATCGTCGGCATTTAAATAATGGACATCGTTGGTGGCGACAAGCGGCACACCATATTTTCGGGAAAGTTTGACTAATTCGTTATTAATTTTTGGTAGATCTTCAATTTGCGGATGACGTTGTATTTCAATATAAAAATCTCGCCCGAATATATCGAGATATTGCTCAAGACATTTTTCAGCTTCCTTTATCTGATTGTCCGAAATCAAACTGGCTATTTCACCGTTAAGGCATCCGGAAAGCGCAATCAAACCTTCATGATATTTTTTTAAAATCTCAAAATCAATTCTTGGCTTATAATAAAGTCCTTCTATATGGGCAATGGAGGTCAATTTCAGAAGATTTTTATAACCAGTAAGATCTTTTGCGAGGAGCACTAGATGATACTGGTCGCGCTCAACAGCCGGTTGCTTATCAAGGCGGGATCGTTTAGCTTTATATGCTTCTACTCCAATTATCGGTTTGATGCCGAGCGACTTAGCTTTTGACCAAAACTTAAAGGCGCCGTATAGAGATCCATGATCTGTTATGGCAACGGCAGGCATATTGTAATCCTTTGCTTTTTGAATGAGATCGTTTATACGACACATGCCATCAAGAAGCGAATATTCCGTATGAACATGTAGATGAACAAATGACATATTACTTAAATTTTAAAGTTAACTCTTTGACTCTAATTATATCGAAATCAGCGCCGACCGAGCACCAGACTTATGCGTTCGCCAACTATCTTTGCCTCCGCCTTGCCTTTCATTTCACGCATTACTTGGCCGATCAAAAACATAAGAGCATTGATCTTTCCGCTCTTATAATCGGCAACAGCTTTTGAATTTGCTAAGATTACTTTTTCAACTGCTCGATCTACTGCTTTGATATCCGTTTTTTTTGGAGAAAGGATTTCTATTGCTTTTGAGATGAAGTCTTCCACAGGAAGATTGGTTTCTACTTTACGATTAATAATCAAATTAGCCAGCGACTGTCCAACATTCTTTACCTTTTCTTCTAGTTTTTTTGTTTTCTCAAAATATTTAGCGTAAACTTCCTCAAAATAGGCACTCAAATTTTTATTTCTTGTAATGATATAGGCGTCTTGATATTTTAAACCAAGCTCTTCGACATATTTTTTTATCTTGTCTTCTGGCAATTCGGGCATCATTTTTTCAATTTTTTTCAAATATTCATCAAAGAAAACCAATGGCGGGATATCAGGTTCAGGAAAATAACGATAATCGTGGGCCTCTTCTTTTTTTCTTTGAGGATAAGTTTTCCCCTTCTTTTCATCAAAACCTCTGGTTTCCTGATTTGGTATTTTATTTTCTTTAAGGATTTCTGTCTGCCTTTTTATTTCAAAATCTATCGCCTGCTTGACAAAGCGAAATGAATTTATGTTTTTTACCTCAACCTTGTATTTTGGCAATTCTTCTGCTTTTGTTTTTATCGAAATATTCGGTTCCAGTCTCATACTTCCTTTTTCCATGTCGGCATCGGAGACATCTAAATATCGTATAATTACCTGAAGTTCCTCAAGAAATTTTTTGACATCATCTGAACTATTAAAATCAGGTTCAGTAACTATTTCCACCAAAGGAACGCCAGCGCGGTTGAAATCTATTAATGTGTTTTTTCCGTCATGGATTAATTTGGCAGTATCTTCTTCTAAATGCACTCTTTTTATTCTGATTTTTTTTCCATTGAGGTTGAAATAACCTTTAATTGCAATTGGTTGATCATACTGACTGATTTGATACCCCTTAGGAAGATCAGGATAAAAATAGTGCTTTCGGTCAAACTTAGACAACCTATTTATCTGGCATTTTAAAGCCTGACCGATCAAAATAGTCCATTCAATCGCTTTTTTATTTGGTGTGGGCAAAGCACCTGGCATTCCCAAACAAACAGGACATGTTAGAGTGTTTGGTGGTTTACCAAAATAATCAGCGCTGTCTTGACAGAACATTTTTGATTTTGTTTTGAGCTCAACATGAATTTCCAAACCAATAATAGGCAAATAAGTTTTTTCCATCATGTCTTTAATCGCGATAATTGTTAAGTCCTTTTTTTATGACGTCAAAAAAATTTGTCTCTTTTTCAAACTGGTATGCTAGATTTAAGATTGCTTCTTCATTAAAACTTCTGGCCATGATTTGCATTCCTACAGGCAGTTTTTTGCTGTCCAGCCCGACGGGAATGCTTATTGCTGGTAGTCCGGCTACTGCAGCCGGTTCGTTTAAGACATCCATTGCCTCGCCGAAAAAGGGATATTTTTCAAATTCTCCTAGTTTCAAAGCGGTCATCGGAGTTGTAGGCGAAATAATAACATCAACGTCTTTGAAGGCTCGGCTAAAGTCTTCTTTAATCAAAGTTCTCACTTTTTGCGCTTTTTTATAGTAAGCGTCATAATAGCCATAGGAAAGAGTATAAGTACCAAGCATAATTCTCCTTTTAGCTTCGCTTCCTAAATAACTTCGGTTGTTGCCGTACCTTATACCGTCATAGCGCGCTAGGTTAGAGGAAACCTCAGCCCTCTGTATTATCGTATAAACAGAAATCGCATATTTAGGTGGAATAAGTTTGATTTTTTTTATTTTGTGTCCCAGGCGTTTAAATATTTTGATCGCCTCCTCTATTTTAACCTTAACATCCTCATCTACGCCCTCAAAATACTCATCGGTAATACCGATAGTGAAACTTCCACCTTTTTTTAACGAAGTTTGATAGTCGGGGACAGGATATCGAGATGAAGTGGCGTCATAAGGATCGTGGCCAGCGATTATTTTTAAAATTAAAGCCGCATCTTCAACAGTAAGTGTAATCGGTCCGGGACAATCAAGCGACGAACCCATAGCGATAACTCCGTAGCGCGATACTCTGCCATAAGTTGGTTTCAGGCCTATTACACCACTCCATGAAGCCGGTTGTCTGATTGAGCCGGCGGTTTCCGAACCGATGGAAGCTGGCGAGAGGTAAGCGGAAACGCTAGCTGTTGCTCCGCCAGAAGAGCCGCCAGGGCTTCTTTCCAAATTCCACGGATTTTTTGTCGGCCCGAAATCTGACGTCTCGGTTGACGATCCATGAGCCCAAGCATCCATATTGGTTTTGCCGATTATAGCGGCGCCTTCCTGTTTAATTTTAGAAACAACAGTGGCATCGTATGGGGGTACAAAATCATAAAGCACCTTAGAAGAAGCTGTTGTTCTTATTCCTTTGGTGCAAAAGTTGTCTTTAAACGAAAGAGGTATTCCAACAAGCAAACCTTCTACATTTTTGTCTTCAAAATCAGCTTTGGTTATGTAAGCATTAAGCTTAGGATTGTATTTTTCTATCCTCTTTTGAAAGTATTCATAAATTTCTCTAGGCGAAATTTTCTTTTTTTTTACTAGCTGTCTTAATTCAATTACTGATTTGCCGAAAATTTCCATAGCTTATAGATTAAACCTCATATACTTCCAGTTCAAAAATTTTATTTGCGACAAAAAATTGGTCTTTATTATTCTTTGAGTTTGCAAGTGCTTGTCGAGCAGAAAGTCCTCGCTTGTTTTCACTACCATCTTCAAAGGAAATATTATCAAGATCGGTGATGTCGGCGGAAGGATTTACCTGATCTGTGTTGAGTTCATTTAAATTCTCAACATAATCGAGGGTTTTGGTCAACTGATCTTGATATTTACTTATTTCCTCATCTGTTAGTTTGATATTGGAAAGATCAGCAAGATGCAGAATTTCATCCTTAGAAAGCTTTTTTTTATTTTTTGTCATGTACTAATTATACCTCAAATTTATTTAAACCAACACCTATTTACCAAAAACGACAAAACAGCATCCCATCTCAAAATCTGATTTAATTAATTTAGCCAGATATAGAATTTTGACCGTTCATCTCGTCTTTAGACATTTTGATTTTGATATTGTCTCATACCTTTCTTTTACTTTCCTCTTACTCAAAAAAGAGAGAATTTATATGAGGTGGTTAATCCGGTGGCCTTGTTTATAAATTAACAATAGAACTTACGCATTTTTTGTCATTCCGGACCTGATCCGGAATCCATAAAACAAAAAGGTCATTATATAGATGCTGAATCGAGTTCAGCATGACAACAAGATGATCTAAACCGTAATTTAATGCGTAACCCCTGTTGATAACCGTTCGGGATTTGGCAAGGATTGTCATCGCGAGACGTGCCTTAGCGAGCCAATAACATTCTCTTCGGTAACTCTTGAATGGTTACTTGTTTAATAACGATACGTTATGGATGTTAAAATACCATAACGTATGTTACAAAAATTACATAAAAACGCTAAGACCAATTATCACATAAGGGAATATATCAAATCAACTAATAAACCCTTAAGTGACCTAAAGGAAAAATCCATCCGTTTGATCAGGTATGCAGACAATACAAGATTCAGCACAGAACCATCAAGTTTAACCATCCATGGACTAATGGCATGGTTAAACGCTTTAATCAAAAGATTAAAACCAACGTAATCAAGCGCTATCTTTTCGACGATGTCAAAGAGCTTGATGAAAAATTAATTTCCTATGTTAACCGTTACAATTTTGAGTTAAAATTGCAACAGTTAAATAGACAATCACCAGTTAATTACCTGTTTGTACGTTTTAGTAAACAGTTAAAAAAACGTCCACAACGTATCGTTAACTAACAGTTAATTGATTAAATCATGGCAAGAATATCAAAACGTAAACTCGATGATAAAATTCTGGAAAAGATATTTGATCTATTTTTTGAGATTGTGGGGAAAAAAAGTTCCAAAGAAGATTTTAAAAACACGATAGTTGACCTGTTATCTCCCATAGAAAGAGTGATGATCGCTAAAAGAGTAGCCATTATTTATCTTCTTATGAAGAAAATTAATCAAAGATCAATATCTCAAGCTTTGAAAGTGTCAAACGCAACAGTAAGCTAATATTATATCCTCATGGAAAATAGCCGTAGCCTAGTTCCTGCTTTCGAAAAAATTATGAGAAATGAAAAAATGTCTTTATTTTTACTTGAAATTTTTGACACTTTATTTGTTCACGGAACATATGGAACAAACTGGCACTCTGCTTGGCAACGAAGAAAAGAAATCAATCGTCTCAAAACTTATGAATTATGATTTAATTGTTTGATTAATTAAATCAATCGGGTTTGGTGGAAATAAAGATTTTATCTCGACGTAAACAATATAGAGGATGATGTTTTGATGTTTTGGAAGGCTTTATTTTTCAATATTATCGTTTAAAACGACACTATTTCCCTAATTATGTGATATAATTACTTATAATTAACATGGCAACTGATCTTTTGAACAATTTCACCACTGCCATTACCTCCTAAGGAGGGGTAGTTTGTTTGTATTTGCACCCCTCCCAAAGGAGGGTTTTTTTATATAATTGATGTATAATAAACTTATGCCCGTTTCTAACAGCACTTCACTACTTGAAAAAATGAGACACTCCTGCGCCCATTTGATGGCAGCCGCCACCCTTGAGCTTTTTCCTAAGACAAAATTTGCCATCGGCCCAACTATTGAAGACGGTTTTTATTACGACTTTGATTTTTCTGAAAATGAAAAAATAAACGAAAAGGATTTACCGTTGATTGAAAAGAAAATGCAGGAGCTGAAAAATAAGGATTTGGTATTTCATCAAGAGTGGATCAATATTGAAGATGCCAAAAAAATATTTAAAGATCAGCCTTATAAGCTGGAGATTATTGACGAAATTGAGCAGGGAAAAAGGAGTGCTTTTGGCCGAAAAGACAAAGTATCAATCTATCGCCTCGACAACTTTGTTGATCTTTGTATCGGACCGCACGTAACTAATACTAAGGAAATCGGACCTTTTAAGCTTTTGTCGATTGCCGGCGCTTATTGGCGAGGCGAAGAAAAAAATAAGATGCTCACGAGGATTTATGGGACATGTTTTTCTAGAAAAGAAGAATTAGACAAATATCTTTGGCGGCTTGAGGAAATAAAAAAAAGAGACCACCGTAGACTTGGCCGGCAACTTGAATTATTTATTGTTCCGGTTGAAGTTGGTCCAGGTTTGCTTATTTGGCTTCCTAAAGGGGCTGTTATTAGACGGGAAATTGAAAAATTTATTATTGAAGAACAAACCAAACGTGGATACAGTCATGTTTACTCTCCTCATGTTGGCCGAAAGTCGCTCTGGGTTACGTCGGGCCATTGGGATCTTTATCGAGATAAAATGTACGCTCCGATGACAATTGATGGCGAAGAATATTTGGTCAAGCCCATGAACTGTCCTATGCATATGATGGTTTACAAAAGCAAACCCCACAGCTATAAAGATCTTCCGATAAGAATCGCAGAAATTGCCACCGTTTATCGCTACGAACAAACAGGTGAACTGGCGGGCATGCTTAGAGTACGCCATATTACTCAGGATGATGCTCATATTTTTTGCCGCAAAGATCAAGTTGTCAACGAATTTGTCAACGTCGTCAAATTTATTATTTTTCTTCTAAAGTCTTTTCAAATTAATGATTTTTATTTTCAGCTTTCAGTAAGAGATCCGAAGAATAAAAAGAAGTATCTTGGCGACGATAAAATTTGGCAGGAAGCGGAAAGAGAAATTGAGGAAGCGGTAAAAGCAGTCGGCTTGGTGCCAAAAAGAAAAGAAGGTGAAGCGGCGTTTTATGGACCCAAACTTGATGTGATGGTAAAGGATGCTTTAGGACGTGAGTGGCAAAGCGGGACAGTTCAGATTGATTTCATGCTGCCCGAGCGTTTTAATCTTGAATACGTCAACGAGAAAGGTCAAATTGAACGACCGGTACTGATTCATCGCGCTCCTTTAGGCTCTTTGGAGCGATGGGTTGGCTTATTAACCGAACATTATGCCGGCGCCTTTCCGCTCTGGCTATCTCCCATCCAAATAGAAATTATTCCTATTTCAGATAATCACCATGAATTAGCTCAAAAAGTGTATAATATTTTAACCGCACAAAACTTCCGTGCTGAAATTAATCAGGAAAGCAAAACAATCGGATACAAAATCCGTCAATCGACCTTGCAAAAAATCCCCTATATGGTTATAATAGGGGACAAAGAAATTGCTAAATCAAAGCTTTCTGAAAATCTGTCAGCCAAAGAAGTTTTTGTTTCGGTAAGAACTCGGGAAGGTAAGGACTTAGGTCTTATTAACCTTCAAGAGTTTATTGAAAGTTTAAAGAGTCAAATTGAGAAGCGCGAATAAAAGAAAGCAGCAAAAAAAATTTTATTTTTTGAATTATCGGATTGAGGTGCCGACCTTAAGGGTTATTGATGAGGATGGCAAGCAAATCGGTATTTTGAGCAAACAAGAAGCTTTAAGTGTAGCCCAGGAAAAAGAGTTGGATTTAGTCTTGATTGCACCTAAAGCCAATCCGCCTGTAGCTAAAGTCATTGATTTTAAAAAGTTTCTTTATCAAGAAGAAAAAAAACAAAAGGAAGCAAAAAAAGGAATCAAGAAAAGTATTGTCAAGGATATAAAATTGTCGCTTTTTATCGGACCGGCGGATTTAGAAAGACTAATCAATAAAGCTAAAGAATTTCTAGAAGAAGGCAATCAGGTCAGATTAAATCTTACCCTTAGAGGAAGAGAAATAGCTAAAAAAAATATGGCTTTTGATCTTATTAAGAAGTTTATTTCAAATCTTGGTGAAGTTAATATAGCCAAAGAGCCGAGACTGGAAGGAAGAGTGATCCGAGCCGTTATCGCTAAAAAGAAATAATTTATATATTGTTTGATTTTTTATGAAAACAAGAAAATCTGTAGCTAAAAGATTTAAAATTACCAAATCAGGAAAAATTTTGCATCGATCTCATTATCTCAGGCATCTGCGATCAAAAAAGAGCAAAAAACAAATAAGAAGATTGAAAATGTTGAAAGAAGTAACAGGCGAATATGGCAAAAAGATTAAAAAGATGCTGGGTGTATAAAAATCAAAACTCACCATTTTATTTTGATTTTTGAGATTAGAATTTTCAATTTCAATTAACTATATATGGCAAGAGTTAAAAGCGGTGTAATTACCAAAAAAAAACATAAGAAAGTCCTCAAGTTAGCTAAGGGTTATTGGATGACTCGTCACAAGCAGTTCAAGAAAGCTAAAGAGGCGGTTCTTCATGCAGGCGAATATGCTTTTACGGGAAGAAAGCTTAAAAAAAGAGACTTTCGCTCCCTTTGGATTACCAGACTCAATGCCGCTTTAAGAGAACTTAATCTTACTTATAGTCAGTTTATCCATATGGTCAAGGAGAAAAAAATCGCTCTTGACCGCAAAATTTTAGCCCAAATTGCAGTCGAACAACCGGAAGCGTTTGCGCAAATAGTTAAAGAAATATCGGCAAAAACTTCGTAAATTTCTTCTTCTTTCTGCCATTTAGCGTTTGATGTTTGATGTCTAATATTTTATAATTCGTTTATGCAAGAAATAGAACAACTTCTTGATAAACTCAAAAACGATTTGACAAATGCTAAATCTCTCTTTGATGTGGAACAGATAAAAATAAAATATTTGGGAAGAAACGGTCTTGTTAATGGACTTTTCCAAAAAATCGGCCGCCTTTCTGATAAAGAAAGGAAAGAATATGGTCAAAAAGCAAATTTAGCCAAAAAAGAAATCAGTTTCTTGATCAGGAAAAGGGAAGAGGAAATAATAAAAAACAAGGAAAAACAAACCTTTATTGATATCACTCTGCCAGGAAAAAAATACTCACGCGGTAGCCTTCACATCGTCAGTTATGCGGTTGAAGAAATCAGCCGCATTTTTGAGAAACTCGGTTTCATCAGGCTCACTTATCCTGAAGTCGAATGGGAATATTTTGCTTTTGAATCTCTTAATATGCCTAAAGGTCATCCGGCAAGAGATGATTTTGAAACTTTTTTCATTGACGCGCCAGACAGCCCAAGATATGGCCGAATGATGCTATCGCCTCACACATCGTCGGGCCAGGTAAGAGAAATGCTCCGCGTCGGCCAACCACCGATAAGGATGATCAGTATCGGCAAATGTTATCGACCGAATTGGGATACCACTCATACACCGATGTTCCACCAATTTGAAGCTCTTTGTGTTGATAAAAATATCAATATAGTCAACCTCAAAGCAACGATTGATTTTTTTGCCAAAGAGTTTTTCGGCAAAGACCGCCAAATCAGATTAAGACCCCACCATTTCCAGTTTACCGAGCCGTCGTTTGAGGTTGATATTAGCTGTGGCGTTTGTGGTGGAAAAGGCGAAATTAACGGCAACAAATGTCGCATCTGCAAGTCGGGCTGGCTTGAGCTCGCAGGTGCGGGCATGGTTCACCCGAATGTTCTAAAAGAGGGAAAAATAGATCCGGAAAAATATACCGGTTGGGCATTCGCTTTTGGGCTGGAGCGAATCATGATGATGAAAGAAGGTTTAAGTTTGGATGACATCAGAGTCATGTACAGCGGCGATATCAGATTTTTAGAACAATTTTAATATAAATTGCAAAATAAAAAATCAGAGGGAATTTCTATTTTTTTATATTTTTTATGAATAAAGTATGAATATCCGCATTACTTATAACTGGCTTCTCGATTATCTGGATACCAATGCCGACCCGTATGAGATTCAAAAATATCTATCTTTATGTGGCCCTTCTATAGAAAGAGTTGAAAAAATAGATGATGATTACGTTTTTGATATCGAAATTACCTCAAACCGTGTTGACACGGCTTCTGTTTTCGGGATCGCTTTGGAAGCGCAGGCTATTCTGCCTCAATTTGGCAAAAAAGCAATCCTTAGAGAAAACCCTCTCAAGAAATATCGTTTTGATCTTTTACCTTCAAATCAAGCGGTTGCACCTTTGAAAATCAATATCACTGATGCAGTTTTATGTCCAAGATTTACCACCATTGTTCTTGACGTTCAAGTAAAAGATTCACCTAATTTGATCAAAAAAAGACTTCAGCTTTGCAATATCAAATCAATCAACAACGTCATCGATATCTCAAACTATCTTATGCTTTCTCTCGGTCAACCCACTCATGTTTTTGATTATGACAAGATTGAAAAACAAACGATGATCTTGCGCCGAAGCAGAAAAGGGGAACAAATCATCACTCTTGATAAAAAGTTGATCGTTCTACCCGGAGATGATATTGTCATTGAAGACGGAGCGAGAAGATTGATTGACCTTTGCGGTATCATGGGTGGTTTAAACTCATCAGTAACTGAAGAAACTAAAAGAATTGTTCTATTTGTCCAAAACTACGATAAAACTAAAATACGACGAACTTCAATGCTCACCGGCCAAAGAACC
>Ga0207433_10010396_pt1 | contig 14494 bp, 14 predicted proteins | sample YelNatPaOPGAMG01_FD_187559 | JGI IMG/M metagenome (GOLD analysis project Ga0207433, IMG submission 187559) | Hot spring thermophilic microbial communities from Obsidian Pool, Yellowstone National Park, USA - OP-RAMG-01 (SPAdes) (version 3) | ecosystem: Environmental > Aquatic > Thermal springs... | reverse complement strand
AACAAGGATAAAAAATACTTAAAATTAAAGCCGGAAGGGCAAAACCTTGAATAAAAGTCGTTGCTTTTGAAATAAACCTTACATCAGGCATTAAATCTCTAGAAAAAAACGCTATTAAGGCAAAAGGAGCAGAAACAATTTCTCGGCTCATTATTAAAATTAATTGCATGCAATTTAGCCATCCTAGTTTTCCTTCCAATCCAAATGAAACAAGAAAAGCTAGCGCAGTCCCAACCAATAAAAATCTATCTGCAATTATGTCTGCTCTTCTTCCAAACTCTGTTTGCCAACCAAATTTTCTTGATAGTATACCCTCAAAAAAATCAGTAATAGCTGCTATTGAAAAAATAACTACTATTAATACCACATTTTCTTTTGTAAATATTAAAGATATTACAACAAAAGCAAGTATTACTCTTAATAAAGTTAAGAAATTAGAAAAATTGAATAAAATTAGCTCTCTCTTTTTTATTTTTTCTTTTTTCATAATCTTATTAAAACAACAACCTTTAAAAGTTCTCTCTTGCTCATAAAATCAGCAGAGTGGACCAGCCTGGAGTGGTCGCGAGGCCCATAACCTCGAGGTCGGTGGTTCAAATCCACCCTCTGCTATGCTTTTAAAATGTCCTCAACATTTAATGAAAAATGTTATTCTTTAATAAAAAAAATTCAAAAAGGCAAAATAACAACCTACAAATGTATTGCAAAAGCATTAGGCACAAAAGCCTATAAAGCAGTTGGGAATGCAATGCATAACAACCCTTTATTATATAAAATACCCTGCCATAGAGTTATAAAAAGCAATGGCGATGTTGGGGGATTTGTTTTAGGAAAAAAAGAAAAAATAAAGCTCTTAAAAAGTGAAGGAATTCCAATAAAAAGCAACAAAATTCAAAATTTCAACAAATTTCTTTTTAAATTTCAAAAAACATCAGCCTAATTTCCTAGAAAAATTCATCGCTCTACAAATAAAAGGCATATCTTTTTATATAGAACCATTTATTTTTATCAATGCTATTGCTAGGAATTGACGATGCTGGAAGAGGTCCTTTAATTGGTCCAATGTTTTTAGCAGGAGTTTTAATAAAACAAGAAGATGAACCCTTATTAAAACAAGAGGGTGTAAAAGACTCTAAGCAATTATCTCACAAAAACAGAATAAAACTTTCTGGTTTTATAAAAGACATTTGTATAGAGCATCACATAGTAAATGCAACCCCTGAGCAAATAGATTCGTGCATTAAAAATGGCATAAATCTAAATATTTTAGAAGCAATAAAAACAGCACAAATAATTAATCATTTAGTAAAAAGAAAAAAAGAGAGAATAAAAGTAATTGTTGATTGCCCTAGCACAAATACTGAAGCTTGGAAATTAATTCTTCTAAATTACTTAGAAAACAAGAGCCTTGAGATTTTTTGCGAGCACAAAGCAGACATAAATTACCCAGTTGTTTCAGCTGCTTCTATTTTAGCAAAATGCTCTAGAGAAGAGTCAATAGCTGAACTAAGAAAAAAATATGGAAATTTCGGTTCAGGTTATGTAAGTGATCCTTTGACGATAAAATTTTTAGAAGAACACGGAAAAGAATTAGAAAATGAAGGTTTGTTTAGAAAATCATGGATTACTTGGCAAAATTATTTCTCAGAAAAATCTCAAAAAAAACTCGGGGAATTTTAGTTATTTAATATCTCCTACAAGAGGATCAATGCCTTTATCTTCTCTAACTGACTGCTCTTGAATTAAGTTTTGTTTTGGCTCTTCAACAGAAATTTCTTTTTTCTCTTCTGTTTGAGCAGGTGCATTTTGTCCATTTTCTTTTACTTTTAAGCTAAGAACTTTTGAAACACCTTCATGCATACTTACTCCGTAAAGCAAATCTGCATTCAATATTAACGCATCATTGTGTGTAATAATAATATACTGCCCAGATTTAATAGACTGAGAAAGCAAAGCAGCCAATCTTTCTGAGTTTCTTTTATCCAAAGCAGCATCTATTTCGTCAAAAAGATAAAATGGATAAGGTTTATGTTCTTGAATTGCAAATAACAAAGAAAGAGCAATAAGAGTTTGCTCTCCGCCAGAAAGAGAAGTTACATCAAAATACTTTCCTTTTGCAAGTTTGATAACAATATTTACTCCGCCTTCGAAAATATTTTCCTTATTTTCAATTTCTAAAAACGCAATTCCTTTTGAGGAAAGTTTTGAAAAATTGTTAGAGAAAATCTCATTTATTGAGTTAAATGATTTCATAAATGCCCGCTTCTTTCTTGCGTCTATTTCTTCTATAATTTTTAAGATGTCTTGTTTTTCTTTTAGTAATACCTCAACTTTTGCGGCTACAGCATCATATTCTTTTTTAACGTCATCATAAACTTCCAAAGCTCTAAGATTTATTGAGCCAATATGATTTATATCTTCTTGAGCCTTTGCAAGTTTTTCCTGCAAGGCATTTAAGCTTCCTTGAATGATTTCTAAATTAGAAAATTCGTTCATTTCCATTTGAAGTGCTTCTCTCTCAGCATCTAATTTAGCTTTTCCTATCTTAAGGTAATTTATTTGTTCTTCAGTACTTCTAATCTCTTGCTGCAACTCACTTAATATTAAAGAGTTATTTTGAATTTCTTTCTGGTATTTTTCCCTTTCATCAAACAATTTTTTAAACCTTAGCTGTAATTCTCTTTCTTGCTCTTCCTTCTCCTTTAACAACAAACTTTTTTTATTAATCTTTTCCTCTATTTCACGTTTTTGTTTTTGCAAATCTTCTACATCTTTGGTACTACGTTTTATTATGTTTTTCATACTCTCTAATTCTCTTTGTTTGTAAAGTAAAGTAGTGTTAAGATCCTCAGAAGTTCTTGAAGAAATTTCTTCTATTTCCAAAAGAATCGCATCTCTTTTTTCTTCTATTTTTGATATTTCCTGTGTTTTGCCTTCAAGACTTAACATTTGTTGCTCTAACTTGGCTAATTCTTTTCTTAACTCCTTTTCTTCATTAACTAAATTTTTCAACTGCTCATTTTTCTCTTTTAAGTTCCTATGTTTTACAAGTTCAATGTCTATGGAAATTATTTTTTGTTCTGTTTCCTGTATTTTGGTTATTAACTCTTTTTCTTTATGAAGTAACTCATTTAATAAATTTTTAATAGAAAGATTCTCTTTTTCTGTATTGCTTATTTTTTCATCTGCAAATGCAAAGACATGATTTTTATGCTCTTCAGTAATTACGCTTTGGCATAAAGGGCATATATCCATTTTTTCAATATCATGCTTTATTTTTTCGGCATTCTTTTTTTCTGATTCTAAAATAGAAATTTGCTTTTCACCAGCAATAATATTTTCTCTTGTTTTTTGTAACTCGCTCTTTAATTCAGACAGCAATTTTCTCAGTGAAGAAAGTGCTTTTTCGCACTCTTTATCATTTGAATAAGAAAGAGATTTTCCTTGCTCCTCTAATTGTGAAACAAGAGACTCAGCGAAAGCATTTGTTCTAGAAATTTGTTTTTCTTTTTCTTTTATTAATTGCTTTATGCTGGAGAGTTCTGCTTGAATAGACAAAAGTTTTTTTCTTTCTGCTTCAATTAAGTTTAATTCTTCCTTTTTCTTTTTTAGTTCCTCTGCTTTTTTAGCAATTTCTGGAGACTCTTTCTGCAAGTTTGCAATTTCATCTTCTAAATTTGGTATTGAACTCTCAATTTCTTTTATTCTTCTCTCTAATTCACTAGCTTTGTTTTCGTAATTTTCTTTTCGTACTTTTAAGCCCTCTAATTCAGCTTTTAAGTTGGTAATTTGATTATGGAGAGTTTCTTGTTCTAAACCAGTAGTATTTTGAATTCGTTTTGTTATTTTGCTAATTTCTTCATTAAGTCGGTCTATATCTTTTTGTATATTTTCAGCTTTATCTTTTATTTTCTTTTGAATGCTACTTTTTTCATTAATTGAACTTTCAACTGCTTCAATTTCTTTTATTTTTTCGCTAATTTTCTTGTGCAAAATAGAAGCTTTGCATTTTTTTATAGTGCTTTCTAACTCTTTAAAACGAAGAGCTTGTGCCCTTTCCTGTTCTAAATTTTTTAAATAAGCTGATCTCTCACGTAATACAGCATTTATTTCCTTTATACTCTCTTCTGTTTTTTCCAATTCTTTGAGAGATTTTTCTTTTCTTGTTTCATAAATACTAATTCCAGCAACATCTTCAATGATTCTCCTTCTTTCTTCAGGATGCATTCTTACAATTGAATGAATGTCTCCTTGCAAAATTATGTTAAATCCGTAAGGATCTATGCCTGCTTGAGCAAGCATTTCAATAATCTCTAATCTTGTTTTAGTTTCGTCATTAATCTTGTAGATACTTAGTCCATTATGCCTAACAATTCTCTTTATACTTACTTCCTCATTAGGCAAAGCAAAAGCCTTATCACTATTGTCCCAAACTATCTCAACGTAAGCTTCTTTTGCAGGTTTTATATCCTTTGAACCCATAAAAATGAGGTTTTTTGACTTTGCAGCGCGCATAGATTTAACAGAAAGACGACCTAAAACAAAACACAAAGCATCGCTTAAATTTGATTTTCCAGAGCCATTTGGACCTATAAATACATTGATTCCTTTCTCAAAATTAACCTCTGTACGACGAGCAAAACTCTTAAAACCATGCATCACCAGTTTTTTTATATAAACCATGCCTCAACAAATAAAAATAGATATTTAAGTATTCCTAAACTAAGAGAGAATACCATTTTAAGATAATACAAAAAATCTAAAAAAGTTAAAAATAAAAATCTCTGTCTCTTTTATCATATATGGAAAAAATCATTTACTTAGACAATTCAGCCACAACGCCTGTATTTAAAGAAGTTAGCGCAGAAATTAAAAAATACCTAACAGCCGAATATGGAAATCCAAGTTCAGAACACGAGTTAGGAGAAAAAGCTAAACTTGCTCTAAATGAATCCAGAAAAAAACTCGCATCAGAGATTGGAGCAAAACCTAGCGAGATTGTTTTCACTTCTGGCGGAACAGAATCAAACAATCTAGCAATTTTCGGTGTTTCAAAAGCAAACCCTCAAAAGAAAAAAATAATAATTTCTTGCATTGAACACTCTTCAATAAGAAAACCTGCATTGGAGTTAAAAAAGCATGGCCATGAAATTATAGAAATAAATGTTAACAAAGAAGGATTGTTAAATTTGGAAGAATTAGAAAAAAACATAGATGAAAAAACACTTTTAGTTAGCATAATTCACTGCAACAATGAAATTGGAGTTTTGCAAGATTTAAAAAAAATTGGAGAGCTTTGTAAAAAAAAGAATGTTTTATTTCATACAGACGCTGTCCAAAGTTTCGGAAAAGAAAAAATAAATGTTCATGAGTCTAAAATTGATCTACTTTCTGCCTCTGCTCACAAAATTGGTGGTCCAAAAGGAGTTGGATTTTTGTTTGTTAGAGAAGGAATAAATATTAAGCCGCTATTTTATGGAGGAGAACAAGAAAGAGGCCTACGACCTGGAACTGAAAATCTATCTTCTATTGCAGGTTTTGCAAAAGCCTTAGAAATAATAAAAAAATACGATTTTGAAAAAATTAGACAATTAAGAGACTATTTTATATTAGAACTTGAAAAAATGGGCGGAAAATTAAACGGCAGTAAAGAAAAAAGAGCGTGGAATAATGTAAATGTTTCTTTTCCTTTTGATGCAGAAAGAGCAATAATAAAACTTTCTCAAAAAGGAATTTACTGCTCGACAAAATCAGCTTGCCTATCTAAACAAAAAGAAGAAAGTCATGTATTAAAATCAATTTGTTTAAACAAAAAAGAAATTCAGGGTAGCATAAGATTCGGACTTTTTGTCAATACCAAAAAAATTGAAATAGACTGCGTTTTAAAAGAAATTAAAAATCTTCTTAAAGAACCATCATTAAAATTAATGTAGTTTTATTTCATTCCAATATTTAATTAGGCCGTATCTTGGAAGAAAAATTTGGTCTTCCCTCTGAGCAAAAAACAAATCAATCCAATCCTTTTTTTCAGAACTTTTTTTAAAAACAGGATCTAAAAATCTCCTTTTGTAATCTAATAAGTATGCTGGAGTAGCATTAGGAATAAGCAATTTAAAGTCAATATCGCTAGAATCATTGTTCCATTTCTCTTCTTCTGCATGCGAACCTATAAGATAAATTTCAGTTATTCCTAGGTAATCTTCAATTGATAAAGCATTTTCATCGCAAAATCTATCTAAACTCTTAAAATAAGTGACTTTTGCTTTTCTAAGCTTTTCCAATAACTCTTTTGTTGGAACCCATTCTACTTTTAGTTCCCCGTTTACAAAAGAGCTCCTGACTTTTAAGTATCTTGGATTAGGCATAGTAAAAAAAGAAAAGTAGGGTTTATAAATCTGTTGCTATTTAATAGTTACTAAAAATCTATAAATTTTATTCTTCCTTGACTTCTTCTAAGTCATCTTCTTCAAAAGGAGCGTAGGCTATAATTTTTGTTTTGTCTTCAGGATCAAAAATAGCAACATGATACTGAAAATTAGGCAGCAAAATATTAATTCTTCCAAGCATACCTTCCTTAATAGGCATTTCTTTAAAATTAGGATCCCCCTCTTCTACATACTCAATATACTCAGGATCTGGCTTTTTTAGTATTCTTACTAATTGATGCCTTTTGAATTTCGTTTGCATTTCTTCCTCTTTTGTCTTTCTTTGTATCTTGAAATTTTATTTTTGAGAATACAAAAACATACAAAATTTCTAAAATTCCAATTGTATTAATTAGCAAAATTAAAACAAACCAGAACAAATGATTATTCCTCGCAGATTTCCAAAGGGCAATTCCTTTCCAAATTGCAGACCAAGTAAAAACAACAGCTAAAAGCCACAAAGGTATCCCTATTTCTTGCGCAAAAAAATTTAAAGCTTGCATAAACAAAATAACAAAAAGGGGTTTATAAAACATTCTTTTTTCTAAAAATTTTTGTTAGTGTTAATTACCACTAAGAAGATTAGAATTTTTTAATATCTAAATTTACGACGGCAAATCCAAAAGAAAGAAAAGGTTTATATACTCTCACAGTATAAAAAGATAGAAAATCCAATTTATTGTGATTGTCAAGAAAAAAAACACAATATATTGTGGTATATAATGCTCTGCCCATATTGCAAAAACCCCGCGACCAAAGTAATTGATAAAAGAGATGCTCAAGAAATCACCAAACGCAGAAGAGAGTGCCTAAAATGCGGAAGGAGATTTAATACTCGGGAAGCAGTAGAGCAGAGTATCCTGCGTGTAATAAAAAAAGATGGCAGGAGAGAAATATTTGATAGAGAAAAACTAAAAAGAGGTATACTAAAAGCCTGTGAAAAAAGGCCTGTTGAAATGGAAAAAATAGACTTAATGATAAACAAAATAGAAGAGAGATTGCGAAAAAAAGGAAAAGAGGTTTCAACTAGAGTAATTGGAGAAAATGTAATAAAAGAATTAAAGAAAGTAGATAAAATCGCGTATATTCGATTTGCTTCAGTTTATCATGAATTCACAGACATATCTGACTTTAAAAAAGAGATAAAAGAATTAGCAAAAACATGAGCCCAGAAATACTTCAACAAATTGCAACTGGAAAATTGAGGTTACCTAGATACTTCACTCAAGAAGGAAAAAATCCCTTTGAGTATGATATCTATGGAAATCCGATTCATTGGATAACTGAAGATGTTAGAGTTACTGATGACATGGGCAAAACTATTTTTGTTCAACCAAATGTAAAAAGGCCTGAATTTTGGAGCTCATTAGCAATAAAAGTAGTCGCGAATAAATATTTCTGGGGAGATCAATCAAAAGGGGAAAGAGAAAATTCAGTAGAAAAATTAATAGGAAGAGTTTCAAGATTTTTTGAAAGACAAGCAATAAAACAAAATTATCTGGGACCAAAAGAAGCAGCAATATTCAAAGAAGAAATTGCAGCTATTTGTTTAAATCAGTTAGGTGCTTTTAACTCTCCTGTTTGGTTTAATGTAGGAATTAATGAATACAATCCAGAAGCAGGAGGAGTTTCCATGTATAAATGGGATTTTGAAAATGGAAAAGTAGTTCCAGCTCATAAGAGTGACGACAACCCGCAATGTTCTGCCTGTTTTATATTAAGCATTGAAGACGATATGGAATCTATTATGAAAGTACAAGTTACAGAAGCCACCTTGTTTAAAGCAGGTTCTGGTGCAGGAACAAACAAAAGCCCTCTAAGAAGTTCAAAAGAAAAAATAACTGGCGGTGGCAGGGCATCCGGCCCTGTTTCTTTTATGAGAGGGTATGATGCTTATGCAAACATCATTAAATCTGGAGGTAAGACTAGAAGAGCTGCAAAAATGGAAATACTTAATGTAGATCATCCAGATATAATAGACTTTATTTTAGCAAAACAAAATGAAGAAAAAAAAGCATGGGCCTTAATGGAGCAAGGATACAGCCCAGGTATGAATGGAGAAGCCTACGGAAGTATTTTCTTTCAAAATTGTAACATGTCAGTTCGTGTTCCTGATGAGTTTATGAAAGCTGTAAAAGAAGACGGAATTTGGCAAACTAAGTATGTAAAAACTGGAGAAGTATGTGAAACTTTCAAAGCAAAGGATATTATGAAAAAAATTGCAGAAGGCACTTGGATATGTGGAGACCCAGGAATACAATGTGACACAACAATTCAAAAGTATAACACCTGCAAAAATTCTGGAAGAATAAATGCCACAAATCCTTGCTCAGAATATGTATTTTTAGATGACACTGCGTGTAATTTGGCTTCGATTAATCTAATGAAATTTAGAACAGAAGATGGCAATTTTGATGTTCAAAAATTTAAGGAAGTAATTAGAAGATTTATTTTAGCAATGGACATCATTGTAGACGGAGCAAGCTACCCCACTCCAGAAATAACTGAAAGATCTCACTTATTTAGAACCCTTGGTTTAGGATACGCAAATTTAGGTGCATTGCTAATGAGTTTAGGTTTACCTTATGACTCAGATGAAGGAAGAGCAGTAGCTGGAGCAATAACTGCAATTATGGGAGGAGAAGCATATAAAGTTAGTGCCGAATTAGCTGCAACTTTTGGTCCATTCCCTGAATTTAATAAAAATAAAGAGCCAATGTTAGAAGTAATAAAAATGCAAAGAGAGAGTGTTAAAAATATTAATGTTGAAAAAATACCTGCCAACTTAAGATATCTTGCAAATGAGGCGTGGGACAGCTGGAGTGATGCCTTAGAATTAGGAGAAAAGTATGGTTTTAGAAATGCACAAGTAACAGTTTTAGCTCCGACAGGAACAATTGCATTTATGATGGATTGTGACACAACTGGTATCGAGCCAGATATAGCTTTAGTAAAATACAAAGTTTTATCAGGAGGAGGAATGCTAAAAATTGTTAACAAAGCAGTTCCATTAGCACTCGAAGTATTAGGATATACCAATTCTCAAATTAAAGATATTGTTGATTACATAGACAAAAAAGATACTATTGAAGGAGCGCCTTGGTTGAGAGAAGAACACTTATCTGTTTTTGACTGTGCATTTAAGCCGGCAAATGGAAAAAGGGCAATTCATTATAAGGGCCACATAAAAATGATGGCAGCATGCCAGCCTTTTATTTCTGGAGCAATTAGTAAAACTATTAACATGCCTGAAGAATCAACAATTGAAGATATAATGGACGCATATATCTATTCATGGGAACAAGGATTAAAAGCAGTAGCAATTTATCGTGAAAATTCCAAGAGAAGTCAGCCGCTTAATACCAAAAAAACAGAAGGCGAAGTTGTTAAAAAGCAAACAGAAATAATAAAAGCAGAAAGAAAAAAATTGCCTCAAACTAGAAAATCGCTTACTCATAAGTTTGATATAGCAGGATACGAAGGTTATCTAACCGTTGGGCTATATGATGATGGAAAACCAGGAGAAATTTTTGTAACAATGCATAAACAGGGAAGCACTATAAGAGGCCTTATGGATGCTTGGGCAACATCAGTATCCTTAAATCTTCAATACGGAATTCCAGTAGATGTATTATTTAAAAAATTCAGACATCATAAATTTGAGCCATCAGGATTTGTTAGGAATATTAATCAAGGAGAACTTGACAAAGAATATCCAGTTATAAGAACTGCTTCATCAATAGTAGACTATGTTGCACAATTTATGCTTTCACGCTTTGGCTCAGGCGCAGCTCCATTAGATATAGAAATTCAAAATAAAGAAAAAGAAAATATCATTGAAGAGCAAGCAATGATAACTGAATTTTCAGGAGACGATGGAGTAATTTGTCCTCATTGCGGAGGTCCTGCGAAACGATTAGGAAACTGCTCAATTTATTGCACTCAATGCAAGCAGACTACTCGCGCTGGCTGCGGCGAATAAATCTTTTACTTTTGAAAAATTAATTATCTTTTTTAATCAATGGTACAAAAGCAAAACCCTCATATTCATTCTTTTCAATTTTCCCATTTATTTTTCTTATTTGGAATATAGAGTGATTAACAGGAGCAACCAAAATCCCGTTTTCTTTTAATTGATCTGTTAAATTGGCAATAATACTAAAATCCGAAGCAGCTGCACTAACTAAAATTCTATCAAAAGGAGCTTCATCAGGCAACCCGTTTGAGCCATCGCGATGCAAAATTTTAATTTTTTTGTCATTAACTAAACGCTGTTTTGCCTTTAAAGCAAGAGATTCTCTAATTTCCACCCCGAAAATTTCAGCAGAATCTAACATTGTAGAGAGTAAAGCAAGCACATATCCAGAACCAGCTCCTATTTCTAATATCTTTTGCCCTGATTGAGGATCTAATAAACTTAAAACAAAAGCGATTGTAGAAGGTTGCGAAAGAGTTTGCCCCTCTTCAATTGGAAGTGCAATATCTTCATAAGCATAATTTTGCAAATGCTCCGGTAAAAATTCCTCTCTTCTAACTCTTTCAAATGCTTTTATTATTCTTTCTGAAAAATTTTGTTTTCTTAAATGCTCTAATAGTTCCCATTTATTCATAAAAAAAATAAGTAACTAAATTATTAATATTTAATGCTTAATAAATAACTCAATTTTCCTTAGAGATTTTTTTTCGGCAGTAATCCTTAAATCTCTCATCAACATACTTTTCTCCCTCTATTTCCCATCCCCATCTATTTCTAGTACTAAACACATTCAAAGGATGATACTTCGAATAATCAGGATCTCCTCTAATTTCCCTTGAATACTGCTCCATAAAGCTATCCCAGACTTGATCATGCAATTTTTTTACAAGTCCCTCTTCTTTTTCATGAGCAATTATTCCAGGAAGTAAAAGAGTGGTTTGCAAACCACCATAATAAATTTTTCCTCTTAAAGAATTTGCTAAAGGAGGCTGAATATAAAGGTCTATCCCATTTACTGCAGAAGATTTTTTAGCCAAGGTCACATAAACTTTTTCTCCCTTAAAGCCATATCCTTCAGTCATATTAGCTACTCTTCCTTTTTCGTGCCAAATTAATGAAGAATTTTCTTTTAATAAAGAAAAATCCAAAAAAGATTCTGACTCAACTATTTGATAAGTAAAACGAGGAAAAACACTTAACGAGCCAAAAAAACGTTGCAATGAGCTTAAACTTTTTTCGCGAGTAACAAGATTTGCTTCTTTGTTCTCTTCTCTAAAAGGGATATTCCCTCTTGACTTAAATGATTCAAAATCAGGCGCTTCCTTTTTTAAGTTATTTGAATCAAACAAGTGTGTTGGAAAATCTTTTATTTTTGAGCGAGGCACCGCTACAACTACTTCTATTTCATTAAAAGGATGTAAAATTTTTCCTTTACTACCTAATGAAATAGAATCTCTTATTATTATATAATCTGTATACTCTTTTAAAGAATCATTTGCAACACTTATTTCAAAAGACAAAGATAAATTTTTAGTAAATACCATATCGTTTGCGAAAAAAAATTGGTTTTTATTTTTTATTGCTAAAAAAAGAATATTTTAAAAAGTAGATTTCAAAAAATAATTAGAGGTTCTAATTAAAACAAAAAGATTTATTAAGCTGGTTTATTAAAAAAGTAAATGGCTGAAGTAATTGATTTAACAGAAGATAATTTCTACGAGAAAACAAAAAAGGGAAAATGGATTGTTGATATTTGGGCAGTTTGGTGCGGACCATGTAAACTTATGAAAAAAGAAATTGAAGAAGCTGCAAAAAGTATAGGTGATAAAATAAATTTTGCAAAGGTAAACATTGATGAGAATTATAATTTAGCACAAAAATTTGAGATAAGAGCTGTTCCAACTCTTTTGTTCATTAAAGACGGAGAAGTAGTAGAGGCCTCTGTTGGAATGATACCAAAAGATCAAATTATTGAACTTGCAGAAGAGGTATTTGGAAAATAAAAAAAATAACTTTTAGTACTCATTTTACTACATAGCAATAAAATGGTTTTCACAATTTTAAGTAAAGACACTATAACAAAAGCAAGAACTGGAATTTTAAAAACACGATTTGGGGATGTCGAAACTCCATTTTTTATGCCTGTTGCAACAAAAGCCAGTGTTAAATACATATCAAGTGATGACTTGGAAAAAATAGGAATAAAGGCAATAATTTCAAATTCATATATTCTAAGCTTGAAACCTGGGGAAAAAATTATTCAAAATTTAGGGGGAATTGGAAAATTTATGTCTTTTAAAGGAGCAATTTTTACTGATTCAGGCGGTTTTCAAATGTATTCTCCAAAACTTTACATAAAAAGTAATTATGAAGGAGTTTTTTTTAGGAATCCTTTTTCAGGAGAAAAAGTTTTTATGACTCCTGAAAAAAGTATGGAAATTCAGCAGGCCATTGGTTCAGACGTTGCAATGTGTTTGGATAGCATGCCTTTGTATGAAAACTCAAAAGAAGAAATTGAAGAAGCAGTAAAGAAAACAACACTCTGGGCAAAAAGATGTAAGAAGCATCACGACAAATTACAAAAAAACAAAAAGAAAAAACAATTATTATTTGGCATTACCCAAGGTGGAGTTTATAAAGAATTAAGAAAAAAATCAACCGAGGAAATAAGCAAAATAAATTTTGATGGCTATGCGATAGGAGGTCTTGCCTTGGGTGAACCAAAAGAAGAAGAATATGAAATGATTAAAATAGTAAAATCATTAATACCTGAAAACAAGCCTATCTACTTAATGGGTGCAGGAGATCCTACGGAATTAATGGAAGCAATTGCTTTAGGATGTGATATCTTTGATTCTCGTTTTCCAACTAAAAATGCAAGACATGGAACTTTATTTACCTGGCAAGGCAAATTATCCCTTACAAATTCCAAATATAAAAGTGATGACTCAAAAATAGATTCAAAATGCGATTGCTTTGTTTGTAAAAATTACAGCAGAGCTTATTTGCATAATTTGCTGTGGCATAATGAAGGAGCAGGTTTAAGACTTGTTAGTTATCATAATCTTTTTTTCTTAAATGAATTAATGAAAAAAACAAGAAATTCTATAAAAGAAGGAAAGTTTTATGAATTACTAGAAAAAATTAGACAAATTTATAGATAATTTGTTTTAAAAGCCAGTATTTTTTTTCAAATATCTTACTATATCTTTGCTAATAAATGGTTTTCCCTTAACAACTGCATATTTATAAGGCAAAATTACAGACTCAATCTTGTTTATTTTAATTTCAATACCTTTGACAAAATTAATATTTTTTAAAGGAGTACCTTTTAAAATATTTTTAACAACATAAACTGCATTGTCAGTGCTCATTTGTTCTTTGCCTATGTTAAATTTTGGAATTTTTTTCAAGTAGCAAGATAGCTCTGTTTCAGTTCTATTTTTTGGCGGATTATCTCCTAAAATTCCTCCAAAGACAAAATACTCAAAGTTTTTCGCTTTTTTTGGAGAAAGCTCTTTTTTTGCTTGAGGATCTAAAACACAAATTTTTTTCTTATTTAACTTTTTTTCTGTCAAAATATCTGAAAATCTTTTTTTATAAACAATTGCAATTCTTTCTAATTTTTTATTCTTTCTCTTTACATTAGTTATCCATAAGTTTTGTTTTCCGACAATTTTAGAGATATTCTTATATTCAATTAAGCACCAATCCCAAAGATTTGGTTCTAGATGTTCAATAATAAAAATACTTTGTCTCATGAGTAGCTTAGAAAAAAGTTGTTTATAAACTTTCTTTGCTTGAAAGTTTTGCGCCTAAAAAGTTCTTATTATTGACTAAAAAAGATACAAAATAAATTTATTCAACTTCTATTTTGTTTTTCTTTTTAGCTTCTGCTTTAGGAGCAGAAAATTCTAAAATTCCATCTTTGTATGTTGCTTTTGCTTTTTCAGGTATGATATATGTAGGCAAAGAAATTACTCTGTAAAAACCGCTATATCTTCTTTCTTTTCTGTAAAATCCTTTTTCTTCAACCTTATTTTCTTGTTTCTTTTCAACTTTAACTTCTACCTTATCTTCTGTTGCATTTAAT
>Ga0207433_10010393_pt1 | contig 14495 bp, 8 predicted proteins | sample YelNatPaOPGAMG01_FD_187559 | JGI IMG/M metagenome (GOLD analysis project Ga0207433, IMG submission 187559) | Hot spring thermophilic microbial communities from Obsidian Pool, Yellowstone National Park, USA - OP-RAMG-01 (SPAdes) (version 3) | ecosystem: Environmental > Aquatic > Thermal springs >... | reverse complement strand
TCCAAAGTCACTTGCTGAAGGGAAAGTTGATTATATTCCAACACCGATATCCATATGGGACAAAGAGTTTATTCTCATAGATGAAATCTCTCGTGCAACACCATCAATGCAGAATAAATGGCTTGAGGTAATTCGTTCAAGACAACTTATGGGTAAAAAAATCCCCGGGCTAAAATACATATTTGCTGCCATGAATCCACCTGTTGTATATGCAGGAGCAAACCCACTTGACCATGCACTTGCAGGCAGATTTGCTTTTGTCATTTCTATCCCGGAAGTATATCAGATGAATTCAGATGAAATTAAAAAAGTAATCAACAACATTTCTGAAGATGACGCAGTTGTTCTTGACCCGGTTAGTTTTTCAAATTCAGTAAATTCGGAATTTAATACAGGTGAATTGAAAACACTTGTAAGTGCGGCTCAGGAATTATTACCCGAAATAAGCAAAAAATACAATGATTTAGTGGTGGGTTATACAACAAAAATCCTTGTTAGTTTTCAATTGCATAAGGTTAAACTTGATGGCAGAAGACTTGGAATGCTCAGAAGAAACTGCCTTGCTTATTTATCGGTCAAAACGACCAAATATGGCTGTGAAGATACAGAAAAAAAATTATCTCAGCACCTGTATGAATGTCTTAAGTACAGTTTGCCAAACGAAGCAACAGGAGAAACGCTTCGTGCGGATGTTATCAAATCAATTCATATTTCTGCTCTGAATGAAAATAGTTCATTTACGAAATTAACTGCACAGGTCAAAATTTTTCAGTCAGACACATCGTTGGAAATGGTAGAAAAATACATTACACTTTATGATGATGTCTCAGTACTTGAACATAACAGGATAATCAGTGCAATTGAATCAAGACTGAAAAGCGATAATTCTGCTGGGACTCTTGTTGATGTTTATCTTGCAATTAGAAAACTACTAAAATTCTATCTGCAAAACGGAAGAAATTATCCTGTTGATGTCATACGGCGTGCTGTTGATCTTTACATGCAATTGATTGACATAACTCGTTCTTATCGTAATATAGAAATTTACGAAGATGTCTTCAGGCAATATGGCTCGCAGACCTATCCTTTTGTCGGTTCCGCTTCAAAAGAAATAAATTTTCAAGATGAAATTTCTGACATCGCATTTCGTCTGTGTATAAATTCAAACAGAAAAAACTCATACGCAACTGGTATAACTTATGATTTTTATAAGGAAATAAAAGCAGAATTAGAAAAATTCTATCAGGAGGGAAAAAAAGATGAAACTATTAGGCCTTGCACCCACGAAAAATAAATACCATAAAGTCAAAATATATGCATTTCAATATGTTGATATACCATTAGAGTTAGTATTACATAATATGATTGTTGATTGGAACACCAGTGAAGAAAATCTAAAATTGCCAGTTGCATCACTGCGATTAAAAAACAGCCGGGGTGAAATCAAAGGAATTATATGTTATGAAAACCTGGAAGCACTTGTGGATTTCTTCATAAAATATTATATACCCTCAAATAATTTCTACATTGACCATTTACTCAAAAGTTCCAAAAGATTAAGTAAAAACAAAAGAAAAAATTTAATACTTGAAACTCTTATCCGTGAAGAATCAATAAATTCACCAGGTAACAATATCCTCTCAAGAAGTTACATAAAGAGATTCGGGCCAAGCACAGTTCTTATGCCTGCTGTTGCAATTTCTTCATTTTCAACTCCGGATAGAGCAATCTTGCGCTGGCAAAATGCCTGCGGTGATGTATTTTTCTGTAGCACATCAGGTAAACAAATTGTCTACTTAAACAAATATCTTGAAATTGGGGATAGACATATACCAATCTCAAAATTCTGGATATCAGTAAGACATACAAGAGTAGGTTTTTACTGGGACGGAAATTTTGTTAGAAATATTCTATACGAGGAAATTAATCATCAATTCTTAACGAACCTTATGGGAGAAAATCTGTATTCTGAATTTCAAGAGAATGCAAGGTCAGTCAAGGTTAATAAGGAGTTCATCCCGCCACCTGAATTTGAACCTGAATTTTTACTCAGAGTACCATCGAAAGATGAAATAAAGAAATTGCCTGAGGAATATTTAGAAAAAGTTACAGAACAACTGAACAAACCACTTTTTCTATATGACACTCGTGGAGCAATTAAACTTAGTGGTTCATATCCAATAATAGATTCTGTAAAAGATGCTGTAAGTATTCTATCGCGTGCGCCAAATGGTGTAGCGCTAAATAATGATTATCCATCCAAAACAATTTTAGACAGTTACACAGAAGATAAAGAATACTATCTTGCATGTGGGGGTATAAAATAAATGAATGAATTCCAGAAAGAAATATCAATTGCAATTAAAAATGAAAATCCAGTAGAGTTAATGTCATTAGCAATAGCCCGCACTTACTTTTTACAAGACAAAACTGCAGGTGATATAGTTCAAGAACTTGCAGAGATATCTAAGATTGAATTCTCAAAAGAAATATCATCTGCAGCAATTGGTTTTAAAAACGCTCAACTTTATTTATGGTTTAATCCTGATTTTTTCATGAATTATGTAGAAACATCTGACTGTCTTCTTTTTATCATTCTCCATGAATTACTACATAAACTCAAAGGCGACATATTTAAACAATTCAGTCACACTGACACTCCTGAAAATAAAATATTAGCAAACATTGCATTTGACCTTGTTATTAACAAAGAACTGTATTATGAATTTTTCAACAGGTCAGTACCTTTGCTTAAACGACTTTATGCCAGCAGCAAGGAAATACTATTAAGAATTCTTACACCGCCAGAATATTTTTCTTCTATCCCGTTTGAAAAATTTGACAATATGACAGTAAAAGAAAAACTGGATAACATAAGAAACCAGTTGATCGAACCAATTAAAGAAAATTCCTTTATAATAGACAAGGTAGTTGAATTATATTCAGCGGTATGGTTTTGCAATAGTTCAGTGACTACTATTTATGACTTGTTACTAGACATAAAAAATCTTCTATACGGTAAGGATAAAATTAAATATATTTTTGTAAAACTTATTGGCAATCATTCAGAAAACCAGCAAGAAAACGAATGGGAAAAATGGCTCAAAAAAATACTGAAAAAGAAATTTAGCCCTTATGGAGGCGCCGGGTCTAAAACTGAAGAACTGTCAGTAATTCCAAAATTGAAAAGGTCAAATATTTTTTATAATGCTGTACTTAAAGCAATAACACCTGCCTGCACTCACTCAGTATTAAAAGAAAAACTTCTGCCCGAATATGGATTTATACCATTTCCCGGCAGAAAAGAAACTTTTTTACTTGCTTGCGGTTGGTATCCACTTTTTTATCCAAATCCGGTGCTTAAAAAAGATTTTGACGAATGGAAGACACATATCTATATTGATGTATCAGGTTCAACATTTAAATACTGGGGAATTTTGTATGGGCTGATTCTTTCAATCAAAGACATTATTTCAACCCCTATATATGCATTCAGTGATGATGTTTTTGAACTTGATATAAATGACCTGAAAAATGGTAAGGTGAGAACTTCTTATGGCACATCTTTTGATTGCATTGTAGAACATGCAACAAGAAACGGTTTCAAAAGACTATTAATTGTTACTGACGGAAATTTCTATTTCAGAGATTCATCAAAAGTTAAAGAAAAGGCAAAAAAAGAACTTGATATTTTTGCTATTATTACATTGCCCTCAGATTTTTTTGTATCACCAGAATTTGAAGAAATTATTGGAGAAAACAAAAAAAATATAAAGTGGTGGTGTTTACCTGACATCTTAGAAAAAGACGAGCCACTCATTGACCCATTTGAAGAAAAAAGAATTGTTGCTCCATAAATATTGAGAAAAAGTGCCTTTAATTAAAACAAAGTCCTTTTTGAAATATTAAAAATTTAGTAAAATTAAAAATAGCGATTCTGGTGAATCTTTGTAAAAGAATAATTCCATGAAAAAACTCAGATGTAAATGTAATTCAACAGCACTTAAACCTATCTCAGGGATTATGATTGGAGACCCTATAACAAAAGACAGAAAAGAATGGGTTGTGTATAAATGTATGAACTGCAAAATAGCGGGTGTCCTGACAACAATAATTAAAAACAGGAAAAAATTCACAAAATATACTTTAAAAAAATGATTGCATACATAGATATAGAAACATCATTGACAGGTGAAATTACTGTCTTTGGAATATATTATGAAAATGGCAAAATAAAGCAACTGGTAGGCAAGGAAATCACAAAAGAAAAAATTCTGGAGTTACTGAAAGATATAAAGTATATTTACACTTATAACGGCAGTAAATTTGATTTACCTAAGATAAGGAAAGAACTTGACCTTGATTTAGAAATGCTATTTGTGTGTCATGATTTAATGTACTATTGCTGGAACAAAGGTCTTTATGGGGGACTGAAATCAGTAGAAAAACAACTTGGTATTCCCAGAAAACTTGATATGAATGGTAACGACGCAATGGCACTCTGGGAACAGTATCAACTAACCGGAGATAAATATGTTCTTGAACTACTCCTTGAATATAACAAAGAAGATGTGGTAAATCTGGCAAAATTGAGAAAAAAACTTGAAACCTGATACCTAATTTGTTATAGTTTAATCAACAAAAAATATATAAAAGGAGATTTTTTAACATATGCCTAACACAAATTATCAACAACTTTCTGACGAACAATTAGTTGAACTAATAAAACAGGGACAGACAGAACTGTTTGAAATCCTTTATGAAAAGTATATACGTCTTGTTACATACCTGATACAACAAAAGTTCTGGATTTATTCAATCAGAAAAGGCCAAGCAGGGAAAAAAATGGAGCGCTCAATTGAAGACATAATATCAGAGATAATGATAAGAGTATTTTCAAGGTTAGACCATTTTGACCAGAAAAAAGGAACATTCAAGGCATGGGTTTTATCAATCCTGGACCACTACGTAATAGACCTGCTTAAGGAAAAACAACTACCAATCTGGGAACCTTCCTGTGAAGAAACAGAAGAATATGAATCTGCTGTATCTAAGATAGAAGAAACCATTCCTTCAAATGAACCAAGCCCATTTCAAAAAGCCCTGCTTAAAGAAATAATAAACATTGTCTTAAAAACAATTGAAGATATGCCCAATCAAAATCTCAAAATCTTTTTAATCTCCAAATTTATCTTTTTGCTGTCAGACAAAGAAATAAGTGAGATGTTAAATATTTCAGAAGCAGGAGTAAGAAGCAATGTTTGCAATGCACTGAAGATGTTTTCTAAGTTGTTTTCCTATCCTGAAGCAAACCCAGAAACAATAGTAGATGTCCTCAGAGAAGGATGGTTACAAATAGAAGAAAAACAGATTGAAAAAATAGAAAATTCAAAGGCAAAAAAAGTTATAACTTTGCGAACCATTAATAAATATAGTATAGAAGAAATTTGTAAAGAACTTGAATTAAAAGAAAAAGAGGTATATGACTTATTAAAAACTGCAATTTTTGAACTTTCAAAAAAGGGGTTGAAAAGAAAGATGGAAACACCAGAAGAAACAAAAAAGGAACTAACTCAGGAAGAAATCCAATCCATATCTGACCATATTTCACTTTTAATTACGGGTCAGTTAGATGAGAAAAAGATTACAAGAAAAGAAACAGATTCACCAGAAGTTCAAAATTTAAAAACAATAGCAACTTTGCTTGCCATTTCAACTGCATCTTTAAGACAGAAATTGCCACACCTTAAACCGATAGGTAACTTGATACTTGAAGAATCAAAGAAAAGAAACATGAGTTTAGATGAACTTGCCAAAAATCTTGATTTAAACATCCATGAGTTAAGTGCAATTTTAAACAACAAAATTGAAGATAAACTGAAATCCAACAAAAATTTTGTATCGAAACTGGCAGAATTTCTAAACCTTTCTCAACACGAGATTTTGTTTCTTTTTGAGATTTCAAGGCCTCCAATTTCAACAGGGAAAAGTAGACACTTTAAACTTGAATCAGAATTTCACTTAAAACTTAAGCAAAAAATTTCAAGAATACTTACAGAAAAATATAAGCAATCTCAAGAATAAAATATGTTTTCAGTGAAACTTTTCACAGCAGATCAACTTTTCAAAAAAAGACAATACGAGCAGGCCTCAAAAATCTATAGAGAAATATTTTCAGAAACACAGGACAAAAACATACAAATGAAACTTGCAAATTCATTAAGAAACTTTGGCTGGCAGGCATATTATGACAGCAAGTATGAAGATGCAAGAAAAGCATTTCAGGAAGCATCACGAATATACTTAAAATTAACTAAACCAATTGAAATGTTCAAGATTTATCGCGGAATAGGACTATGTGAATCGGCACTTGGAAATAACGATGAAGCAATTAGAATATTTACAATTTTGATTGAGTCGCTGAATAAATTCAAGAAGGAAATAAAAACTTTTTCTGTTAAGGGCTTTAATAGAGAATTAGAAAAAGCAAAAACAATGTTATATCTGTCTATCGCCTGGGCAAAAAAATCTTCATGGAAAAAAGCACTTGTCTATGCGACAATAGCAGAAAAATATTTTCAACAGTTTTCACCTGATGAAAGATATTACAAGGCACTTTGTCTTCAGGGCAAAGGCATAGCCTACACTGAATTGGGTAAATATGAAAATGCAATAGAAATTCTAAAAGAATCAAGAAAAATTTTTGAAGGACTAAACTACAGATATAAAATAGCAAACATTGATGAAAACATATCAACCTGCCTTCACAGACTTAAAAAATATAAAGAGGCAATACAATTACTGGACAACTCAATAGAAACATACAAAGAATTAGGAATTGACAGGGCATCTTCATATTTTGCAAGAGGCAGAAGTTATGAAGAACTCAACCAGTTAGAAAAAGCATTTTCTGATTTTCAAACTGCAATAAATTTAGTTGAAACAAGAAGAGGAGAAATAAAATTAGATATATTTCGTAAGACATATTTTGCTGAAAAACTAAAAGTTTATGATTCTGCAATAATGAATTGTCTAAAACTTGGCAAAATAGAACTTGCATATGATCTTGTTCAAAGGGCAAAATCCAGATGTTTCAACGAACTGCTTGAAGGTAAGAAAGATTTTCTATTCAAAGAAAGTCAGACATTTAAGAAACTTGAAGAACTCAGAACAGAAATTGACAACGAATATACTAAGATTAATTCCATTGATAAAACAGAAGTGAATTTAAAAAAGTTAGGAGAACTTGAGTTTGTCTATGAAAGAACTCTGAACAAACTAAAAGAAGAAAACATTGATAATATTGAAACAGTAACAGTCACATCAATGTCTGTTGGCCAGATAAAAGACCTGATAGACGACCAAACTGCGATTGTTGAATACTACATTTCTGAGAATAACCTTGTGATTTTTTGTATAACAAAGAATGATTTTCGCCATGTTGTCTTAAAAAGTAAAAAAGAAGAAATTGAACAAATTGTTGAAAATTTAAAATTATGGGTTTTCAATCTGGATACCACTGCGTCTGAAAATAATAATTCAATCAAGAAAGAAGCATTCAACTGGTATCTTGAGAAAATATCTCAAACACTTTTTATCCCTGTAGAAAATATAGTAAAAAATTATAAACGGATTGTTTTTGTGCCTCATTTATATCTTCATCATTTTCCTTTCTGTTTACTAATAGACAGAAACAAAAAATTGCTGATTGAAAATTATGAAACCTCAATAATTGCAACTCCAAAAATGTTGGAATTATCTAAAAGAAAGCCAGATGCATCGAAAAAGGATATAACCATTATTGCAAACCCGACTGAAGATTTAGTTTTTGCAGATACTGAACTTCAATATATAACAAACATCACTAAAAATGCGATATTTTTCAGAGGAAAAGATGCTTCCAAAGACAAAATAATTGGAAAAATATCAAATTCATCAATATTACATTTTGCCTGCCACGCAAAAATCGTGCCTGAAAAACCAATATTTTCTCATCTTGTGCTTGCAGGTCCTTCTCGAATTGAACTCAATGAAATACTGAATATGAAAATAAATGCTGAATTAGTTGTGTTGAGTTGTTGTGAAACTGGTATCGGACATATTGTTCCAGGAGATGAAATGACATGTTTCCCGAGAGCTTTCATCGTTGCAGGTGCATCAAGTGTTTTAGTTACACTCTGGGAAATAGATGACAAATCTACTGCTGAATTTATGGAAGAATTCTACAAAAACATATTTATTGATGGAAATACAAAATCCGCTGCTCTAAGAAATGCAAAGTTAACTATGATTAAAAAAGGTTATATGCCGTATCACTGGGCTGGATTTCAATTGATAGGTAAATTTTTATAAAAAACAAAAGGTGGGAATTATGAGTAAAGATATTTTGATAAAAATAGCATTCAAGTTATAAAAAATTGGTGAAGAAATAAGAAAAAATTTACTGAAAAAGCAACCCTGTGTCTTGTTTTAAATCTATGAAATTCTTACATACTTCAGATTTGCATTTAAGAGAAAAGGGTGACAATCGCTGGAAGGCCCTTGAAACTATACTTAAACTTGCTGTAGAACAAAATGCAGAACTTGTGTTAATTTCAGGTGACCTGTTTGATAAGGATTGCGCCAGTAATATTTTAAGGTCGGCTTTAAGAGAACTATTCTCACAATTTCCAGAAATAAGAATTGTTATTGTCCCCGGCAATCATGATAAAGATGCCTTTCCTGAAGGTGTCCTTTGGTCAACTTCAAAAAATGTATTTCCACTTACTGAGTCACCCTATCAAGTTCATAATTATGAGAACATAACAATATTTGGTATACCTTATTATAAAGAAGAAAACCAGTTCTACTTTAGTGATATTTTACGCAAAATTACATTTTCAGAAAATAAATTTAACATTGTAATTGTTCACGGAACACTTGTTGGTAAGAATTACAAATTTTTGTCCGGATTCGGTTATGAAGAAAGATATAATCCTATCTTTTATGACGACCTCGTTAATGCACCAGTTGACTATTTTGCTCTGGGGCATATTCATCAGTATGAGAAGAAATTCATTTTAAATCAAACAAACAGAGTAATTGCCTCATATCCAGGGTCACCTGTATCAATAGCAAAGGACGAAACAGGCCCCAGAAAAGTTGTAATAGGAGAAATTGAAGGCAAAAAGTTGAATGTCTATGATGTAGAAATTCCTACCTTCTTCTATCTACAGGAAGAACTTACTGTAATTCCTACTCTTGAGCAAGAATTTTTAACCAACTTGAAATCCATTGTTGAGAAATTCAACAAGAAGGATTCCTGCCTTGTAATAAAAATAGGTGGTTGTACTGTGCTGAAAGAACAGGACTTAAGTTCAGAAATAGATAAAATCAAAAGAAATAGTTCTGAAAAGAACATCGTATGGGAAACCTATGAATTTTCAATGATTGACAAAAAATATGAAAATCTGATAAAGGAATTTCTGACAGAACTATACCAGAAATATAAAGATGGAAAAATATCATCAGAACTGAGAACTAAAATTCAAAAAACATTCTACAGGTCAATAGCAGAACTATGACGGATTATAGAATTACCAACATTTTTATAGACAACATATACCCACTCAATAAAGAACTTATTTTTGAGCCCAAAGGATTCAATCTGATTTATGGTCCACACAATGAATCGGGTAAAACACTCATATTTGATATTTTAAGTTTTGTTCTATTCGGAAAAGACATATTTAAGCACAAAAGGTTTAAAAGAGTCCAAGCCGAAATTACACTGCTTGTAGACAATCGACCTGTTAAACTTAATGGCAGTAAAAATCTCATTGAAAATTATAATTTCACTCCTGATTTCCTGGCAAATATCTTTTGCGTTCGTTCAAGCGATTTTGAAATTAAGGACGAAAAAGAGTGGTGGAAATTTACAAAAGAACATCTGTCTGGCCTGACTGATATAAATAGAATTAAAAGCAATATCAGGAAAATTTCTTTTATGCCAGAGACGAAATTAGACCTGAATGAAGAACACAAACAGAAAATTAAAATACTTGAGGAAAAACTGGATAAAATTAACAAACTGATAGAAAGTGACTTCTATAACAGGTTTATTCAATACAACATCTTGCAAGAAAAAATTGAAAATTTAAAGACACTCAAGAACAACTTAGAATTAGCCAAAATAAAATCTGATTATAAAATCATCTCCAATCTTATAGGAGAATACAACTCATCTAAAGAAGAACTCAACAGGAATTTCAAAGATGCCCAAGAAAACATTTTTATCAAATTAAGAGAATTAGAAATACAATTACAAAATACAGATGAATCTATAAGAAAGAAAAATGAACAAGTTGAACTTTTGAATAAAAGAGAACTGGAAAATGAAACAGAGAAACGAAAAATTATGCAACAGGAAAAACAATGCCTGGGATTTCAATATGAAAAATGTATTGAACTTATTACTGAAATAACAAAATTAGAACAAGAACTGCAGATACAGACATATTTCAATAAAAATTACTGGTTGGTAATTGTATCTACGCTCTTTGCCATGATAACTGTAATACTGAGTCTGATTTTTAGACCAATTGGACTACTTGTTTCAGGTATCCTATTTATTCCACTTATTCTAAATATACTTCAGCAGGTAAAAAATAACAAGTTACAGAGGAACTTACAGGAGTTAACTGAAAAATTCAAAAAAGAAATCAGACATTACACAAAAAAACCTGACTATGAAATTAAATTTTCAACGGAAATGAGACAAATTGTTAATGATATACAGAAATTAGTAACAGAGTTGCACGATAAATTGACTTTTCTTGAAAGCATAATGGAATCAGACCGAAAAACAAAAGATGAAATCTCTAAAGAACTGTATTCATTAGAAACAGATAAGAAAATATTTCAGAAGCAATATGATGAATTATTACTTTCCACTGGATGTAGAACAATATCTGATTTGACAAATAAACTGGAAAAGAAAAGAGACCTTGAAAGAAAGGTTAATGAACTTTACTCAAAAATATCAACCATGCTGAATGAATCTCAGAAAACACACTGGAACAATAAACTGGCTGAAATGAAAATAAAGTTTGCTGAAAAGGACTTACCAGAATATGACGAAACCAAATTACTGCAATTGAGCAATGAGTTAGAAAAAACAGAAAACAAAATTAAAACTATCTCAGCCCAAATTGAAGAGTATAAAAAACAAATATATTCCCTCGGATTAAACTTTATAAGTGAGTTATATGAACAAAAATACAGTATAAATGAAGAAATTTCCGAAATCAAAAACACTTTTGAATCTGGCAAAATAGCATTAGAAATTTTGGATGGTATATTTTCTAAGCAGGAACAGATTGTTGAATCTATATTTTCTAACAAAGAAAATTCTGTCAGCAAACTTTTTTCCTATTTCACAGGAGGAAGATATTCAAAGGTAATCCAGGATGCTAATGGAAGAATTAAACTTATTACCCAAAAAGGCAAAGAAATAGATTCAGAAATTATTAAAGGCAGTGGAACATTTGACCAGCTCTATTTAAGCATTCGTCTTGCACTTTGTGGACGACTTCTCAACGGGAAAGGATTTCTTTTACTTGATGACCCGTTTTTGAGGTCTGACAGAGTAGGAAGAACACAGGCCGGGCTAAAATATCTTTTTGAATTAGTAGACAATGGCTGGCAAATATTTTATTTCACACTTGACCCCTTAATTGAACAACTTGTAACAAAAGAATATGCCAGAAAAGATATAACTAAAATAGAACTTGAGCCACTTGAGATATAGATGTAGAGAAACGCCTCTGTGGATTTCATACTAAAGGTGGCGGTTAAAAATATGTCGGTTCTTGACAGGACAGAAAGAAAAATATATCATAATAATTGACACTTTGGTGAAAGGGTCTTTTCAATCTGTGTTCCTGCACTTTTTAACTTCCTTGTGCAAGTGTTAATAATTTTAGTTCTTTTTCGTAAGAAAAGTTTAAAAAACACAAAACTGTAGAATGCTTTTCATTGCCCACCTCGAAGAATACAGGTTGACAGGCTCTTCAATAACAAAGATGTACTTAAAAGATTTAATTACATTTTTTCCCATAGCAAAATATAAGTTCATCCTCCAACCAGAAAAAGAAATAATCTTACCTGAATTCAAAGGTTCAACATTTCGTGGAGCGTTCGGTTATACACTTAAAAAAATTTGTTGCGTTGCAAAAAACAAAGATTGTACTTCCTGTTTACTCAAAACAAAATGTGTCTACAGCATAATCTTTGAAGCAAAAGTTGGTAATGCTGAATACAAAATTTTAGGTTTTACAGAGCCGCCACGACCTTTTGTAATTGAACCACCTGACGGCAATAAGAACAAATATTTACCTGATGAAAAGATGGAATTTTCTATCCTAATTTTTGGGAATTCAATTCATTTTTTACCATATATAATTTTTACTTTTAGTGAACTGGGGAGGCAAGGGCTGACTAAAACAAAAACAAAATGTGAACTTTTGTCAGTTGAAACAATGGACGGCAAGAAATTGTATGATGGAACAACACAAACCCTATTCAATCTTGATTCAACTATAAAATTATCCTTTAACGACAGAATAAAGGATACAAAACAAGTCAAAATAAAATTTCTAACACCTGTAAGAATAAAGGTCAATAGTAGATATACAACTGATATAACTTTCCTCACCCTCATAAAGTCAATTTTAAGGAGATTAGCATTACTGTCTTTATACTATTTTGACAAGAAGATAGAAGTTGACTTCGGAAAGATATTAGGAGAAGCATCCCTAGTCAAAACAAAATCTTCACACATAAAATGGGTTGACTTTGAACGGTATTCAACCAGACAAAAAACAAGAATGAAACTTGGTGGCGTAATTGGCGAAGTTGTCTACGAAGGAAACATCACAAATTTTATTCCATTACTAAAAATTGGCGAGTTAACCCACATCGGCAAAAACACTACTTTTGGCTTAGGAAAATATGAAGTTATTTTATAAATTATTAAGGAGTGAAAAATGACACAAAAAATTAATGAAAGAGAATCCTTAATTTTAGGCGCACTATTACATGATATTGGGAAATTTTTTCAGCGTGCGTTTAATGATGAATCGGTATTATCCCCTCAATCAAAAAATATGGAAGGAATTATTTGTCCTAATGAACCTAAAATTCATAGACATGTTCTTTGGACAAATGAATTTTTTGAAAAATTTTTAGATCAATTAAGTGATGCAGCAAATTTGGCTTCGTTTCATCATAAACCTGAAAACAAATTACAAAAAATTATCCAACTTGCAGATTGGATTTCTAGTGGTGAAAGAATAGAAACAGAAGATGTTGAAGAAAGTAATTCATATGAAACACCAATTATTTCTATATTTTCATCAGTAAATTTTGCTGATGAATTACCTCAAAAAGATGAAATGAGGTATTTACCACTTGAAAAATATAAATTTTCTACAGAATTTGAACCTAAAAAAGAACTAAAATTAATTCATAATGATTATAAAAATTTGTGGGATGAGTTTATAAGCGATGTTAAGTTTTTAAAAAACAATGAGAATAAAAAAATGATAACAGATTATAAAACTTGGCTTTATTTATTGATGAAATACTGTATTAGAATACCAAGCGCTACTCCGACAAAAGTCAAATTATATTTCCCAGATATAAGTTTATTCGATCATTTAAAAACTACTGCTGCAATAGCTATTTGTCTATATGATAATGATATTGAAGAATCTGATTTAGATAAAATCTTGGCTAATTTTGGTAAAGATGATGAAATATTAAACAGGAAATATTTCGCTTTAATTAAGGGCGATATTTCAGGAATTCAAAAGTTTTTGTATACCATAACATCAAAAGGAGCAACTTCAACACTTAAAGGGCGTTCTTTCTTTTTACAATTATTGAGCGAAATAATAGCCAAAAAAATTCTTGATCATTTAAATTTACCAGAAACTAATCTTTTATATAATGGTGGAGGGCATTTTTATATATTATCTCCTAACATTCAGACAAAGGAAAAAATATCAACAGTCAAAGAAGATATAGAAAAAATTTTATTTCAATATTTCAATGGGAAATTAGGATTTTTAATTGATTACGAGGAAATAGGAATAAATGATTTTTGTACATATGGTTATGGAAATCCTTTTAGCTTTACATGGGGAAAGGTTAGTAAAAAATTAGATTGTCAAAAAAATGTTAAATTTATTAATTTATTAGTAAATACTTCAGAATATGAAAATTTATGGGAGCCATTAGGTGTCGGTGGGAAAATTCAACAGTGTGAAGTTTGTAAGGCTGAATTAAAAAATGGTGAAGAAAATATTTGTTCTCTTTGTGAATCATTTGAAATTCTGGGGAAAAAATTGAGGAATGCAGAATATATTTCGGTTAGAAGAAGTCAACTAAAGAAAGAAGAGGGGAAAAAAAGTTGGTTTTCTATTATTTCACACTTTGGATACGAAGTACTTGTA
>Ga0207433_10010392_pt1 | contig 14496 bp, 12 predicted proteins | sample YelNatPaOPGAMG01_FD_187559 | JGI IMG/M metagenome (GOLD analysis project Ga0207433, IMG submission 187559) | Hot spring thermophilic microbial communities from Obsidian Pool, Yellowstone National Park, USA - OP-RAMG-01 (SPAdes) (version 3) | ecosystem: Environmental > Aquatic > Thermal springs... | reverse complement strand
TTTGCTTCCCATCTATATAGGAAGTGGTGACGAAAATGGTAGCGGGAACTCCGTATTCCTTTAAAACAGGATAGGCTAAGAGGTAATTATCTTTGTATCCATCATCAATCGTTATCGCTATGGAATTTTTCGGAAAAGGTTCTCTGTTATGGATACATTTCGCGATAATTGAAAGGGGAATGACCTCAAAATTTCTACATAAAAATTCAATTTGCTCTAGGAAAGAGTTGATAGCGATACAGCGCGGTGTAGATGGGATTAATTCTTTTTGCTGAGAAAAACGATGGTAGGACGGTATATACAAAGGCAATTTCCCCTCTTTTCTCTTGCGAGCTATGATTGCGTCCAAAATCCCCAGCTTGTCTAGCAAGTAATAGGGAGACCTCTGGATTCTCTCTACTCCTTTTGGTTTCATAAAAATTATTCTATAATCCAATTGAATATCTGGCAAAAATGGATAAAATCTAAATATACGATGAATTTTGAAGGGTTCATAAACGAGTATATAACGGAACTTGATTCCCTCCTCTCTTGGCTGAGGAAAGAGAGCGAGAAAATTGGCATATGCTCGGCTAAAATCATCAAAGCCCTTGAAGAAGGAGGTAAGGTTCTGCTTTTCGGCTGTGGCGGCTCCGCCGCCGACGCCCAGCACATAGCCGCCGAGCTAATCGGCAGGTTCAAGAGGGAAAGAAAGCCTCTTCCCGCCATCGCCCTGACAACCAACACTTCCATTCTCACCGCCTTGTCCAATGACTATTCCTTTGATATCGTATTCGCCCGTCAAGTTGAGGCTTTAGCTACGGAAAAGGATGTCGTTATAGGAATCTCAACGAGCGGAAAATCCAAGAGCGTGATTGAGGGAGTGAAAACAGGAAAGAGAAAGGGCGCCTACACCATCGCATTAAGCGGCGGGGAAGGCGGAGATTTGGCAAAAGAAGCCGATTTAGCCTTTATCGTTCCATCAAAGAACACTCCCCTCATCCAAACCCTTCATATGATGATTGGTCATCTAATCTGCGAGATAATTGACAAGCATTTCGGCTCCGAAAATGAAGAGAAAAAGGCTTAAAGAAATCCTTAATAATTTCAGGGGACTGGAAATCGTCGTTCTCGGCGACTTAATCCTTGACGAGTATAACATCGGAAAGGTCAATCGGATATCGCCGGAAGCCCCCGTTCCCATAGTGGAGATAGAGCACCGCTTCTTCGTTCCCGGAGGAGCAGCCAACACCGCCGCCAATATCACTGCTTTGGGCGGAAAATGCAAGCTGTTGGGGGTAATAGGCGATGACGAATACGGAAAATTCCTGTTAGAGGAGCTAAAGAAAAGAAATATAGATACCCAAGGAATCGTCGTAGACCCATCCCGTCCAACAACTTGCAAAAATAGAATCATCGCTCATACCCAGCAGGTCGTGAGGATAGATAGGGAGAGCAGGAAGCCAATTGATGGTGAGGTTTTAGCTAAAGTGAAGGAGAAAATTAATAAACTAACTACAAACAAAGACACTATAATATCTTCTGATTACAATAAGGGCTTCTTCCACCCGGAGGTTGCCCAACTGCTCGTCGAAATAAGCAGGCAAACCGATTCAATGCTCATAGTAGACCCGAAGCCCCAGAATATCAACCTTTTCAAGGGCGCCTTCCTTCTCTGCCCAAACGAGAAGGAAGCCCGCTACGCTGTCGGCGATGCAACGGAATCCCTCCCCATAGATGAGGTGGGAATGAAGCTCCTGCGGCAATTTGAGGTGAAAGGAGTGTTGATAACGATGGGCGAAAGGGGGATGTGCCTTTACAAAGAGGATGAAAAAATCCACATTCCTGCATTGGCTACGGAGGTTCACGATGTAACGGGAGCTGGCGATACGGTTATGGCTTCGCTGGCTTTGAGTTTGAAGGCGGGGACTTCTCTAAGGGAAGCAATGGAGGTAGCAAGCATAGCGGCAGCTGTCGTCGTAAGAAAACTTGGCACCGCCCAGCCAACTCCGAAGGAAATGCTGGAGCTTGTGGACCAACTACAACAGGAATGAATATGGGAAAGATAATTGAAAGGGAGAAAATCGCTGAGTTAGTAGCGAGATTGAGGGCGAAGGGAAAGAAGATAGTCTTCACGAACGGTTGTTTTGACATCCTCCATTTGGGTCATATCCGCTATTTAAGGGAGGCGAAAAGCAAAGGCGACATCCTAATAGTTGGTTTAAATAGCGACGAATCGGTGAGAAAAATTAAAGGAGAAAACAGACCGATTATGGGGCAGGAGGAAAGGGCTGAGATATTGGCTTCCTTGGAGATGGTGGATTTCGTTGTCATCTTTGAGGAAACCGTTCCCGATGAGCTCATCAAATTGATAAAGCCCGATGTCCATATTAAAGGCGGAGATTATCAATCCCCCGATGAGCTTCCCGAGGCTAAATTGGTTCGCTCATTGGGAGGAGAGGTTATGATAGCCAAGGGAGTTGAAGGGAAATCCACGAGCAATATAATAAAAACAATACTGGAGAGGTACTGCAAGAAATGAAAATCATAGGCATTATTCCCGCTCGCTATTCGGCAACTCGGTTGCCTGGAAAACCCTTAGCGGACATCTGTGGAAAACCCCTCATACAATATGTTTACGAGCAAGCGAGGAAATCCAAGCTATTAGAGGATGTAATAGTGGCTACAGATGACGAGCGAATTTTGAAAGCGGTGGAAGGGTTCGGAGGCAAAGCCGTTATGACCTCTCCCACTCATCCATCTGGAACAGACCGCTGCGCTGAGGTGGCGAGGCAAATTGATTGCGATTTCGTCATAAATATCCAAGGAGACGAGCCCCTAATTCCACCACAGGTCATAGATAAAGTGGCGGAGGCTTTAATGGAAAGCGATGAGGAAATTCCTATGACTTCAGCCGCAACTTTGGCTAACAAAGAGGAGAGGGAAAATAGCAATGTCGTGAAAGTAGTGACTGACCAAAAGGGAATAGCCCTTTACTTCTCCCGCTCCCCTATCCCCTTCTATCGCAATCAAGTTGCTCCCACATTGAGGCACATCGGAATATATGGATATAGAAAGGATTTCCTTCTCAAATTCGTCTCCCTACCCCAAACTCCCTTGGAGAAGACGGAATCCTTGGAACAATTGAGGGCTTTGGAACACGGGTTCAAAATAAAAATCGTGCTCGTTGATTATAGCCCAGTCGGCGTTGACACTCCCGAGGACTTGGAAAGGGTGAGGAAGCTATTGGGATGCAGGTGAAAATCGGAGATGTCATAGTAGGCGGAGGTAGACTTGCTTTAATAGCGGGTCCCTGCGTTATTGAAAGCGAGGAGCTTTGCCTCAATGTTGCATCAAAGTTGAAGGAAATATGTGGTAAATTGGGAATAGGCTATGTGTTTAAATCCTCTTATGATAAAGCCAATAGAACCTCCATCCACTCATTTAGGGGACCGGGGCTGGAAAAAGGACTGGAGATACTGCAAACCGTTAGGGAAAAGGTTGGAGTTCCCATCCTCACCGATGTCCATTCTCCCGAGGAAGCCCTCATAGCGGGCAGAGTCGTTGACGCATTACAGATTCCCGCCTTTCTCTGCCGGCAGACAGACCTTTTGTTATCCGCTGGCAGAACGGGAAAGCCGATAAATGTTAAAAAAGGGCAATTTCTCGCTCCCTGGGATATGCGATATGTGGTTGAGAAGATTGAAAGCACGGGAAATAAAAACATCCTCCTTTGCGAGAGGGGGACTACATTTGGCTATAATAATTTGGTGGTGGACTTTCGTTCATTGGTTATTATGAAAAGTTTCGGCTACCCTGTTGTTTTTGATGCCACGCATAGCGCGCAGATGCCCGGAGCGGGAAAGGGAGTTTCCGGAGGCGATAGGGAGATGGCTCCCTTTCTATTAAGAGCCGCCTGTGCGGTTGGTGTTGATGCGATATTTCTCGAAACCCACCCCGAGCCAACAAAAGCTCTCTCCGATTCAGCGACTATGCTTCCCTTAAGTAGCCTATTCCCAATTCTTGAATTAGCGGTGAAGATATTCCATATAATCAGAAAAAGTGAGCATTAAAACAAGTCTTTCCCACCAAGAAACGGCGAAGGCGCTTCGCCTATTCAATTGGGGAGCAATTATAGGCACCTGTGCCTACAATCTTTGGACTGGTGTCTTCATAACGGGATTTGCCCTTTATCTGGGAGCTAAGAGCTTGGAAATAGGTTTATTGGGAGCAATTCCCGTCTTAGCTGGCGTTGTTCAACCCCTTGCCTCCTTCTGGGCGGAGAAATCAAGACTCACGAGAAAATTCTTCACCAACATATTCTACATCTTCTCCATCCTCTTTTGGATACCCATTATCCTCATTCCCTTCTTCAAATCCCTCTCTTATTACTTATTTCTTTTCTTCGCTTCTTACACCTTTGCCAATTTCTTTCTCTCAATGACTAATCCACCTTACATCAGCTGGTTAGGGGATGTCGTTCCCGAGGATATCAGGGGACGCTATTTCTCACGCAGAAATATGTATGCGGGATTGGCGGGAATGGTCGTCTCCCTCTCTATGGGGAGACTCGTTGATATCTTTCCCAAGAAGATAGCCTTCCCAATCGTCTTCGCAACCGCCACCTTCTTCGCCATAGTTGAAACGGTCATAATATTCCTACAGCCAGAACCATATAGAGAACCCCAAAAAGAGCTTTCCCTCCTCCACGAGCTCACCCTTCCCCTTAAGGATAAAAATTTCAAATTTTACACCTTCTTCATCTCCTTTTGGAATTTCGCAGTTATTATGCCCGGTCAATTCTTCTCTGTTTTTATGCTCAAATATCTCCACCTCTCTTATACAACGATTGTCCTCGTTTCCATCTCCTCGGGAATAGCAGGGCTCATTGCCCAACCCTTCTTCGGCTACCTCGCTGATAGGTATTCAAATAAAAGCATCCTCCTTTTAACCAGCCTCCTCGCTTCCTTTATCCCCTTCCTCTACATATTTATGTCCCCTCGCTTTCCCACCTTTTCTCTCGTCTTGCTTTATCTCGTGAATATCTTCGCTGGCGCCATCTGGGCGGGGATTATGTTAACCCAGTTCAATCTCCTCCTTATGTTCTCCCCTCCCATTAAAAGGATGTCCTATGTCGGTATCCATTCCGCTTTCGTCTCCCTCACGGGAGCTGTCTCCCCCTTCCTTGGAGGCTTGATAGTCAATGCCTTAAAGGGCTTTCATATATCGTTTTTAGCTCTGGATTTAACCAATATCAAAATCCTCTTCACTCTCTCCACAGCTTTGCGCCTCCTATCCCTTTCCCTGCTGAGGATAATCAAGGAATATAGAGAGGAAGAATCTCCCCTAGAGCTCGTGAGGGATATTATGCCGAGAAAACCAATAGAGACACTGAGGGCGCTCTCCTTGCTTGGCAGCGGAAGAGAGGAAAGAAGGATAAAAGCCATAAGAGCATTAGCATCGGCACGCTCTTCCCTCGCTATTGATGGATTGATAAATCTTCTCCAAGACCCAAATCCTGAGGTGAGGCGGGAAGCTATAATAGCTTTGGGAGAGATGGGCAATGAGAAGGCGATTGAACCACTTGAAAGATATTTGGAAACCGAGAAAGCGTTCGCAAAGGAAGTCTCTAAGGCTTTGGAGAAATTGGGAGTGAAAAAGGAAATAAGCCTTCAGGAAACTTACAGATTGGAATCCCTTGGCACGGAGGAATTGCTTTCACTTTTGCAGAGAGAGGAAGAGGAGGAAATTTTAGCACATATTGCTTACCAGTTGGCTAAATCGGGAGAGAAATCCGCATTAAGTGGTCTTTTGAGCATCAGGGAAAAGTTTAAATCTCCCCTTTTCAAAAGGCAATGGATTTATTCTATTGGGAAATTGATGGGAATAAATATCTACCCCTTGCTCTCTTTAGACCGGCTGACATTATACCAGCGTATGGAGAGCATATTGAGAAGGGTTGGCAGGGGAAAGAGAAGGGTTAGAAGGGGGATAATGTTAGCCTTACGCCATTTCGGGGAAGGGAATTACAAGAAATTTGCCGAGAGATTGGCGAAGTTCTCCGATATGGAAAAACTGAGCGATGCAGAAAGAGCTGTTGTAACCTTCTTTCTTGCAGAAGACGACCTTTCCCCTGAGGAAGCGACGCTTGTTGCCCTTATTTTAATAAAGACTTTATAAACTTTTTATTTGACTTCATTTCGCGTATAATTACAATAAATAAAAACAAAACCTCGCAGAGGAGGGATTTTAGATGAATGGAGATATGGAAAGGGAGTTTCAGAATCCCACAAGCGAGTATCGCTTGGCTCCCTTCTGGTTTCTAAACAGGGATTTGAGGGACGAGGAATTGATAAGGCAAATCAGAGAGATGCATGAGAAAGGGGTGGACGGATTCATACTCCATCCTCGCCACGGACTTCTCACGCCCTATCTTTCCGAAGAATGGTTTGAAAGAATCCGCACCTGCATAGAGATGGCGAAGAAATTAGATATGAAAGCCTATCTATACGACGAGAACAACTGGCCATCGGGACACGCTGATGGAATAATCGTGGAGGAAAATCCCTCCTTTAGGATGTCTGGAGTGCATTTAGTTCATAGATTGGAAATAAAAGCTGGGGAAAAGGTCTCCCTGAAGATTAACAAAATGGACGAACTCATCGCAGTCGTTGCTTTCCCCCTCCAGGATGGAAAAATCAAGGATTTCTTTAATGGAGGAATTTTGCTCAACGATTTCGTAAAGGACGATACATTTGAGTGGGAAGCTCCTTCCGACAGCGATTTCCGTGTCTATGTCTTCTCCCGAAAATACCTCGCTTCAGGGACCTTCTTCGGACCACCAGTTGATACCCTTAACCCCGACGCCATTAAAAGATTCATTGAGCTCACTCATAAAGAATATGCGAAAAGATTCAAGGATGAATTCGGCAGCACAGTGTGGGGAATCTTCACAGATGAACCAGCAATGGACCACAATCCACCCGAAGCAATCCCCTGGACATCACATCTTCCTTCTTTCTTTGAAAGAAGATTTGGATATTCCCTTTATAAAGCCCTCCCTGCTCTCTTTGAGGATGTTGGACCACTAACCCCAATGGTCCGCGCCCACTTCCGAGATACCGCAACTGAAGCATATGTCTCCGCCTTCTTCAAACAGATTTATGAGTTCTGCGATAAGGTAAACCTCAATTTCGTTGGGCATGTCCTATCGGAGGGTGAACTATATCACCATACACGCCATCAGGGAGATTTCTTCCGCGGCGCTCAATATATGCATTTCGGAGGAGTTGACCTTCTCTGCGAGCTCACCTGGCCTCAGCCGGATACCCCCTTCGGTTTGAACAATCTCGTGGGTCCGAAATTCGCCTCCTCCGCCGCCCATCTTTTGGAAAAGCCGAGGGTGATGTGCGAGGCATTTGGACTGGCTTCCCAATGGGGTATCTCCTTAAATACCCTGAAGTGGCTCGCGGATTGGCTCATAGCCTTGGGAGTCAATCTGATTATGCCCCACGCATTTTATTACTCCATTCAGGGATTCAGGAAGTGGGAATGCCCACCCGATGAGTTCTATCGCGCCCCCTTCTGGAAATATTATAAGAAATTCGCAGACTATGTAGCTCGCCTCAGCTATATCTTCTCCCACGGCAATCATATCGCCGATGTAGCCGTCCTTTATCCCATTAAATCTATGTGGGCTTCCATTACTCCTCAACCAACAAAGGAAACGGAGAAAATCATCCTCGGGTTCAACAAGACGAGCGAGGCGCTCCTGAGAATTGGCTTCGACTTTGATTATATCTCCGAGGAAATCCTTCAACAAAGAGCGCTTTTCCAAAGGGGCAGAATCTGGATAATGGATGAGACCTGCTCGGATGTGCTTGAGGAATATAAAGTTCTTGTTCTTCCCACTTTAACAATGCTGTCTTGGGAGACTGTGGAAGTAATAGAGGATTATCTTGCCGAGGATGGGAAAGTCATCGCTCTGGGCTCGCTTCCCCACACATCCTTTGAGGCAGGCGAAGACAGCGAGTTATTGAATAGGCTGAGTTTCCTCTTCGGCGTGGAACCGGAAGAAGCTAAGTTGAATCCTGAGGGAATGGAGAAAAAGATTTACAGGAAAAAACACGAGAAGGGCGAAGCTATCTTCATAAGGGGCGCTCACGACCTTCCTCAAGAGGAATTAGAGAAGGAGCTCTTCTCCATTTTGAGGGAAATCATAGAACCAGATATTTTGCTCCTGGAAGGTGATAAGCCGGCGAGGGATATAGTGGCACTCCATTATATGAAGGCGGAGAGAAGCTTCTACCTGTTCGTCAACACATCAAGGGAGAAATCGGTGAGCTTTAGAGCAGAGCTATCCGAAGGCGGTATCCCTCTGGTTTGGAATGCCGAGAACGGCAAACTGGAACCCTTCCCATTCAAATGGCAAGAGAAAAAGGGCAAAACAATTCTGGATATAACCCTGCCTCCCAACAATTCCTTGCTCATATCGCTTGAAGAGGAACTTCCTCAAGAGCTTATGCCGAAGGAAAAGAACACCTTCTCCTATGAGGAATCCGTTTTCCTGCAGGAGAAATGGCAATTCAAAACCGCCAAGCCCAACGCTCTCCCCTTGAGGAATTGGCAATATGAGATGTCCTCTAAGGTCACGGGCAGGGACCACGATACTTATCTCCACATTTATAAGACGAGCTTCCGGGTTGAGGATATCCCCGAGAAGGCGAGGTTGATTATGGATGGCGGATTGGATGAACCGATTTGGAGAGGCAGCGCAAGAAAACATATTGAGGTTTTGATAAACGGTGAGCAGGTGAAAAATTGGGAGCCCGACGATTACCTTGATAGATTTATGTTCTCAGCCGATGTTTCCTCCCTTTTGAAGGAAGGCGTGAACGAAATAGAGATAAGATGCGTTGCAGGTTTATATGAACCGGTCAATTTAGCCCACCCACCGATTCTCATCGGCAATTTCGCCCTCAAGAGGAAAGATGAAGGATGGGTCATCACCAGGGAGCCAGGTGAGGCAAGGGTTGGTGAATGCTGGACCACATTCGGCTATCCCTTCTACTCCGGCATAGCCACTTATTCTCAGAAAATACACATAGGAAAGCCTGAGGGGAAGAATGTCGTCGTTAAGTTGGAGAAGGTCGGAGAGCTTGCGGGAATAAAGGTCAACGGTGAGCTTGTGGATGTTCGCCTCTGGGAGCCATTTGAGGTAGATATCACGAATTTCGTGAAGGAGGGAGAAAACCTATTGGAGATTGAAGTCGCCAACACGATGCAAAATCTCATAGTGGGAGAACCCAAGCCCTCCGGACTGCTGGGAAAGGTTGAAGTGCTGATAAGAGGATGACGAAGCTTTTATTCTTTTCTCTATTGGTTTCCGCTCTCGCGCTCGCCTGGCATATGCCGAAGGAGCTTATAGAAAGCTTTAACAGCTTAGGCAATGGCGCAACAACTGCGGGGCTATCACTTCTTCTGAAGCACTCAGAGGATTTCCTGGAGGATTCAAGCTTACAAACCAAAGCCCTTGGCGCCCTTTCTCTCCTCTTAGAACATACCAATCTGCAGACAAAGACCATAGGAGCGATTTCCCTCCTTCTTAAGCCTTCCTGTATCAACAGTAAAGAAAACTGCGGAGACGACTGTTTAAACGCCTTTTTGACCGCTGGCGTTGCCACCCTGGGTTTGAAATATCTTACCCACAGCAAGAGACCCAACGGAGAATCCTACGACTCCTTCCCCTCTGGTCATACCTCTGTATCGTTTGCTACTGCTTCCGTCCTCTCCCACTATCATCCAGAGAACAAGTTTATCTATTATCTATTGGCGACAGGAGTGGCAATAGCAAGGGTGCAGTCGGGAGCTCATCGTACAAGAGATGTAATCGGCGGTGCTATAGTGGGGCTTTGGGGAGGGAAAATGGCTTTGGAAGGCAAAGGTATTTTGCCTTTTATAAAGAGAAAATTTTGAAAGGAGGAAAACGAGATGAAAAAAAGCATCAATGTCTGGGCTTTCCCGCCAAAACTATCAACGAAAGAGCTCTTCCAGCTGGCTAAAGAGGCGGGCTTGGATGGGGTGGAAGTGATAATTGGAGAGCAGGCAAATCCTCCCTACACCCTATCCCTTTCCATAACAGAGGAGGAAGCGAAGGAATTCAGGAAGGAAGCGGAAAAGGCGGGAATTATGCTGGGAACAACCCTTCCCGGCTTCCATTGGCAGGTGAGATTGACCCACCCCGACCCTGCAATCAGAGAGAAATCAATAGAGCAGACGAAGATTTGTCTCCGCATCAATCGCTGGCTCGGAGCGGATGTCCTCCTCTTGGTGCCGGGCACCGTATCACCTGAGGAGCCCTATGATGTAGCGATAGAAAGGGCGAGGGAAGGGATCAAGCAACTCATAGACGAAGCGGAGAAGAACAAGGTCTATATCGGTGTGGAGAATGTTTGGAACAAGATGTTTATGTCCCCTTTGGAGATGCGGGATTTCGTAGATTCCTTCCAAAGCGAATGGGTTGGAGCCTACTTTGATGTCGGGAATGTCCTGAATTTCGGTTTCCCAGAGCAATGGATAAGGATATTGGGGAAGAGGATAAAGGCGGTTCATGTCAAGGACTTCCGCCTCTCCGCAGGGAACATCCACGGCTTCGTCAATCTTCTTGAGGGAGATGTGAATTGGCCAGAGGTAAGCAAGGCGCTCAAGGAGATTGATTATCAAGGCTTCATCACAGCCGAGCTCCCCGCCTATAAATTTCATCCCGAACTTCTGATTTTTGAGACCGCAAAGGCTTTGGAGGCTATAATTAAAGGGTGAGAAAGGAGGTAGACAAATTATGAAGAGCACCAATATCGGTATCGTTATGCTCAACGATGAAAGAGAGCATGTGTGGCGGGCTAATAACCCCGAGAATATGAGGGTTTGCCAGGAGTGGGCGAAGCTGATTAGGGAGAAGCTGAAAAATGTTGATGGGACAACTCCGGAGGTCATCGTAGCCTCAAAGATAATAACGAGCGTGAGAGTTGCTCAGGAGATGGGGGAAGAGCTAGCGAGGGCTAACTGCAAGCAGGTTATAATGCTCTACAATGTCTGGGATTTCCCCTTCCTTGCCTGGCCCTTCCTCAATAGCCTCGGCAAGGTGCCAGTTTTAAGCCTCTCCAACAACAATGGGCAATTCCCCGGCAATGTAGGATTGCTCGCAACTGATGGAGCTCTTCGCCAAGCGGGTATAAGAACCCACAGGATAATCGGGGAGATAGACGATGAGGAAACGCAAAAGAAGGTGATAGATTGGTGCCGAGCGAGCTTAGCCTATACCACAATCCAAAACGAGGTCTACGGCTGCTACGGCGGGCATTCAATGGGTATGGAGACCGGCTACTTCCATCTCGTTCCCACCATAAAGACATTCGGCACGACGGTCAGGCAAATAGACCAACTTCTTCTCGTTAAGAGGATGGAAGAGGTCAGCGATGCGGAAGTGGAGAAGGGATTCAAGTGGTTCACCGACCTATTGGGCGATAGGATAAAATACGATGGCAAGATGTTGACGCCGGAGACTCTCAAGACGCAGATTCGCCTCTATATAGCTATGCGAATGGTCAACGAGGAAAAAGGATTCGATTTCTGCGGATTGAAAGGGCAGAGAGAATTGACAGAATATGTTTGCCTGGGAGATGTCCCCGAGATGCTAATGAACGACCCCTACGATTGGAACGGTGCGAAAGAGCCCACCGTCTGCGCTACGGAAGCCGATTCCTACGCTGCGATGACTATGCAACTTCTGAAATATATAAGCGGTGGACTGCCTGTCCTCTTTATGGATGTGCGCCTCTATCACCCTGATAAGGACCTCTGGGATTTCTGCAACTCGGGAAATCATGCCAGCTTCTACGCCTCACTGAGCTTTAACCCTGAGGACAACTTCAAGAAAATTACCTTCTATCCTGCCCTTGAATATTACTTCAAGGCGGGAGGAGCCTCCGTCTCCTTTGACGCAGCTCCCTGCCAATTGACCTTCGCGAGATTGGGGCTCTGGGACGACAAGCCATATATGGTGATTGTTCCCGGCGAGAGCCTTGACCTTCCCGAGGAGGAAAGAAAAGCCCTCAACGAACAAACCAATCCCACCTGGCCCCATGTTCACGCTCGCCTCAATTGTTCCTTTGAAGAATTCGTCAGCGTCTTCCCCTGCAACCACATCTTAGCCGTTCTCGGAGACAGAGTGCGAGCTCTGACCTACCTCTGCGAGATAGCCGGCATCAAGCCCATCGTCTTAGGACCGGCAGGGAAGGAGCGCATCCCTCCCATATGGGAGAGAATTTAGGAAAATTTCCCGAAAAGGATGTAATCTTAATAAGGGATTTAGCGAAGCGGGTAGCTGAATATGCCCACCAGCCTCGCCAGGAGGAGATGGCGAGGATATGGAAGCAACATAACTCCCTCCAAAGGATAAGACCGCTCGTCCTCATTTTCCCGGAAGGCTCCTGGCGAGAACTCTTACCATGGGAAAGCCTCTCCTGCTCCGACCCCTTCTGCCGAGGAGTTGAATATGACCTAAGAATGAGGGTTTACTACGCCGAGTTCCTCCAAGACGACAGCGTTATAACAGACACCATCGCCTCACCTATCTACATTCATAACACAGGATTTGGCATCGCCCCTCAAACGGCCGCCCCTGATGACCCCTATGGTGCCGTTAAATATGAGCCAGTGATTAAAGAGGAAAAGGATTTGGAGAAATTGCAGAAGCCAAAGCTATGGGTTGATTGGAAGGCTACGGAGGAGCATTACGAGAAACTCTGCGATTTGGTGGGAGATATTTTGAAAGTTGAGAAAAGAGGTCCAGCCCATTTCTGGTTTGCCATCATAGATGATTTCGCTACCTGGCGAGGATTTGACCAATTATTCGTGGATATGATTGAACGCCCCCAATGGCTCCATCGCGCCCTCAGCTTCTTGACTGATGCTTGGCTGGAGATGCTTGATTTCTATGAGCGAGAGAATGTCTTGAGCTTGAATAATGGAGCGCATTATTGCGGCTCGGGAGGTTTAGGCTTCACGGACGAACTTCCCCAGCCCGATTTTGACGGCGTTCATATAAGAGCGAAGGACCTTTGGGGGCACGCCACCACCCAGATATTTGCCTGCGTTTCCCCCGCTATGCATGAGGAATTCGCCCTGCGATACGAAGGGAAGTTCCTCTCAAGGTTCGGCTTGGCTTCTTATGGCTGCTGCGAACCACTGCATAAGAAGGTTGATATAATCTTCAAGCACATTCCACATCTCCGCCGACTCTCTATGAGCCCCTGGGTTGATATCGCTGAGGGAGCGGAGAGATTGGGCAAAAGGGCTATTTTCTCCTGGAAGCCCAATCCCGCTCCCATCTTCGCCGCGGAGCAATTTGATGGCGAACTCGTGAGGAAAATGGTGAGGGATGCCCTTGAGAAGACGAAGGATTGCGTCGTTGAGATTATCTTCAAGGACATCCATACCTGCAGAAACCAGCCGGAGAGACTGAGGGAAACGGTGAGGATAGCGAAGGAGGAAGCGGAGAAGTTCGCTTAGCTCTCAATTTTATCATCCTTGCAGAGGTCGGAGACGAACTTCCTAACCTCTGTGAGCATTCTTTCTTTATCATCTCTGTGCTCCTTTAAAATACGAAGGAGGGCGGAGCCTATCACCGCTCCATCAGCGAATCTTCTCAACCAATCAATGTGCTCCCTCTTGGAAATCCCAAATCCAACCACAACAGGCTTGCCCGTTATCTCCTTTATCCTCGGAACCTTCTCCTCTATATCCCTCGGCAATTCCTCCCTCTCTCCCGTAGTCCCCTTTACGGAAACATAATAAATGAACCCAGTCGTCGCAGAGCCAACTATCCTGTATCTCTCCTCATTGCTCGTGGGCGCCAAGAGAAAAACTGTGCGCAAATCGTATTTCTTAGCGTTTTCCATCAGCTCTTTCGCCTCCTCAGGCGGCAAATCGGGAATTATGAATCCATCCACCCCCCTCTCCTTCGCATCTCTGCAAATCCTCTCTATCCCGTATTGATAAAAGGGATTGTAATAACCCATCAAGAGAAGGGGTATATCGGAGCTTTCCCTGATTCTCTCAACCAGCTTCAAAGCATCCTTCACAGAAGTTCCCCTCCTGAGAGCCTCCTGCATAGCCTCCTGAATCGTGGCTCCATCGGCAAGCGGGTCGGAAAAAGGAATTCCCAATTCAAGGCAATCACCACCGCTTTCAATTACCGCTTTAATTATCTCCAATTCTTCCTCAATGGGAAACTCCCCAACTGTTAGATAGAAGATATGAGCGAATTTCCTGTCCTTGAAAAGATAATCTATTCTGTTCATCGCTCCATCGCCTCCATTATCTCGCTCAGGTCCTTGTCTCCTCTTCCGGAGAGATTGACTATTATCACGCTATCCTTTGGACATTTAGGGGCTAACTCAAGGCAATAGGCAATCGCATGGGCGCTCTCAAGGGCGGGAATTATCCACTCAAGGCGGG
>Ga0207433_10010390_pt1 | contig 14497 bp, 11 predicted proteins | sample YelNatPaOPGAMG01_FD_187559 | JGI IMG/M metagenome (GOLD analysis project Ga0207433, IMG submission 187559) | Hot spring thermophilic microbial communities from Obsidian Pool, Yellowstone National Park, USA - OP-RAMG-01 (SPAdes) (version 3) | ecosystem: Environmental > Aquatic > Thermal springs... | reverse complement strand
AAAGGTCCCTGCATTGGTGTGGGGCTGACCCATCCAGTAAGCGAAGGGAAATGTGTTTCAGTAATACATCATGAAGCTAACAGGTGTCACTTGAGTGTTAATCTCATAACTAACAATTGTAAAGCCACCTACCATGTTCCTGGGGGCCCTTGTTGGGATGATAATGGAGTGAGATTTTATACTGGTTCTACCGGTTGTTATTGTGCCCCTTTAAATGTGATAGTAAAATAATTATGAAAAAAAATATCAAATTGGGTCTTGGAGTTTTAATTCTTGCCTTAACTTTCTTGCTTTCTTTTTATTTTTTAAAAATTTTTCCTCAAAAAAAAGAAAAGCTTCCCCCTTTAAGTAATCCAAAAACATTTCCAACAACTACTCCTCCAAAACTTGACCAAAAGTATTGCTATACATTGCCAGAAAAAGAAAGGAATGAATGTCTTGACTGGATTAAATATGACAATGAAATTTTCCCAAAACTTGATTTTGATGGGTGCGAAAAACTTCTAACTGAGAAAGTAAAGGAGAGGTGCAAAAAAGCGATTGCCCGAAGACTTCAAAATCCTGATCTTTGCTTTAAATTAAAAGAAAAAGAAGATCAAGAATATTGTCTTCATGATATTATTATGGATAAAAGAGATCCTGCTCTCTGTGAAAAATATCACAAAGATGATCCCTGGGAACTTAGAGAATGCCAAGATAGAATAAAGGCCTTTCTTTTGCCAGAAACTATGCCAAAAGAAAAGATTGTTGAGTGCATTCCTTTGGTTTTGGAATATAAAAATCTTTGCTTTAATCATTTCCTTGAAAAAAAATTTAATTTTAATTGCGAAGAAGTTCCCAAGGGAGAGGCGCAGGATTATTGTTTGAATCTAAAAGTGATTGAAGAAGTAACTTTAACTCAAAATCCTGAGGTTTGTAGCAATGCCCAAGGCGACGTTTATAAAAAATATTGTCAAAAGATAGCCAAACTTGGAGCATTTAAAGCAGCTATCTCGGACGATGATGGTGATGGCATGACAACTGGTGATGAACTTTTTTATTCCCTTGACCCGTATAATCCAGACACCGATGGTGATGGCTTTAAAGATGGAGAGGAAATTCTAAACCATATGGACCCAAAAGACCCTAAAGTCCACCCGCCATACTTTCAAAATCCAATAGCAATAATAAGAAAAATTTTTTAAGCTTGAATTTTTTTTGTTTTTTATTTAAAAATTTTAAAAAAAAATGAAAGCTTTTTTAAAAAAAATTGTTTTCCTTTTAGCGTTTTTATCCTTGGGCTTTGGATTTTTTAAACTTAGCCAAAAAGCTAATTTAAAGTTTGGCTTAAAAATTACTCATGCAGGCAAAGGTAGTTATTCCCAGACAAAGACAATTTCCTGTGAAGACTATGGTGGATGTAAAAATGGAGTCACTTTTGAATGCAAAGAAAACGAATGCAAGCCTATCTCTGATGGAAAATTAAAAATAACCATCAAAGGAGATTACAACATGAGTTATCCTCAAAGGGAAAGCTTGCAAATGGATGTTGAGAATGGATATTTAAGAGATATTTTTGGAGGAGGAGAAAGAGGCGTTGAAGATGAATGTCAAAAAGAGTTTACTTTTGAATACCAAATTCCAAAAGAAGATTTAGAAAAACTTTTGCAAGATGGTAAATTTGAAATTGAATTTTTTGATACAAATTTTGTTGATTGTTGTTGCAAGGCTGAAAGGAAAATAAGTTTAGAATATGAGTATCTTCTGCCCCTTTCAGCCTCCTGCTCTGCTTCCCCAAATCCAGCAAAAGTAAACCAAAATGTTACTTTTTCAGCTCAAGTTTCTGGAGGAACTGGAAATTACGCTTATCTTTGGTCTGGAGCATGTAGCGGGGCAAGTTCAACTTGTCAAACTACTTTTTCCTCTCCGGGTACATATAAAGTTAATCTTGAAGTAAAAGATGGAAATCAAATCGCTCAAACTTCCTGTGAAGTAACCATTGAAGCTCAGCCAGCTCCGACTCAAAAATGCGAAAAATTTATTAGTAATGGAAGCGCCCAAGATAAACTTGATTTTGTTTTTATTCCCGATGGATATAGCCTCCAGGAGGAAAACGATTATTTAAGTGCTACTTTAGAAGTTGCTAACTATCTTCTTTCTTTATCTCCTTTTAAAGAAGAAAATTGCAAATTTAATTTTTATCGAGTAAGAGGAGTTTTTGATTTTGGAGGCAGGGATGCTTTTGCAGCAAATAATCCAAATATAGCAAAAGTTTACGAACCAATTAATACTGTAGCTAATCTTTGCGGGATTTCGCCCGAGGAAATTCAAGTGGTTGTCAATTTCCAAAAGCAAAGTGGTATTCTTGGATGGCACTATACTAGTTTTCCTTTAGCTTATATTCTTGGGGGGAATTTAAATCTTCCATTTCCAAAAAATTCAGGTCATATTTCCTACCATGAGTTTGGACACGATTTTGGCCTACCCGACCATTCAAATTCAAGCGAATGTCCGGGAACATATTGTAGCCACTGCGCTATGTGTTATGGAAATCCACAAAACACTTATGGAACTACCTGCCAGTCAAGAAAGCAAGGAATATGTACTTTAGATCCTTGCATGAGCCGGGTTCAAAATGCTCTAGGAAAATTTCCTTCATGTGGAGGTGAAGATACTACCCCTCCAGTAATTTCTGACCCAAAACCCTCAGGTGTGATCTCAGAAAAAAGCCCAACTTTGTCGGTAAAAACAAATGAAAGAGCCACTTGTAAATTCGATCTTCAAGATAAAGATTATGACTTAATGTCAAATACTTTTGATAAAGATGGGACAGAAACTTACCACACAAAGCAGGTTGGACCCCTGAGTGATGGAACTTACATCTATTATGTTCGCTGTAAAGACAGTGCTGGAAATAAAAATCAAAGTTCAGTTTTAATAAAATTTGAAATAAAAACCGCTCCCATTTTGTGTGAAAGCATCGAGAAAAATGGAGACTCTTCAAAGAAAATCGATGTTGTTTTTGTTGGAAATGACTATACAAATTTAGAAGAATTTAAAAACGATACTCTTTTACATCTTCAAAGTATTTTTAAAGCAAAACCGCTTAATGAATACCGAAGCGCTTTTAATTTCTGGCGCGTAAACAAAATTGACGAAAACTTGGAGTGCACCTATAGTGGTCGTGCAATTAGCTGTAACAAATCTAAGGTTTTAGCCCTCCTTTCAAATTGTCCTTTTGACATTGGAGCTGTGATACATAATAATACTCAAAGAGGAGGGGGTGGATGTCCTTCTGGGTGGGAAGGAGGGAAAATCGGTTTTGGGGAATATATGACTACTTATAAATTTGGGTACACCATCGATGATGCAACAACACCTCATGAATTTGGACATTGTATTTGTTGCAAAGATGATTATCTTTATAATCCCCAACCTCCAAATGAATGCCAGGGCACTTGCGTCCCAGGCAAATGCGAACGCTACAAATGTATCATGTGTACTTTAAGTCCTCAAATTTGGGGAGGCGAATTTCCTTACTTTTCTTCTTCAATGCCAAATCATTCTCAAAATTGCGCTGATTTAATCAAAAATCTTTTAAGTCCTTACAAATAAAATTTATGAAAAAATTTTTGATTTTATTTTTAATTTTGCTTCCTCTTTTTATTTTTGCTCAAAAACCTCAAAAGTTTTATTTTATTGAGCTTTATTACAAAAATGGAGAAGTTAGCTTAACTAATTTAGTCTTAAAGGAAGGGTTTGTCCCCCAAAAAGACTACCAGGGCGAAGATGCTTGGCGATGGGAACTTTGGTCAAAAAATGCACTGCTTTCTCAGGGAAAGTTTCCCCATCCCGGAATTCTTCCTCCTCCCCCTCCACCACTTGAAGGTGAAGAAACTTTTTTGCCTCAAAAATATGCAAGGGAATCTTCTTTTGCTCTTTTAGTTCCTTATCATCCTCAAGGAAAATTGGTAAAAGTTTTTGATGAAAAAGGAAATTTAAAAATAGAAGTTGATGTTTCGGGATTTTCTCAAACTAATAAAATGGAGCTATTTAAAAAATATCTTTTGTTCGCTTTTTTGATTTTTTGCTGTTTAGTTTTATTTTTACTTCTTTTAAGAAAGTGGTCCAAAAAGGGCTAATTCCTTGCAAATTTTTAAAAAAATTTTTAAAATGAATTTTATGCAAAAAAAGGTTAGTACTGCTATTGTCCTGGCTCTAATCATTCTTGCAATTTTTATTTTTATCTTAATTCAAAAAAAGCAAAAAGAGACCAAAGAGTATTTTTATCTGCTTGAACTAAATTATAACCAGGGCAATCTTTCTCTTTTAAACATTTCTTTAAAAGAAGGGCATTTTTCAGAACCTCTTTGGCAACCAGAAAATGGATGGAAGGCGGAAATTATTTCTTTAAAAAATGAAATTCTTTATTCCTTAAAATTTATTCCAAACCAAATTCAGGTTTTCTGGGCTCCTTCAAATGAAAAAGAATCCCCTCCAGGGCCAATTTCTCCGGATAATTTCACTTTCGCTTTAAGTTTGCCCTACTTTAGGGAAGCAAATATAATTAATATTTATGATCCCCAGGGAAATCTTAAGCTTTCAAAAGATGTTTCTTTCTTAAAACCCAAATGATGAATTTTAAAAAAATAATAAAATTGAAAAAATTTTTTCTAAAAATTTTTCTCTTTATTTTATTAACTTTCTTTTTAAAAAAGCTATCTCTGGCCCAAACCTCTCCCTCAGGTAAACTTGACCTCCCAGATAGTGGCTACACAAACGAAGAGGTGGTAGTGACTATCTGGGCAAATCATCCTGATGGAGTTGATTTTGTTGCCCTAAAATATGAAGATGAGGCAAAGGTTTTAAAATTTGTAAAACATCCAGATTCCTGTAATTTCCAAAAGGACTGTGAAAGAAGATTCTCTCTTACCTGGAGCCTTGAAGGAAAATATGTAGTTTGTGGATATTTTAAAGGAAAAGATGGAATTTTAAGAGATACAAAGCCTGATTGTAAAGAAATTTTAATTGAAAAAAGAGTTATTCCTCCTGGAGGAATCATTCCTCCTCCAAAATTGCCTGGAGTTGAAAAACCAATTGTCATTCCTTATCCTGGAGCTCCAAAACCAGGAAAAGAAGCTGGAGCTCCAATTATCAAAGAGCCTCAAATGCCAACTCCCAAGGAAGGGTGTGAGAAAACAAAAAGTTGTAAGTCCTGTCCTAGTGAATGTGTTTGCTCTTGCAAATCTTCATGTGAAAAAGATTGTAAAAAATATGAAGATGATCTTGAAGCTTATGGAAAATGCATAAATGAATGCAAAGAAAAAGCTTCAGGTGGAATTTTGCCTTGCAACAAAAAATATGATGATCCATCAACTAGAGGATGTGATTGCTGTCCTTGCAGTTTATGTTCCCTCTTTTTGCTTTTAAAAAGAACCATTGATTTTCTTTTCTATCCTTTAGCTTTTGCTCTCTTTATTATCTCTTTAATCATCTCAGGTATTTTATTTATTACCCAAGGAGGAAGACCTGAGAGGATAAAAGCGGCAAGAAATACTTTAACTTTATCCTGCCTTGGATTTGGATTAATTCTTGCTTCCTGGGTTTTAATTAATACCTGGCTTGGAGTTCTAACCAAAGAAACTGAAGGAGGAATTGCTACTATTTTTGGAAAAAGATGGAATCAAATTGAATGTCCTTTGCCAAAGGGTGAGTGCACTATTTTTCAACCTCCTTTACCTCAAAGATACTATTGTGGTGATGGATTTGTCATTGGAGATGAAGAGTGTGATCCCAAAGAACCTTATTTTAGATTCTATTTAAGGACAAAGGGGACAATCAATTCTTGGTTCAAAACGCTATCGCTTTGCACTGAAAGGTGTATTTTAAAATGTACTAAAATTCCTGATCTGGAGAAAATCGGCTTAAGATGCCAGGATTTAAACAACAATGGAAAGATTGAACCAGAAGAACGATGCCTTGAGGGAAAATATGTCTGCGATCCCTCAATTGGAGAAAGAGGGAAAGTAATTTGTGCCGATGTTTATGCGGATCCAAAATGGAAAGATCATCCAGACTATATAGGCAAAAGGCTTGGTGATTTTTGTTGTGAATTTAGAATGCCCACCGAAGAAGAAAGAGCACTGGCAACTTCAGCTACAAAAATTGTTCCCATAGTTGATGGAAAGGTAGTTAGTTGTAAAGTTGCCTGCCAAAAAATTGGCAAAATCTGCATTGGTATTGGTTCCTATGATGAGCTGAACTGTGCCTATCCATACTCACCTCGTAGCAGTTGTTGTACAGAACCACCAGGAGGTTGTGGATATTATTTTTGTCTTTGGGCTGGGAAGGGAGATTGCGATTTAGCCGGAGGGAGACTTCCTCCAGGTGTTCGCCTTGGCAGACCCTGTATTGATCGAGGAGAATATTTAGCAAAAAGTAAAAGATGTGACCTAACTACTCCATTAAGACCAAATTATAGTTGGTGCTATTGTCTATGATCCAACTTGGAAAAATAAAAAAAGTAGTAATTATAATCTTTATAATCTTTGTTATTTTAATTGGTATTACAATTTTTTTAATTTTTCAAAAGAAAAGTTCCAAAGATAAATTGGTTTTTTCAGAGTGTCAAGAAATTAAAGAGAAAAAAGAAAGGAGGCTTTGCTTTGATAATCATTATATGACAAAGGCTGTTTTGGAAAGAAATATCAATTGGTGTAAAAAAATTAAGGATTTAGAATATAAAGATCACTGTTTTGGCACTTTAGCAGTAGATTTAAATGATCTCACAATTTGTCAATTTATTAAAGAGGCTCTTTGGAAATCTCTTTGCTATCGAGATCTTGCTCGAAAAAATAAAGATAAATCAATTTGCGAAAATGAAAAAAATCCTTTTTTGAAAAAAAAGTGCTACGCTTTAACTGAACTTGCCATAGTCCTTGAAGAGAAAAATCCAAAAAGGTGCCTTGACGTCCCTGATGTGAGCGATGCCCGTAATGTCTGTATTTGGACTTTTGTGGCTTTAAAAGAAAAAGATGGTTTAAAAATTTGCCAAGAAATTCCTCCAGGCGTTGATCAAGATCGGTGCTTTTCTTGGTATTATCTAAATCAGGGCTTACAAGAAAAAAATAAAGAATTTTGTGAAAAAATTATTCTTGAAGATTTTAAAAAGGTTTGTTTGGTTTTTCTTAAAGAGATTCAGGAAGGAAAACTCTCAGAGAATTACTACCTCGATTCAGACAAAGACAGAATTGATGATTTAAATGAGCTTGGTTTAAACACCTCTCCTTTTGATCCTGACACTGATAAAGACGGTCTCTCTGATGGCGAAGAATCCTTTGACTATTTTTTGAACCCTCTTTCAAAAGATACAGATGGCGATGGCATTCTTGATAAAGAAGAGGTAAAAACCAAAAAGAAATTATTGTTTTGAGTCTTCAAAATTCCTTAGTTTTCGAAGGTGACAGTCACCTTGAAATGATAAAGTAAAATGTAATATCCATAAGGAAATTTGAGCGAAATTTTGAATTTGGCATAATTTTGATTGATTTTTTAGTTTCTTTATTTTAAAGTTCTTTTTCCATTAATTAGTGTTTAAAAAAATCAAAATTCAATTTTTAAACAAAATCATGCCATTTTTAAAAAATTTTCCCATTTTTTCTATAACTGACAAGCATTCAAAAATTCTTTAAAAAGGTGAGTGTGACCTTATTTTTGCCTTGACAGAGAAAGGAGTTAAGTTAAAAATTTAATCTTTATTTTAAGGTTTTAAATTTAAAAAGGTCTTGTTTTTAAAGAGAAAGAAAGATGGTCTTTATAAATAAAAGAGTAGTTTTAAGTCTCATCACTATTTTTGCGATGGGATTTACTTTAGCTTTGGGCACTTTGGCTTATTTTAGCGACAAAGAAATCATTCAAGGAAATATTTTACAGGCTGGAACTTTAAATCTTGAAATTGGAAATGATTCTCAAGATATTTCAATCAATCTTCAAAACTTAGCTCCAGGAGACAAAGGCATAGCAAAAAGCTTAAAGTTAAAAAATATAGGTACAATTGATGGAAATTTAAGTGTTACTTTGAGTCAAATAACTAATCTTGAAAATGAGTGTGTTGAGCCAGAAATTGAAAGAAATTGCCAAGGAAGTGAAAGTTGCACAGGTCAAGATAAAACTTGCCAAGAACTTGAAGGTGAGCTTGGAGAATATTTAAAATTGGCTTTTTGGATGGATGCTAATGAAGATGGCAATTGGTCAAGTGAAGATTATTATTTAAAAAGCGATGGAACAAAAGTTTTTTGGAAAGATGTGGATGGAAATAAACTTCCCCAGGAAGCTTATGAGTCTCTTAATAATTTTGATGGAAAAACTTGGAACAATATTCAAAAAATAGGCGCCGGAAAAGAAACGGGAAATTTCAAAATAGAATACTTTTTACCAGAAAATACTGGAAATATTATTCAAAGCGATAGCGTAAAGTTTGATATAATTTTTTCTTTGAATCAGGCAATTTAAAAAAGATTTTTGATGGAGAAATTTTTGGAGATATTTTATTATCTTGCTTTAATTTTTGTCTTTTTTGTCGCCTTCTTTTCTTTCTTTTCAGTTTTCTCTCTTCCAGGAAATTATAAAGTTTTCCTTCAAAAAAACGGAGTTCTTGAAATTGCCAAAGAAATCAAGGGCACTCAAAAAGAAATAAATTTTTCCCAAAAAACAACTATCCTTTCTTTGCCTATTTTTGGTTATTTTGTTTTATTTGCTAAAAAACCAGCTGGATTTATTTTGCTCATTTTAATCCCGAGTCTTTTAGCGATTTGCCAGGAAATAAAAAACATTGCTAAAGAAAGGAAGGAAGTTCAAAATAAAATTTCTCAAAATTCCAAAAACGCTCTCTTTTTGTTCTTTTTCCTTTTTTTATTTTTAACTTCTATTTTTGGTTTCATTAAAATTTCTTTCATTGGCGCCCAAGAGAACTTACCAAAAACAATTTATGTTGATGATGATTTTGAAGAAAATGAAGTGCCATATAAATACAAAACCATTCAAGAAGCAATTAACAATGCAAATCCCTATGACACAATCATTGTTAAAGAGGGATTTTATGAAGAAAATATAATCATTCAAAAAGATAATCTTACTTTAAAGTCTGAAAGTGGTCCCGAAAAAACAATTATTAAAGCAAAAGATGATTTAAAAGACGTTTTATATATCTATGGAGCAAATGGAGTCAGGGTAGAAGGTTTTACCTTAACTGGAGCAAGGGGAACTCCAAATTTCCCCGCTTCAGGAATAAGAATTTATCCCTCGCCTCAAAGTAAAACGATAAATGGAAGGAGAGGATTACAACTTGTTGTTGAAGGATATCAAATTATAAACAATATAATTACCCAAAATTATCATGGCATTATGATTGTAAATGGCAAAGATAGTAAAATTTCTCAAAATCGGATTCAATCAAATAATGGATATGGTATTTATGTTGATAGCTCTCTTTCAGTTGCTCTTGGAAACAATATTTTTGAAGGAAACTTAATTGAGGGAAATTATACCGGGATTTATTTATACAATTCTTATGGAAACATCTTTACAAAAAATAATTTGAAAAATAACTATTTTGCTTTGGGGCACTGGTATACCGATCCTGGAAATTTTGAGACTTTTTTTGAAAATGTTTTTTATCTTAACAATTTTTTAGAAAATGAGTATCCTGCCTATCCCCTTAATTGGCCTGTTTCTCAAAGATGGTATTCTCTTGAAAAATTCGGCTATAACTTTGAAGGGAAAAGCTTTGGGAATTTTCTTGGAAACTTTTGGAGTGATTATCAAGGAGTTGATGAAGATGGAGATGGAATTGGAGATACTCCTTATAAAAATCCAGATGAACAGTCTTATCTTGGCGATGCTTATCCGCTAATTTCTCCTTTTGAAAATTATACTCTTTCTCAAAAGTGGTCATTTGCGATCATTACTGACTTGCATATTGGAAGAGGCTATGAAGATTATGATGGAGAAGGTTATGGCCCTGAGAGTGAAAAAGGCTTTAAAGATGGTCAATTTGAAGGCGGAGATTATTATTTAACTCAAAGATTAAAAAATGTAGTTAACTGGATAATTAAAAACCAAACTAAAATTGAGTGCGGGAGCGAAAAATGTCCAATTCAATTTTTGGTAGTTCTTGGAGATATCGCTGATTCTGGAGAAAAATCGGAATTTTTGAAAGCAAAAATGATCTTGGACAAATTAAACTTTTATGACATTCCTTATATTCCAGTTTTTGGAAATCATGATGTTTGGCCCTGGATTGAAGGAAAAGAAGCAGAAAATCCTTTGGGAGAAAATTACTTTGAAGAGATTTTCTTGGATGAAAATAATATCAATATAAAACTTGCAAGAAAAATGTTGAATTGGCAAAGAGATTTAGATCATCCAAATTACAAAAACTTTACTTTTAGCTTTCGGGGAATAAATTTCATTGGCCTTGATTTCAATTCAAGAGAAAAATTTATGAAAAAGGGTCCTGGCGCAGGCAGCGATGCAGTTTTAAATGAAATAAATAAAGAGTGGCTAGAAAAGAAATTAGAAGAATTTAAAGGAAAGCCTACAATACTGCTCGCGCACCATCCAATTATAAAGGATTTTATGAACGCATTTTCCAGAGAGGAAATTTCGGAATTCGAAAAATTTTTAAAAGAGAGGTCTGCAATTTTTGATTTTGCTGGTCATATCCATAGTTTCGAAGAAGTTCATGGGAAGATTGCGTCCGCAAATGCAAACATAAAATATGATCCTATAGCTTCCACAACTGTTTTAACTACTGAAGCTTTAATGGTAGGTTCCAATGGTAGAGGAGTAGAAAAACAGATTAAAGAAAATGGACAAATAATTAATGGAGTAGTTGGCAATAAGAAAGGAATTTTAAGAATTGTCAAAGTTTTTGATAAAAATTATATCGATCCCTACAATTGGGAAACAACAGAAACAGGAGATGAATTTTTGGCATTTAATCCCTCAATTGGTTTTGGTTTTTCTCGCCAAATGACTGCTTGTGTAGGATGTACTGTCCAAGAAATTCCTTGCGTTGAATTAAAAGCAGATGCCTTTTGTGATAAAACAAAAAAACCATTTATCCCAATTTGGGATTTTGATAATAGGTCTTCCAGCACTGGGGAAACATTAACTAAATGCGATCTTGCTCTAGGCAAGCATAAAATTACTTTAACCTTAAAAGATCCAAACTCCGATTTCTCCGAGAGTATTTCAAAAACAATTGAAATTAAAGAAGATATTATTGCCAAAACTATCAATAGAACAATTGATCAAGTTCAAAATGGAATTGAATTTATTTCAAACAAGGCAAAACAAAGCTTTGAGAAAATAAGACAAATAGGAAAAGATTCTGTTTATATCATAAAAAATTTGGGGCCACTACCTATTGGAATAATTAGTGTTGATTTTGATAAAGCGCCAGCAGATATTGAATTTCAAAATTTAATTGCTAACACTGACCCTGAACATTTAAAGGCTATTCTTTATCTTCCAGAATGGCCATCAGAAGTTGAAAGGTCAAAAATTTTATTTTTGCCTAAAAAATGAGAAAAGCTACTTTCTTTTCCCCATTATATTTTTCACTCGGCTTGGGAATAATTGGAATTCCATTATTGTTTTTAAATTTTATTTATCCGGTATTAGGGGGGTTTGGAGGAAAAGAACCTACATATACGGTGTGGGAAAAAATAGCAAATGGTATTTATTATTTATCAGAGAAATTACCTTCCTTTAAGTTTATAGATGTAAGTTGGTGTATAAGCTTCTTATTTGTGCTTTTTCTTTTTCTCTCTCCAGTTGGTATTTTTCTCGCATTTAAATCTCTCAATTCTCCTCAGCGAAAGCTTGCCATTTTTGCAATCCTCCTTAATTCAATTGATCTAATTTTCGCCTTATTTATTGCTTGGCTTTTATTTGGTTTAGCTAGGGGAATGTGATTAAAGAAATTTCGGCGTTTCATGACTTCATAAATTCATGAAATTTGGAAATGTCAAAACAAAAATTTCAAAGATTCCACTTTTCCGGAAAAGTGGAATGATGAAATTTGGAATAATAAAATTTGGAATTTTAGCTAGCGTGATCCTTGTCTTTGCTTTAAGTTTTTATTTTTATTTTTCTTTTGCTCAAAATTCAAAGGAAAGCGAAGAAATAAATGAAGCTCAAGTTTATGTTTGTCCTTTGGCAACTTCGCTTGAAGAAGTTAATCCAGATTGTGAATGTAGAATAGATTTAAGCCTTGGAGAAGAAACCACTAAAGAATGTAATGGAAAAGTTTATCAAATGAGCTTAGGAATTGGGGAATATGAAGGAAAGGAATATTATCTAATTTATGGCTTTGAAAATGGTGGTGCGGGAGTATTTGAAAAACCAGGGCTTGAAACCCAAATTGAAATTACAAAATTGGAATATGGAGAGAAAGATATTTTAAATGAAGTGACTCAACTTTTGGGAGATAAAAAACCTCCGCTTTTGCTTTCAGAACTCAAAGAAGCCAAAATCAATTTAGAAGAAATTTTGGGAGAAGGAGGTTTGGGTCCTGGTCAAAAAAGAAATTTTAAAATAAAATTCAAACTCAAAGAAGATATTTCAAATGAATACCAGGGTGAAAGTATTGATTTTAATTTAAATTTCTTGGCAACTCACTAAAAATTTTAAAAGAAATCGCCTTCTCTTTCCTGGTATTCAAGGGCTTCGGCAATGTGTTTTGTTTCAATCTCAATTTTTCCTTCAAGATCGGCGATTGTTCTTGAAACTTTTAAAATTTTATGAAAAGCCCTTGGGGAAAGAGCCAATTTTCTCATCGCCTCTTTTAAAAGATTTTCCCCTTCTTTTTTAACTTGGCAATATTTTTCAATTTCTTTCAAAGACATTCTGCCATTTAAAACTCCCCTTTCTTTTTGAATTTTTCTTGCTTCAATTATTTTTTGAGAAACTTCTTCTATATTTTCGGGCTTTTCTTTTAAGACCAATTTTTCAAAAGGAGTTCTTGAAACATTTACTTTAAGATCAATCCTATCCAAAATTGGTCCTGAAAGTTTTCGACGATATCTTAAAATCATCGAAGGAGTGCATTTGCACTCTTTTTCTTCATCACCCAAAAATCCACAAGGACAAGGATTTGAGGCAGCAACTAAAATAAAATCAGCAGGAAAAAATACGCTCCCTTGAGCTCTGGCTATTTGAATTTTTCCTTCTTCCATGGGCTGACGCAGGGCTTCAATCACATCACGATGAAATTCGGGAAGTTCATCTAAAAATAATACCCCTTTGTGGGCTAAGGTAATCTCTCCTGGTCTTAGATTGTTTCCTCCGCCAATTAAAGCAGTGCTTGATGCAGAATGATGCGGTGCTCTAAAAGGCCTTTCAAAAATAATTGGATTTTCTGGAGAAAGTAGTCCGGCAATACTATAGATTTTGGTGACTTCCAAAACTTCTTCTTCCTCCATCGGTGGCAAAATAGAAATCATTGATTTTGAAAGGAGAGTTTTTCCAGTCCCTGGAGGTCCATAAAGGAAAAGGTGATGATGTCCAGCAGCAGAAATTTGGAGAGCTCTTTTGGCAAGTTCAATGCCTTGAATAAAAGCAAATTCGCTTTCTCTTTTTGAGTGAGGAAATTCTTTAAAACCTTGGGAAATTTTAAAATTTAGTTCTCCTTTCTCAAGCAACAAAACTAATTCTTTTAAATGAGAAACTGGCAAAAATTTCACTCCATTTGTAAGTTCTACTTCAGGGCTATTTTCTTTTGGAAAGATAAGAACTTTTCGTTCTTTTTTGGCTAAAAGAGCAATTGGCAAAATTCCTTTAACATATCTTAAAGAACCATCAAGCGAAAGTTCACCAACAAAAATTTTGTCATTTGTTTCAAACTTTTTTATTTGGCCTGAAGCCAAAAGAAAACCAATAGCAATTGGAAGATCAAATGCAGACCCCTGTTTTTTAACCTCCGCAGGAGCTAAATTTACGACCACTTTAAAGCGTGATGGTGGTTTTGCTCCGAGATTTCTAATAGCCAAATTAATCCGATCTCTTGATTCCTCAACAACTTTATCCGGAAGACCGACAATAGAAAAAGTAGGAAGTCCTGGAAAAGATTCAACTTCAACTTCAATTGGAAAGGCATCAAGACCACAAAGAGCTGAAGAAATAAGTTTAACTGGCACTTCTTTAAACAAGGCCAGACCTTTTTTCTTTTCCTTGAATTAATCTTTGAATATTTTCGCGATGGCTCCAAAAAATAATTACCAAAAGTAAAAATCCCAAAATAAGATATTCCTGCTTCCCTTGACTAAAAAAATAAAGAGATGGAGGTAAAAATAAAGCAAGGGTTAAGCTAGCAATGCTTGAAATTTTAAAAATTAAAATTAAAGGAAGCATGATAAAAAATGGAAGCGCCAAAACTTTCCAACCAAAAAGAGCCAGAAGCGATCCAAGGGTTGAGGCCACTCCTTTTCCTGCTTTGAAATTCAAAAAAATTGAC
>Ga0207433_10010386_pt1 | contig 14505 bp, 11 predicted proteins | sample YelNatPaOPGAMG01_FD_187559 | JGI IMG/M metagenome (GOLD analysis project Ga0207433, IMG submission 187559) | Hot spring thermophilic microbial communities from Obsidian Pool, Yellowstone National Park, USA - OP-RAMG-01 (SPAdes) (version 3) | ecosystem: Environmental > Aquatic > Thermal springs... | reverse complement strand
CCGCGAGGGACTGAGAACAAAATCCGCGGCGTTGCCCATATTTGAATTGTCGCCGCCAAAAGATTCATTTTGGGCGGCTGGGCGCACAAACGGAGAGCCACTTCCTTTTGTATTAACAAAACCGTTTTGAGAGGCTTGTAATCACTATCGCCAATAACCCGCAACAAGTGTCCGGTTATATAATAGGGAATGTTCCCCACAAGAGTATAAGAACTTTTTTTCTTTTTAAGGCGGCTGACGAGAATAGGAAGCGTCTCAAGCGCATTCCCCTCGATAATTTCAATCGACGAAAACCGCTCATCCGCGCGCAGAGCATCAACAAGATGCGGGTCTCGTTCAAGCGCAATCACCCGCGCGCCGCGCGCGATAAGATGCTTGGTCAGCTCGCCGTGTCCGGGACCGATTTCAACAACCGCATCGCTCACACCCACGCACGCATCGGCGATTTTTTCAAGCGTCGCCTCGCTTTTGAGAAAGTGCTGTCCCAAGCGCGGTTTTTGCATAGACAAAATTACTCGCTTAAAATTGCCGCCCGCCACCGCATATACGAAGGAAAGTAAGCCTGGATCACCGGCGCCATCAATCGTTCAACAGGAGCAAACTCATCGGTAAGTATCGGCGCCGAGGGATCAACAACTAGAGGAGAAATTGATACCGACGCAGGAATCACTCCCCGATCGCGCAGTTGATTAACGGCGGCAATAACCGATGACTGTTGTCCTACAGCTAAAGACGAGTCGCTTCGCACGCCAATAAGAAAAATATTCTGCTGCTGTAAAGGATCGCCGCCAAAAGAGACCACATACGCATTCCCGAACACCGACCCAAACGTCGCACCCATGCTTTTAAAAAAGCCGCTCTCCGGACCTTCGCGCGCTGAAATAAAATTAACTATGTACGCTCCCCCAGGCGCAAGAAGATCCCGCGCCCGCTCCGTCGCCTCGCGAGTCCCCAAATACCACGGAATCGACACAAACGAATTATACGCATCTCCAAAAATCAAACTGTACGTAGTGGACGCCGTATTAAGAAACAGGCGCCCATCGGTTTGAATCGTATGAATAGTCGGATACGCGCCAATGTTAAAAAATTTTTCCGCCACCCCCGTAACCGCCGGATCAATTTCGACCACATCGACCGTGCTTGGTTTATAAAAATCAGCGATGTGTTTGGCGATAGAGTATGATCCTCCCCCGATCACCAGCGCAGAATGAATGGGGTGAGCAAAAACAGAGAACAGCGGATACGCGTCCGTATACATCCCCAGCGACCTCCCCGCATCCGCGTCAACACTGTGTGCATCAGCATCAAGAAAAAGAATGCGCGCGCCGCCGGGGAAAAATTGCGTATCGTGCGCCAACGTTATGCTATAGTAACCGCTTTCCGCACTGTATAAAATTCCCGTAGCGCGCGCCGCCGAAGTGGCAATCATCCACGCCACCAGCACCGAAGCGACAATGCCCGCAACCACAATGCCCCGCAACAATGACCACCGGGGCAAAACAGCCGCCGCACACCCAACCAATACCAGTGCCATAATAAAAAGAATTGTCACCGTCCCCAGATACTCAACAAAAACAAAACCCGTTAAAAAAGTCCCCACAATGCTCCCTGCCGACCACAACGCCGAAAGCTTCCCGGCGGTGCGCCCCACCACGTCCGTGGCCACCAGCGCCCGCTTCAACAACGCGGGAGAAACCGCACCCAAGAAAAGCGCCGGCGGGAAAAAAAGAAGCAGAGCAACCGCAAGATTAATAAATAAAAGCGACGTACTAGCACCCACCACCCCAGTCGCAAGTGGATGAATACACAGCGGAATACCCGCGGCAAAAAAAGCAGCAGCGCACAACGCCCAAAAAGAAACCAACGCGGAATCGTACGCATCAACAAACTTTCCGCCAATATAACTTCCCGCCGCCGACCCGCTCAAAACCGCCCCGATAACCGCCGTCCATGTATAAACGGAGGAGCCGACATATGGAGCAACGATACGCGCGGCGACCAGCTCGATGGTCATCATCACTAAGCCGACGACAAACGCAATAACGGGAATGCGATAGTGTGTATATAAATTTTTTGACATAAAAGAAAGGCACCTACCCCCAAGGACAGACTAATCATACTCTATGTATCGCTCTTCGTCATCAAGGTCGCGCGTGCGACCGGGAACGGTGCGTGCCGCATCGCCCTCAAACACCACTCGCTCGGGAGGGAGCTCATACAAAAACCGCGAGGGAATCTGATAAAAATGCAACGACAACGTTTGACGCGCGCGTGTCATGGCCACATACATCAGCCGGCGCTCTTCTTCCAAATCATCCGCCCGCAGAAGCGAGCGCTGATGCGGCATCAATCCCTCGCTCACGCCCGCCACCTGCACATCATCAAACTCAAGCCCCTTGGCAAGATGGATTGTCATAAGGTGAATGTGCGCGGCGCTTTTTTCCTCTTGTGTCTTGCGCGGCGCGCCGTCCAAGGGACTGGCCAGCGTCACCTTCTCGAGAAATTCAGAGAGCGAAGAAAATTGTTCGGCAAAATAAATAAGCTCGGTGATGTTTTCGTAGCGATCGGCGTAGTTGGGGAATTCTTTTTTCAAAACATCCATATACTGCGTGCTTTTTAAGAAAAGTTTAATAAGATCCGCCGGTGCGGTGTCGGGCGTGCATGCCGCCAGCGCTTCGCGCAAAGGGCGCGTAATTTTTTTTGGAAACGTTTTATCGAGGCGCTCACCGCTGATTTGATCATTAGGATTTGCCGCCACGCGCAAGGCCGCAAGAATATCTTTTACTTCTTTGCGCTCATAGAATGTCAGCGCGCCGAATAATGCATAGGGAATATTTTTTTCCAAAAGCATCTGCTCTAAGGCGCGGCTCTGCGCATTGGTACGATACAAAATTCCTACCCGCGCCCCCGCCCGAGCGCGGAGCAAAGCGGTTTCAACGATGTATTCGGCCTGATCAAACTCATCGGCATGCTCCACGACGCGGACTGGCGCCCCTTCGTTATTGCCCGTCCACAGCGTTTTCTTTTTCTGAAATTGATTGCGCGCAATAACGCCCGAGGCGGCGGCAACGATATTTTGCGTTGAGCGGTAATTCTGCTCCAAAAGAATGATCCGCGCGCCGGACCACGTTTTTTCAAAATTCAAAAAATTGCGAAAATCGGAAAATCGAAATCCGTAGATCGCCTGCGCATCGTCCCCCACCGCCGTAATGTTTCCATGGGTACGCGCCACCAGCGCACAAAGCGCGTGCTGTGCCGGATTGGTGTCTTGATACTCGTCAATCAGCACGTGTGAAAACCGCGATTGATACCGGGCGGCAACCGCCGGATCTTGATGCCACGCCAAGACGACTTTGTAGATAAGATCGTCAAAATCAAATCCGTTGTTTATTTCCAAATACCGCTCGTAATCGGAGAAAAGTTCCCACATCAACGCATCATCGCTTGTCCCTAATGGCGCTCCAAAAGAAAGGAATTCATTTTTTATTTTCCCAAACAAACGGCCGGTCTGCGCAGGACTCATTTTCTTAGGATCAATACCGCGATTTTTCAGAACGTGCTTAATGACGCGCGCAACATCATCCGAGTCAAAAATAGTAAATCCGTTGGTGCGCCCAAACATCCCCGCCTCGCGCCGCAAAACCCACGCCCCAAACGCATGGAATGTGCTCACAAACGGATCGACCCCCGCCATCCCCGCTCGTGCCAATGCATCGGCGACCCGCCGCTTCATTTCGTCGGCGGCTTTGTTGGTAAACGTAATCGCCAAAATCCGCTCCGGCGGAACGCGCCGTTTAGTAATAAGAAAAATAAGGCGCGCAGTCAGCGTTTTGGTCTTTCCTGAGCCCGCGCCAGCCACAATCAAAAGCGGCCCATCGGGAGCCATCGCCGCCTCGCGTTGTTTTTCGTTCAAATCAGCAAAAAAATCATCCATGATATTTTGGTGCGCGCTTCAGTAAAGCAGATTATCCACAAAAAAGAAAATTGCGCGCCCCAATAAGCACCGGCGGCCCCACCTACGCCGCAACCCGCGATCGATAGGAAAAAGCCTCAGCAACGTGCCGCTCCTCGACCAACAAAGATTCCTCAAGGTCCGCAATTGTTTGCGCCACTTTCAATAATTTAAAATAGCCGCGCGCCGAAAGTTTCCCCGCATCGAGCATCCTTTCCGCCAACGCGTGAGCGCTGGGCGTGCGATGGACATACCGCTCAACCTCCTTGGAAGACAGATCGGCATTGGACGCAATCATCCGCGGCGCGTCGCTAAATCGTTCATGCGCTCGCGCGCGGGCACGCATCACCATCTCGCGCAACCGATGCGATTCCCGTTCGTCACGCTCTACGCGCAGATCGGCGGCGTGAATGCGATCGACCCATACATGCAAATCAATGCGATCCAGCAACGGACCCGATAATTTTTTTTGATAGCGCGCGATCTCTGACGCCGTGCAAACACATTCTTTCTCGTGATCGCCGTAATAGCCGCACGGACACGGATTGGACGCGGCAACCAATACACAACGAGACGGGAAGGAGATTGTTTTTTTTGCGCGCGCGACAACCACCGCGCCTCCCTCCAACGGTTGGCGCAACGCCTCCAAAACATCGCGATGGAATTCGGGAAGTTCATCAAGAAAGAGCACGCCGCGGTGTGCTAAACTCACCTCGCCGGGACGTGGGTTTTGCCCGCCACCAATAACCGACACCAAAGAGGCGGTATGATGTGGAGCACGAAATGGACGGCTGTCAATATAATGTTTACCCAACAAAAGCCCCGCGGCACTATGTATCTGCGTTGCCTCAATCGCCTCGTTGAAAGAAAGCGGCGGAAGAATCGAGACCAGCGTCTGTGCCAACATCGTCTTTCCGGTTCCCGGGGGACCCGAGAAAAAAATATTATGCCCGCCGGCCGCGGCAATCAGCAGTGCCCGCTTAGCCGTTTCCTGTCCTCGAATTTCAGATATATCCACCGTCGCGGGCACCACCCTCGGCTCAAAATCACCGCCGCGATATGGCTCAAGAACAATGGTCCCTTCTAGATAATCAACAACATCCCGCAGGCGTTTTATGGGGATAATAGTAATGCCAACCGCCAGCGCCGCTTCCTGGCGATTATCATAAGGAATAAAAACTTTCTCAAACCCGTTATCGGCGGCCATCTGACAAATATTAAAAACGCCCGGGACGCCCCGCACCTCGCCGGACAATCCCAGTTCCCCAACAAAGAGCGTATTACTCGCATCAAACATCCGCATTTGGTTTGATGCCATTAAATATCCCAGCGCAATCGCCAGATCATAATGCGATCCGTTCTTTTTGATATCGGCGGGCGCGAGATTAACAACAATTTTCCTATTTTCACGCGTCGGCGGCTTGGCGCCCGAATTTTTAATCGCCGACGAAACACGCTCGCGCGCTTCGGATACTGCCTTGTCAGCTAACCCAACAATAGTAAACGACGCCAACCCGATATTAATATCCACTTCAACCTCAACGCGTTGCGCGCCGATCCCCTCAAGCTCCGCTGAAAAAATTTTTGCGATTGTGTGCTGCATATGTATAGCGCCGCACAATAAAACAGTCCCGCGTTAAGGGACTGTTGATAATTATCTTTTCTGCTCGTGTATCTTTTGATTGCAGGCCTGGCATCGCCGCGCATCGGGAACCACTATAAGAACATGCTCATCAATTTCACCGCCGCAGGTCTCACAAATACCATAGGTTCCTTTTTCCATTTTCAGCAGGGCGCTTTCGATGTTACCGAGCTTTTCTCTAAGCGCGTGAGCGGAAGCTTCTTGGTTGAGCGCCGCGACATCTTCATCGGCATCATCTTCAATGCCGGGAACATTGCCAAAGTCCGGCGGCGTTTCCAATTCGCGCACTTGCTGTTCAAGATGCGCCCGCTCCTCAACAAGCCGCTTCTTGAGCATCTCCTGTGTTTCGTGGGTAAGCATACTCAACAAAATAACGATTAATGAGGTGACGAAGTCGAGGATCCTGCGGCCGACGGGACCAACGCCGGAGGCACCAGCAACGGATTTGTTTTGAGACGGCTGATAATGTCCACCATCTGATTATACGACGTTGCAAGAACAAGATACACGCTTCCATCCGCTCCGTTCATAAATCCATATTCAAGCACACGCCCCGCCTTGGTATTATATGCCAAGAAACGGACGGGAACGCCACCCACTAAACCATCTTTGAAAACCGGCGATTGCGGCACGGTAGTGGTGGCCAAAAACAAATTAGCCATATCAGTCGGGTTGCTCTCTATATATTGGGCAATTGTTGTTGTGGCCGTTTGAGCGGCGGGGGTTAATTTAAAGACAAACCCCAGCTTGATCCCTCCAATTTTATCAAGATAAAACCACGACGTAAAATCGGGTTCCACTACGCTGGCCAGCGACGAACCAAATGAAGGAAAGAACGCCGGAAGAATCGTCGAGCTCTGCACCGGCGAACTGGACGCATCAACCATCGCAATGTCCCTCACACCGCCCACCGTAAGACCCGCCGGGGCCCCAGCGGCAACAATCACACTACGAATTGATGTCGGACCTCCTCCGGAAGGAAGAGCGATCATCTGCGTCTGCGTAGGAGTGAGCAATAACGACACATGCACCATTGGCGCAATAACCGTCGGTTTCTGTGTGGGGGCTGACGACGTCGGAGTCGGAAGAACATTATTTGAGCTGGTTGCAACCGGCGAGGGAGTTGAAGACGAGCCAACCAGTGACGTCACTAAATAGTACGCGCCAAATCCGAGCGCCAAGGCAAGCACTACCACTCCAATGATAATAAGAATTGTTTTTGTTTTTGATCTGGTACCACCAGCAACAACCGGCGCACCCAATCCACCAGACATCGATGGCACATCCATCGCCGGTGAAGGAGCGCTTGCCGCCGGCATGACCGCGTCGGTCACTTGAGCATCAGGCATCGCCGGTGCCGGAGTTGGTTGCGGCGCAGGAGAAGACATTGAGTCATCCGAAGACAGCGAAGGAATCTGCGGAACATCAACAATTTGCGATTGCGGCACCTGCCCGCCCGTCTCCCTAAGCGATTGTATGTCAGAAGACATCGTGCGAACACTCACCCGCTCATCTAACGATGGAGGAGGAGGCGGCACTCCCTGTTGACCGCTCGCGCCAGACCCCGGAGGCGTTTGCGACGCCTGGTCACCCGACACACTAAATTGATTTTGCGACCCGTACTGACTCTGTTGGTTGTTGTCGTCCATAGATAAACGCCCATCGCCCGGGACCCCACAACGAGTCACCCGGCGACAGAAAGGTTTTTTACTAGTTGCTTTAGTATACCACACTCATCGCGCACATACAAAAAGCTATGGTATACTCAACCCATGCACCAACTCACTCCAATAAAAACCGTTCTTCTCATAGACGCCAATTCGCTCATCCACCGCTGTTTTCACGCGCTTCCGCCCTTCACCAATCCGGCTGGAGAACCAGTCGGCGCTCTTTATGGCATCGCCAGCATTCTCTTAAAAATCGTTGAGCAGAAAAAGCCCGATTACGCCGTCGCTCTTTTTGATCGACCCGAACCAACTTTTCGCAAAGAAAAATTTGCCGCTTACAAAGCCCAGCGCCCCAAAGCGGCCGACGAACTGATTGCGCAGATTATTACCGCGCACGATTTGTTCGCGGCATTTTCCATTGCCACCATTGAAGTCCCGGGATTTGAAGCCGATGATCTAATCGGCACCTGCGCAACGCAATTTTCAAAAGAAAAAAATCTGCGCGTTATAATACTCACCGGCGATCTTGACTCACTTCAGCTGGTACGTGACAACCACATACTTGTTGAAACATTCAAAAAGGGCATCTCAGACACGCTCATCTACGACGAAGCGGCAGTAAAGGATCGCTACGGCATCACGCCCGCCCAACTCATTGATTATAAAGCGCTGGTCGGCGATCAATCCGACAACATCCCGGGCGTTGCGGGTATCGGCCCCAAAACAGCGGCAACTATTTTACAAACCTACGGATCACTTAAAAATTTTTTTGCACACGGACAGACCGACCGCGCCTACGAAAAAATAATTACCCACAAAGATGACGCCCTGCTCTCACAGGATTTGGTAACCATCCGCACCGATGCCCCCATCAGCCCTGCGCTGGCAGATCTGGTCTGCGCCCCCAACTGGGAAACGGTTTCTTCATTTTTCATACAAAACGGCTTTGCGTCTTTAACCAAGCGCATCCCGCGCGGCACAACAAACCACCCAACACCCACCGCGCCCGCGCCGCAAAAACCGCACCACCGCGCCGCGCCCGCGCCATCGGCTCAGCAAACACTCCTCTCTGCCTCCGCCGCCGTCAAAACCGCCCCACCCTCCGCCGCTCCCGATGCGCCGACGGCCATTCTCTACAATGCCAAAGAGGTCATCAAAAAGTCCGCTCAAGCCGGACCGATTTTTGATCTTATGATCGCCGCCCAGCTCCTGGGCATCGAAACATCGTCGTGGGAAGATTTGTCGCTCACGCTTTTTAAAAAAGAATTGCCCTACGATGAGTTTGCGCCCCGCGCGCACAAAACGCTCCAAGAAAACCTGGCACGCGCGGGCCTTGCCGACGTGTTTAACCAAATAGAAACGCCCCTCATCCCCATCATCGCCGCCATGGAAACGGCCGGCGTTCTCGTTGATGCCGCCGCGCTCAAAACAGTAACCGCCGACATCACCGCCGCCATTGCTGCGCAAGAAAAGACAACCAAAAAGCTGATGCGCGACAGCGGCGCCATCAACCTCAACTCCCCTAAACAGCTCTTAGATTATTTTCAAAACACGATGGGACTGAAAATAAAATCAACCTCGGCAGATGCCTTGGAAAAAATCGCAACAAAAAATCCATCGCCGCTTTTTAAAGAGCTCCTCGCGTATCGCGAACTCTTTAAACTCAAAACAACCTACTGCGATGCCTTTGCGCGCCTCATCGCGCCCGACGGACGCATTCATCCGACCTTTCTTCAGTTGGGCGCGGCTACCGGCAGAATGTCGTGTCAAAACCCCAATCTGCAAAACATTCCGCAGGAATCATCGTGGGCACCCCGCATCCGCAATATTTTTATCGCCACCCCCGGCACGCTTCTTGTCTCATTTGATTACTCACAAATTGAATTGCGCGTGCTGGCGCATCTTTCGGGTGATCCGCATATGGTTGCGGCGTTTGCCGCCGGCAAAGACATTCACACCATCACCGCGTCGCGCGTTTTTGGCGTAGCGCCCGATGCGGTCACCAAAGAAATGCGCCGTCTGGCAAAGACGCTCAACTTTGGGATGATCTACGGCATGGGCTCGCGCGCCTTTGCCCAGACCGCCGGCATCTCAGCCACGCAAGCAAAAGAATTCATTTCAAAATATTTTTCAGAATTTTCGCTCGTCAAAGACTGGCAGCAGCGCGTCCTAGAAGAAGCGCGCGCGACCGGCGTAGCGCGCACCGCCACCGGCCGCCTGCGCCCCCTCCCTGCGCTCCACTCGCACAACCAATGGATGGCATCTGAGGCTGAGCGCATGGCAATCAACATGCCTACCCAAGGTCTTGCCGCCGACATTCTCAAGTTAGCGACTATCAAAACTGACGCATACATAGAAAAAAATAATCTGCGCGCCGACGTCCGCCTCATTCTCTCTGTTCACGATGAATTGATTTTTGAGATCGCCGCCGCGCGGACCCAGGCCGAGAGCGATAAAAACATTCTTGCCGCCATCGCGCACGAAATGGAAAGCGCCTACCCGCTGTTGGTGCCGCTCAAAGTAGAAACAAAAATCGGCACCCGCTGGGGAGAAATGAAATAGACCACGCTATCAAAAAAACGCGTACGCGTTTTTTTGATACATCCATTTTATATTACCACTTTTATTAGATTAGTAGTGGTCGGACTACAGTGATATTGCCAGCCAGAGGGAAGGGAGGGAAGATTCCAGAAAGCGCAGGTAGTGGTTGAATCAGGGAGAGAGGTATAGACCGTAGAAGAAGTGCCAAAGGACGTGGTTTGATCGAGGGCGTAGATAGTATTGAGAGCTTGGTTGAGAGCTGAAAGATCTTGTTGACGCTTACTATCACGGGCTTGGGCTAAGAGTTGAGCGGGATTGAGGGTGACAACGATAGCGGCAACAAGGATGGCCAAGATACCGATGACAATCAATAACTCGATGAGCGTGAAGGATTTTTGGTCAGATATGAGACTAAATGCAAAATGCAAAAATCAAGTATTAAAATAATGGATGCCCTGCGGGCTTAGGGAGCATTCTCTGTTTTTTGTTCCCCGTTGTTTGTTGTTGGCTGTAGGTTGTTGGTCTTTTTACATTTCTTTTATTATACCCCCCCGACACGTCACCGCAAGAAAAGGGGAACACAATGGCCACGGCGTCAACCGTCGCCTGGGCCATTATTTTTTCTTCAGTGGTTATTATTTTTTGTTTTGATTCCCAGCTTGTGTAGTCACCATTCCCATCGTACCGGACGGTGCTATGCTATAGCATAGCGGTGCTGTTTTTTTGCGATGTTATTTTCCTGTTTCTCCACCCCCGTTGTTGATTGTCCACCCCGTGATCGCGTAGCGATTTTACGGGGTTAGTTGTCGACCGTGGATTGCATCAAGCCCATCACTCAATCGGCTTGAGAACCACGTGCCGATTTTTTCCCTCGCCCTCGCTTTCTGTTTTAATATCCGGATGTGTCGCCAGTTCCGCGTGCACTAAGCGCCGCTCATACGCATTCATAACCGGCAAGGAGATGCTCTTTTTTTCCGTCGCCGATTTTTTTGCCGCCGCCCTAGCAAGCTTCACAATAAGATCCTCTCGGTTTTTCCGATAGTTGTTAATATCAACAAACACAAACGGTTGCCCTTTCTTTTTGGCAATCATTTTAAGAAGAAATTCAAAATCGGCGACCAGGCGTGGAATATGCCGATCTAAATATGGACCCTCGTTGATAAACACCGAGAGGCGGCGCGATTCCTCGGTGATAGCAATGGAGAAATCGGAAAACCCCATCAACCGAAGCAACCGCTCAAAAATATCTTTAATCTCGTTCATGGATTTTTCGTTGTTTTAATCCTCTTGTTAATAACAACTTGTTGAATGGTAGAAAATGCTGAGGTGGTAAGCCAATACAGCGCCACCGCCGACGGCAGAGGCCACAAAATAATCAGCGAAAGCAGCGGCCCCATATACATCATCTGTCGCCCCATCCGTTCAGCCATAGAAAGCTGCGCCCCCTTAACATTGTTCCGCCCAGATGCCCGAAGAAGAAAATACGACTGCAGATATTGAAACACCGCCGCCAGCACCACCAGCACCACACTATGAGAGCTTAAATCAAAGAGCCCAATAAAGCGATAATTAATGCTCGCCGGAAGATGGACAAATGAATATAACAAAGACGCGTCAACGTTTTTGAGCCCGCGCAAGAAAACGCCATACAACGCAATAAGGATCGGTAATTGGACGATAATAAAAAGAAACCCGGAAAAGGGGTTGACGCGATGTTCTTTGTACACCGCCATAATTTCTTTTACCTGCCGCTCCTTATCCTCTTTGTGTATTTTTTGAAGTTCTTGGGGTTGACGCGATGTTCTTTGTACACCGCCATAATTTCTTTTACCTGCCGCTCCTTATCCTCTTTGTGTATTTTTTGAAGTTCTTGGATGCGCGGCGCTATTTTTTGGAGAATGGTCTGGTCTTTAGCACTTTTATAAAAAAGCGGCAGGAGAACGACCCGCACAATAATCGTCAACAAAATAATCGCCACCCCCAAGTCGGCATAGACATTGTTGTACAAAAAAAACAAAAGGTTGAGGAGCGGACGATATAAAAATTGCGTGTAAAGATATGCCATAGTATGTGCGTTATCCCAAAATGATACCCCCTTCTTGCTGTAGTGCGCGACCAACATGCGCGCGATCGCCGATCAAGGGCGCCCGTATCATCACCACCACATCACCCCCCGGCCGCGCCCATCCGCGCTGTACCCGGATATATTCATAAAGACTGCGCCGCATGCGGGTACGCACCACGGCACTGGAAGCGATTTTTTTTGAAATAACAACCGCAAACCGCGTATAGCCGCGCACGGACGGATAGCGCCGCACAACAAAAAAGTCATTTTCCTTTTTATGAGGCCGAACCAACGGCGACCCCTTAAAGAAGGCTGCCGAAAGACGATAGCGTTTAGCGAGCATGCACGGATGTGAAACAAGCTCCGCCGCATGCGGAGCTTGTTGCCTACGCCGTAAGGCGTTTGCGCCCCTTTGCACGGCGACGCGAGAGCACGCGGCGTCCCGTCGGTGTCGCTGATCGCTTCAAAAAACCGTGTGTCTTCTTGCGCTTCCGCTTTTTGGGCTGGAATGTTAATGACATACCCACACCATAACAGAGCGGCCCGCTAAAAGCAACTGTTTTACTCACCACATCGCCTGTGAATAACCACTGGTAAAACATTTTTTATTGATTATTTTTTCGGGTGCGACGCCAAAAAAACGCCGCAAAACCTTGGTGCGATGCGAAATACACAGGTTGTACACAGATTGTTTTTTCTGTGGACTTTCTTTTAATTTTTCTTTGGTCTAGAATGCGGACAACAAACCACCAACCAACCCCTTACGGAGCATATGGACCTAAAAATAGCCTGGGAAAAAACCCTTTCGGAAATAGAGCTCCAAATATCAAAACCAAACTTTTTGACGTGGTTTAAAAACAGCCGCCTAGTTAAAAAAGACGACGCCACAGGAACAGTGGTCATTGGTGTTGCAAATAATTTTGCAAAGGAGTGGATTAAAAACAAATACCACAAAACTATTCTTGAGTTATTACAGAAATCAGACCAAAACATCTGCCGTATCGAATACATCGTGCTAGCCGAAAACATTAATGAGAAGATTTTTACAACAACAAAGAAAGACCCTGACCGATCCGCGCAACAAGAAGGGATATTTGAACTCTCCGTTGATCCAGAGACCAACCTCCACCCACGCTACACCTTTAAAAATTTTGTGGTTGGCTCATCAAACGAGATGGCCCATGCCGCATCCATGGCAGTCGCAAAAGACGTAGGAAAAAAATATAACCCGCTTTTTATTTACGGCGGCACCGGATTGGGAAAAACACACCTGATCCAAGCGGTGGGAAATGAAATTATCAAAACCTATCACAACCGCGTGAAAGTGAAGTACGTTCCCTCTGAGCGGTTTGTTAACGACGTTATCTGGGCTATCCGCTCAAAGCGGACAGAGGATATCAAAAACAAATACCGCACCATCGACGTGCTCATTATCGACGACATCCAATTTATCGGCGGCAAACCAGCTAGCGAAGAAGAGTTCTTCCACACCTTTAACATCCTCCACCAAAACAATAAACAGATTATTATTTCGTCCGATCGCCCGCCCGCGGCCATCCCCACCCTTGAGGAGCGCCTCCGGTCGCGGTTTGAAGGCGGCATGATTGTCGACATTTCCTTCCCTGATTACGAGATGAAAATGGCGATTATCAAAAATAAGGTCCAGGAAAAAGGGTTTGAGCTTTCCGACGACGTCTGCCATGTTATCGCATCAAAAATACAACGGAACATTAGGGAAATTGAGGGTATTATTAATAAACTATACTTTTACAAAGAGGTTAAAAATACACCTATCGATGTAAAAGTCGCCGAGGAAATAATCAACGCAACCATTCAGCAAAGCGCAGCCAATATCAACCCCAACCACATTATTAAGTCGGTTGCTTCATTTTTTGAAGTTTCACAAAATGATCTCATCACCGCGTCGCGGCGCAAAGAAGTGGTGCTCCCGCGGCAAATAGCAATGTTTCTTATGCGGGATATGCTGGGGATGTCCTACCCAAATATTGGGGATAAGATGGGGAAGCGTGACCACACCACCGCCATCCACTCTTTTGAAAAAATAGCGCATGAAATCACCACCGATCGGACACTCAACCAGAAAATCATCCTTATTAAAGAGATGATAAACAAAAACCCCTCATAATCATCAACACAGGATATTGGTGATTTTCCCCCAAAGTTATTCACACCACCCATATCAAAACCACATCAATTTTTCCTCACCCCCAGCACGCTTATCCACTATCCACACCTACTATCACTATCACTACTATATTATATTTATATAATAAAAACGTATGAACATCGTTGTTTTAAAAAATAACATCAAGGAGGGTCTGGGAATTATTGCCGGTGCTCATAAAGAAGGATCGCATTTACCGGTATTAAAAAATTTTCTTTTTGTCGCGGAGAACGATGTAGTACGTCTTACATCAACCGATCTTGAGTTAGCGATACGATACACGGTTTCGGCAAAGATTATTACCAATGGAACGGTGGCAATTCCCTTTTCTGTATTTTCGCAAATCATCGGTAATCTTTCTTCTGAGCGGATAAGTTTTGAGCATAAAGCGTCATCACTTCTCATCTCTAGTGATAACTACAAAGCAAAAATAACTATCGGCAACAGCGA
>Ga0207433_10010381_pt1 | contig 14511 bp, 10 predicted proteins | sample YelNatPaOPGAMG01_FD_187559 | JGI IMG/M metagenome (GOLD analysis project Ga0207433, IMG submission 187559) | Hot spring thermophilic microbial communities from Obsidian Pool, Yellowstone National Park, USA - OP-RAMG-01 (SPAdes) (version 3) | ecosystem: Environmental > Aquatic > Thermal springs... | reverse complement strand
ATTTTTGATAAAATCAACAGGCAACCCTCGCGGTGTCGGTTTTTTTTCTTTTTTATTTTTTTATCTCCTCTATCCAACAATCCCCGCTGTGGTCTATGCTTTCCGGTCATTGTCATCATCTTTCCGTCGAATGTCTTGCGCTTGCACCCACAGGAAAATCCTACCCGCCACTATGCCAAGAAATGCAGGATGCATTTCGCCCCGAGCACATGAAGCAGGAGGCCGAATGTGCGAGGGTAGATTTTCCGTGCTCTTACTTCTGAGCAAGACCTGAGAAAAGGAAAGATGATGACAATGACCTATACTCCCTCCACAGCGAGATTTTTGCATTGTAGCACTGGCTTGCCAGCCAGTGCTACTTTTACATTTTGGCTTTACTTTTTTATTTTTAATTGTTATTTTATAAATAGTATATTTTTTATGGGGTTTATAGTAAATGAGTTTTTTTAACACAATAGAAGAAGCGGTGGAAGAAATAAAGAAAGGCAACATGATAGTAGTGGTGGATGATGAAGACAGAGAAAACGAAGGTGATATTGTTATTTCTGCAGAGCTTGCAACTCCAGAAAAAATAAATTTTATTTTAAAAGAAGCGCGCGGACTTCTCTGTGTTCCATTATCTCCGGAAAAAGTAGATAAACTTGAGCTACCTATTATGATAGAAAATGCAGATGAAAAATGGGGAACGGCCTTTACCGTTTCTGTGGATGCTAAAGGGGTAAAGACAGGAATTTCTGCTTATGAAAGGGCTTTTACTGTAAATCAACTCGCAAGGCCAGATGCTAAAAAAGAAGATTTCGTAAGGCCGGGCCATGTTTTCCCCCTCAAGGCAAGGAAAGGAGGAGTTTTAAAAAGAGCCGGTCATACTGAAGCTACCGTAGATTTGATGAGGCTTGCTGGTCTTCAGGAAGCAGGTGTTATTTGTGAAATACTTAATGCAGATGGAACAATGGCAAGGATGCCACAGTTAATAGAGTTCGCTAAAAAGCATAATCTTAAAATCATTAGTGTTGCTCAATTAATTGAATACAGAAGAAAAAAAGAAAGGCATGTATGGAGAGAAGCAGAGGCTAATCTACCCACAAAATATGGAGACTTCAAGATTCTGGTCTATCGAACTGATATTGACGAAAAAGAGCATGTGGCTCTTGTAAAAGGTGACATTCCGAAAGATAGACCTGTTCTTGTTCGTGTACATTCAGAATGCTTTACTGGAGATGTTTTAGGCTCTCTTCGCTGTGATTGTGGGGAACAGCTTCATAGAGCTATGCAGATGATAGAGAAAGAAGGGGTTGGAGTAATTCTTTACATGAGACAGGAAGGTAGAGGAATAGGTCTTATTAACAAAATTAAAGCATATGAGCTTCAAGATAACAAAGGGCTTGACACAGTTGAGGCAAACATTCATCTTGGATTTAAACCCGATTTAAGAGACTATGGGGTGGGAGCTCAGATTTTAAAAGATATTGGATTAGAAAAGATAAAGCTTATTACAAATAATCCAAAAAAGATTATAGGATTAGAAGGTTATGGAATAGAAATAGTAGAAAGGATTCCCATTGTCGTAGAAGCAAACCCCATAAACGAAAAATACATGATAACAAAAAAAAAGAAAATGGGACATCTTCTTGATTAAATTTTTTTTGTTAATTCTCTATTCTTTTCAGAAAGTCTGTAATATATATAAGAGGAAATCTTTCTCATCCCGGCAGGCTCTACATTTTCAAATTTAAATCCTGCGGCGTTTTTTCGTATTCCAATCAGACTTGCAAGTGTTTTAATACTATCATCATCTATTAATATGATCAATGGATCATAAATAGTTCCCGGGATGAGATATTTCATTTCGTCTAATTCTGGTATTAGGACAGCAACTCCTCCACAGCTGATGTCAATGATTTTTCCTTTAATAAACCTGTTAAACTTCTTTAAGTATATTGCTCCTTTAAGCTCCTCGAAATCTTTTGGTTGAACCCTTAAGTAAGACCTTTTTTCATTTGTTTTTATATCCAGAGAAATAAAGTGATTAACAATTTCTTCTGCCAGCAGGTATGGATTTTCGACAAAATTGATTATTGCAGATATTTTTATGTTTGAAAGATTTTTTATACTTTCCGGAGGGGTTTTGCTTTTTATAAGTAAAAATATATATGTAGAAGGACTGATTTCCTTTACTTTTTTAAGAAAATCAAGTTCTATATTTTCTGAAAGCAATATAGGAAATTGATTTTTTGATATTTGTTTTAAGGTTTCTTCCATAGAATTTGTTTCGATGCTTTCAAAGCCCATTGGAATTAATTCTAAAGCAAGTTCTGAAATAGATGGAATTGAATAGCTGTATATAAGAACTTTCATGGCAAATAGTCCTTTTATCTTAATTAGTATCCATGTAGAAAAGGTTTTCTTAATATTATTATTAACTTATTGAAATAGTCTGATAATGATTTTATACTATTGAATCAAAAAAGCAACAGGAATTTTATTTTATGAGGGAGTTTCTCAGATGAAAAAGCAGAAAGTTATGAAAAAGAAGAATAAGGCAAGTATAATTATTGTTTTGGCGGTAATCGTATCGTTTTTTATTTTTTGGGGCTTATCAGGGAAAACAAGGGTTGATTATTATACTCTGAAAACTATAGACCTAAATTATACTATCCTTGCAAATTGTACGGTTGATTATCCGCAACCCCTTGATATGACTTTTTTACAGGATGGTATTATACAGTCTGTTGAAGTAAAAGATGGAGATTCTATAAGAAAAGGGCAAAAATTAATCCAGATGGATGATTTTAATGAAAGGCAAAACCTTGTTATAAGTTCCAATAATATAATGGCGACAGAGCTTAAACTCAGGAATGCGCGAGAAGAAAATTTGCCAAGACTTAAAGAGAAAATAAATGAAGCCAAAGCAAATCTTGATCAAGCAAAGTTAATGGTTGAAAGATATAAAGAACTGGAATCTGCTGGTGGCATATCGAGGGTAGAGCTTGAAAACGCCGAGAAGGATTATCAAAAAGCTTTATCCCAATATAACCAATTAAAACTGGAACTGAATTCTTTTTTTAGTAGTGGTTTGATTGCAGATCTTCAAAATCAAATTTCTACATATAGAGCACAGTATGAACTTGCAAAAAAAAGGCTTGAAAATACAAGGATTCTTTCTCCATATGATGGCTCTGTTTTAAAGGTTTATGTCCAACCAGGGGAGAAGGTTAATACAGCATCCAGAGCTGTAACAATTATAGAGAAAAAGAACTGGTTGCTTGTTCTTAATGTAGATCAAAAGGAAATACCATTTTTAAAGCCTAATTTACCCGCCACTGTAGTACTGGATGCTTATCCAGACACAAAGATTAAGGCGGAAGTAGTATATATATGCACGGAAGTTAGTAAAGAAAAAAATACCTGCGAAGTCAGGGTTGAAATAAAAGAAAACCTTCCCTTTATCAAATATGGTATGGCCGGAATTGCAGAAATATATGCCGAGAAATACGAAAAGATTCTTGCCCTCCCTTCAAGGTTTATAAAAAAACAGTCGGGGGGAAACTATGTCTGGATATGGAATGGAGCTAAAGCACAACTTACCAATGTGATTTTTAGACAAGTAGGTGAAAGGTGGGTTATCATTGAAAACCTCTCAAATGGCACAAAAATTTTAGATGTGGGCCTGAAGGTAAATCCCGAAAGATTGGTTCTGGGGAAAGAGGTGGTTAAATGATAGTAAGACAGTATGAATTCTGGATAGCAATTCGCTTTCTTATAAAAGGCAGATTCCAGACTCTTTTAATCCTTCTTGGCATTGCAGTTGGTGTGGCAGTACAGTTTTTTCTATCAGCTTTAATAGGAGGGCTCCAAATAAGCCTTGTTGAGAGAACAGTTGGCACAGCCCCACATATACTTGCATTACCTTCAGATTCAGTTCCGATAAACCTGACTTCTTCAGATAAAGAGATTTTTGATTCTAGAAAAGTTCCTTTTATAGAGAATCAGGAAATACTATCCTGGCAGGGGTATGTAAGTTATTTTAAGAGTAATCCAGAAGTAACAGCAGCCTGTGCTGTTGCGGGAGGGCAGGGCTTTATAGAGAGAGGGGGTAGTTCTTATTCAGTTAATATAAAAGGGATTCAGATTGAAGATGGAGCCTTAATATATAAATTTAGCAAAAATTTAAAGGCAGGTAAGGCTGAATTGATTGGAGATTCTGCAATTTTAGGACAAACACTTGTTGACAAATTGCAAATTTCAATAGGGGATAGATTCTTTATTCGCAATAACAAGGGGAGTGGGGATTTTTTCACTGTTTCCGGTATAGTCGATCTTGGTTCTGCACCGGCGAACACAATAGTCTTTTTATCTCTGGATAGGGCGAGAAGCTTTTTATCTCTAAATGGAGTAAATTCCATAGAAATTCAAATAAGGAATGTATTCATGGCAGATACTCTTGCGAAGGTTTTTCGTGGAGAATTCTCAAGAATAAAAATTGAATCCTGGCAGGAAAGAAATAGAGAACTTTTAACTGCTCTCAGATCACAAAGCAGTTCGTCGGGTATTATTCAATTTTTTGTTCTTTTTAGTATATCGCTTGGAATTGCAAGTGTGCTTGGAATTGCAGCGGTTCAGAAATCACGCCAGCTTGGTATTCTTAAAGCCATGGGTGTTGATAATCGCGGTGCGGCTTCAATTTTTCTTATTCAGGGCTTGCTTCTTGGTTTTGTGGGGTCAATTATAGGGATAATTCTTGGTTATGGAATGGGGGTAACCTTCATGAAAACTGCTGGTACCGGTACTTTTGACCTTGAACTCAACACCTTTAATCTTATTTCTCCTGTTATACTTGCTGTTATTGCATCAGGGTTTGCTTCTGTTATTCCTGCGCGAAGGGCTTCTAAATTATCGCCGATTGAGGTTATTAGAAATGGATGATATAGTTGTGGTTGAAAATCTTGTAAGATATTTTGGAGATATAGTAAAGACTGAGGTGCTTCGCAATATTAGTGTTTCTTTTAAACGAGGAGCTTTTACAGCTATAATTGGTCCTTCCGGTTCAGGTAAAACCACCTTTCTTAATATAATAAGCCTTCTTGAGAGTCCTTCTTCAGGAAAATTATATATTGATGGAAAAGACTTTTCCACAGGGGATATTAATGAATATTCATCATTTAGAAATAGAAACATAGGATTTATTTTTCAGTTTCATTATTTGCTTCCTGAGTTTACAGCGCTTGAGAATATATTAATGCCTTACTGGATTGGATATGGAAAGCCTCCTGTTTCTATGGTAAAGAAGGCGATAAGGCTTATGAAAGAAATTGATATATTAAATGTAAAAGACAAATTCCCGAATCAAATGTCGGGAGGACAGCAACAAAGAGTAGCTATAGCAAGAGCTCTTTTAAATGAGCCAAAAATAGTTTTCGCTGATGAACCAACAGGAAATCTTGATAGAGAAACTGGTTTTGCTGTGCTGGATGTTATGAGGAGAATGGTAAAAGAGAAAGGAACAACCCTGATTATGGTTACACACGACAGGGAGATAGCTATTAAGGCAGACAGGATTCTTGAACTTGTTGACGGGGAAATATGCAAATCCTTCATTGTAAAAGAAAAAGGGGAAAAGAAAACAAGAGAGCTTCTTGAAGATAGAACATGTGTTTTTTAGAGCTTATAGAAGCTTTCTGATTTCAATTCCGTCTTCTGGATTTATAGCTTTATCGATAAGAATCCATTCTTCCGTGTGGACATATGGATGGTTTGGTTCGGTCATGTATATCGGGCTTAGCGTTTCGAGTTCTATAAAATATTTACAGGTATAAACTTCTATAGCACAGTTATCATCTGGGTAGGATGCACCGTCTACATAGTTAAATTTTTTTATGAAAGTATAGTTTTTATTTGTAATTCCAACAAAACCTTCATACCCTGCTGTACCGACCTTGCCTGTGTCGCCATTTGGCTTTATTAAAAACAAATCCGGTGTGGGGACAAACTGATTGCTGGAAATGTTTGTTTTCTGCTTTGTCCATCTTTGCCAGTAGATGATCTTTGAAAGTTTCCAGCTTCCAGTGGTATTCCAGGGAAAAAATACTATACCCTCTGGAGGGACACATGTTAAACCCCATAGTGAAGCTGGAAATATATATCTCCCCTTATTTACAAAAATATGCTCAACACTAAAGCGGTTATTTTTTTCGGTAATCCTCAGGGTTTTCTCAAAGTGTAATTGAGGGTCGTAAGAAGTTATTTTTAAGTAATTATCTTTTTGTTCAACAAGACAAGGCCGATCATCCGAACGAGCCGTGAATTGAGTTTCTGGAGCCAGCCAGAAGCGATGCCCGCCATATAAATGGAAACCTATTTTTTTCTTCAACGGATTGGCTTCATTAAACAGGATGTTACCCGTGTTATTATTTCCGAAGTATAGGATGCGTGGCCCGAAAGAGGAAGTTAAAATCATCTTCTCGTTTTTAGTATGGATTTCATAACAATTGGGAAAATCATTAAATGTCACTTTTTTTATCTCCATTAAAGTTCCTCCAGAAGGAAGATTAATCTCTTTCGTAAAATATTGGCTTTTCATTTTACAAGAAAACTTTTAAATTGTCTAATAAAATTTTGCAGTATGTAAGTTCAGCAATTCCCCATTTTTATAAATGAAGAAAACAGCACTTGAAGAGAAAAAGACTGCACCGGTTATTGGAAAAAGAAGATTTTGTTAACGCATATATATTGCATATTTCTAACATACAGAATAACTATTGATTAACTAATGGAATATTGATATAATAGACATTAGTAGTGATAAAAATGGTAAAAATTTATTTTAGGAGAAATAGTTGTCCAGAATAAAAATTCTGGTGGTTGAGGATGAAAGCTTAATTTGCCAGGAGGTTAAAAAAATACTTACCGGTCTTGACTATGAGGTATGTGGATGTGCCTCAACAGCCTCAGAAGCAATACAAAAGGCTTATGAAGAAAAGCCCGATCTGATTTTAATGGATATCATTCTTAAAGGCAAAATGAATGGAATAGAAGCCTCAAAGGTTATTTTAAAGGAAAGCGATATACCAATTGTATATTTAACTGCCTCTTCTGATAACATCACATTTCAAAAAGCCAAGAGTAGTAATCCCTATGGCTACATTGTTAAGCCTTACGATAAGAGGGATCTTCAGACAGCCATTGAGGTGGCTTTGTATCGTCATCGCATGGAGAAAAAACTTATTGAAAGTCAGAAGTGGCTTATCACCACCATAGAGAGTCTTGAAGATGCTGTAATAGCAACGGATAGTACCGGCATAGTAAAAAATATGAATGCTATGGCAGAGAACCTAACAGGCTGGAAAAAGAAAGAGGCAATAGGCAGAAAAGTTTATGAGGTTTTTAGAACAGTTGATATTCTCAATGGCGATGATAGAACAAAAACCTTTCTTGAGGAGATAAAAGCAGAGAATGAAAAAGTACTAATAGAAACAGAGATGCTAATCTCCCGAACAGGGGAAAGATTTTATATTGACAAAAGAACATCCCTAACAAGGGACGACAGAGGAAACATTATAGGCATAGTAATTTCTTTTAGAAATGTTACAGAAAAGAGAATTCTAAAACAAAAGCTTCTAGAATCCGAGCAAAAGTTTCACCTTATTTTCGAAAAAGCAAACGATGCAATTTTACTTATGGAGAATGGAGTATGTAAGGAATGCAATACAAAGGCGGAGAAGATTTTTGGTAGAAAAAGAGAAGAAATCTTAAACCAGAAAATCGGTACATTTATCCATTCATATCAGAAGAATGGAAGGGAAGTAGATTTTTATAAGTTTTATAAGGACTTAAAAGATGAAGTAAAGGTAAAGGATAGACTTGTTGAATGGGCAATAGAAAGAAAAGATGGGAATTGCATAGATGTAGAGGCAAGCTTCAGCTCTATCTTTGTTGAAAATCACTTTATGGAACTTGCAATAATAAGGGACATCTCTGAAAGGAAAATCCTTACAAAAGCCCTTCAGGCAAGTGAAGAAAAATACAGAAAGCTTATAGAAGTTGCGGAAGAAGGAATTTTATCAATAGATGAAAATAATATTATCAACTTTGTAAATCCTAGAATGGCCGAGATGGCTGGTTATGAACCTTCTCAAATGATTGGGCAAACACTATCTTCTTTTCTTTACCCTTCCGATAGAGCTTTATGTAATGAAAACATAAATAGTGTACGGAAGCAGAACAGAAGCGTTTTTGAGTGTCGTCTTTATCGTAAAGATAGCTCGTTTGTGTATGTTCGTATAACAGCTTCCCCAATAATTGAGAATAATGCTTTAAAGGGAATTATTGCTGTTGCTACTGATATAACAGAATTAAAAAAAGAGGCAGAAGAAATTAGAAAACTCTCCTATGCAGTGGAACAGAGTCTTAGTTCAATAGTAATTACAGACACAAATGGAAATATCGAATATGTAAACCAAAAGTTTCTAGATTTAACAGGATATTCTCGTGAAGAACTTATAGGTAAAAATCCAAGAATACTAAAATCCGGGGAAACTTCTCCAGAAGAATACAAGAGGCTCTGGAAAACTATAAGTGAAGGGGGAGCATGGAAAGGGGTTTTTCACAATAAGAAAAAAAATGGAGAACTCTACTGGGAACTTGCTTCCATCTCTCCAATTAAGGATAAAGATGGGAAAGTTACCCACTTTCTCGGTGTAAAAGAGGATATAACGGATAGAAAAAGGGCAGAGGAGGCTCTTCAAAAAACACTTAAGGAGCTTTCGGAATTAAACAAAAATCTGGATAAAAGGGTAGATGAGGAATTAAGAAAAAACCGCGAAAAGGATAGAATACTTATACAGCAATCTCGATTGGCAGGAATGGGAGAAATGATAGGGAATATAGCTCATCAATGGAGACAGCCGATAAATGCTCTTGGAATAATAATACAGAATCTTATTCCAGCTTACGAAAATAAAAAGCTTACAAGAAAATATCTTGAAAATGTTGTACAAAAATCGATGGACATTATAAAAAACATGTCAGGAACAATAGATGATTTTAGAAACTTTTTCAAACCCGAAAAAGAAAAGGAACAATTTAGTATTAAAGAGGCTATAGAAAAAACAATTTCCTTTATGGAAGCAAGTTTAACGGATTATAACATCAAAGTAGAATTCAAATTTACAAAGGATGTTTTAAGGATGGGATATTTTAATGAATATTGCCAGGCTCTGGTTAATATTTTAAGTAACGCAAGGGACGCCGTTATAGAAAGGGAAATTAAGAAGGCTAATATATGGATTGAACTGAAAGAGAAAGATGGAATTTCCTGTGTAACAATATCTGATAATGCAGGTGGAATTCCGGAGGATATTATCGACAGAATATTTGATCCGTATTTTTCCACCAAGCCACAAGGCACTGGAATAGGGCTATATATGTCCAAGATGATTATTGAAAAAAGTATGGGTGGCAGGCTTTTTGCGAGGAATATTCTGGACAAAAAGAGAGGTAAAGGGGCACAATTTACAATAGAACTATAAAAAAAGTGGTACAGGGATTTCTGTACAGTCTGTTAATCGGGGAAAGAATTCTCCGAGTAAGTCAGAGAATAAGAAAATAAAGGAGGCTGATAAAATGAAAAGATGTAAAATTCTAATTTCACTACTACTTTCCGCCATTTTTGCTGCTATGGCTTTTTCTGTTAGTGGAGATGCCTATCTGGTAAGTCTTTATGTTGGAAGTGTTAAGTATTCTCAGAATGGTAAAAAATGGGCAAAGGTCTTTCCCGAACTTGAATTAAAAGAAAAATCTATGGTCAAAACAGGGATCAAATCTTACTGTGATATTCTAATGCCAGAAAGAGGAACATTCAGAATCCTTGATAACACTCTGGTTCAGATGGCACAACTAAAACAGCAGATGGAGAAGATAAAGATAAAGAATGGAAAAGTTGTATTTAATATCTCCAGAAAACTTGGACAAGGAGAAAGTTTTATTGTCGAAACCTCTGTAGCCAATGCTGCTGTTCGAGGCACACAGTTTGAAGTATCTGCTACCGGTGAAAAAACAGGTGTTTCAGTGGTTGAAGGATCTGTTGTAATCCAGAGAAATGTGGATATTCCGGAGGAGTATCAGGATGATGAGGAAATTCAGGAAGCATTAACAGTAGAGATCCCAGCCAATAAATTTATAGAATTGACTGCGGAAGAGAACAGGCAACTTGAAGAGCAGATCAAAAGAGTGAAGAGCAATAAATCAGAGGTACTTTCAGCATTAAGAAACTCCAGAGAGGCTACTTTAAAAAAGCTTGAAATTATGAAGAGAAATATAAAACGGGTTCTTGACGAACTTGATAAACTGGACAGGTCTTACTATGAAGAAAATCCAGAAGAACCCGAAGACGATACATCGGATACTATTGAAAAGATCAGAAAAAAAGGAAAATAAAGAAAAGCCACTCGATCAAGAGTGGCTTTTCTGAATACTTTATTTAAAGATGTTGTAAAAAACCTCTTTTCCTCTATATTGAGCAAAATCTCCAAGATCCTCCTCAATACGTATTAGCTGGTTGTATTTTGCTACTCTATCTGTTCTTGAAATAGAACCGGTTTTAATCTGACCAATATTTAGAGCAACAACAAGATCTGCTATAGTAGTGTCTTCTGTTTCACCACTCCTATGTGATACCACAGCAGTGTAATTAGCCTGTTTCGCCATTTCCACGGCATCAATTGTTTCTGTTAATGTACCAATCTGGTTTAGCTTTATCAGAATAGAGTTTGCTATACCCTTCTGGATCCCCTCTTTTAGAATGGCGGGGTTTGTGACAAAAATATCATCGCCCACGAGCTGTATTTTCTTTCCGAGTCTTTCAGTTAGCAACCTCCATCCGTCCCAGTCATTTTCGCCAAGTCCATCCTCAAGAGAAACAATCGGATATTTACTAACCAGATCTTCATAAAAGTCTACCATCTTCTCGGACGAAACAATCTCCTTACTGGACTTCCAGAATTTGTAACCCTTCTTTCCATCCTTTTCTGCTTCACTCCAGAGTTCACTTGCGGCAGGATCAAGGGCAATAGCTATATCCACACCAGGCTTGTACCCTGCCTTTTCAATTGCCATAACAAGTAATTCAAGAGGTTCTTCGTTGCTTTTCAAGTTTGGAGCAAATCCTCCCTCATCTCCTACGGATGTACTGTAGCCTTTTGACTTTAAAATAGATTTCAGTGTGTGGAAGGATTCTGCAAGGTAAACCAGAGCTTCTTTAATGGAATGGGCACCTATCGGCATTAGCATAAACTCCTGCAAATCTACCGTGTTATCAGCATGCTTTCCGCCATTTAAAACATTTGCCATTGGAACAGGCATAACTTTTGCGTTTGTGCCTCCTATGTAGCGATATAACGGGATACCAAGAAAATTAGCTGCGGCATTTGCTGTTGCAAGTGATACACCAAGTATAGCATTAGCACCAAGCTTGCTTTTGTTGGGAGTACCATCAAGGTCTATCATAACCCTGTCCACTTCGACTTGACTGAGAGCATCAAGACCAACAACTTCTTCAGCAATAGATCCATTGACATTTTCGACAGCTTTTAAAACTCCCTTTCCATCCAGTCTCTTTTTATCACCATCTCTAAGCTCTACAGCCTCCCGTTCTCCTGTCGAAGCACCACTCGGAACTGCAGCCCTACCTATCGTTCCATCCTCAAGCATTACTTCCACTTCTATCGTAGGGTTTCCTCTTGAGTCAAATATTTCTCGTGCATGGACATCAACTATTGTTGACATATTTATAACCTCCATAATTTATATTCTTTCTCAAATTTTCGTGGTCTGCAGGGAATTATAAAAAAATACTGTAAACTTTTCATTATTCATTATAACTTATTTGCAAGTATATTTCACTATTATTAGTGAAAGTACAGCAATTCCCCCTTTTTTCATTCCAATTTTTCTACTTTATTTTTTGTGAGCTTTTTTTTCATTAATTCCCCATTTTTGAAAATTTGATAACTCCAGCGTCATTGCGCGGCAAAATGTAAAAGTAGCACTGGCTTGCCAGCCAGTGCTACAATACAGAAAACCCCGCTGTGGAGGGTAAATGGTCATTGACATCATCTTTCCTTTCCTCAGGTCTTGCTCAAGGGGAAGGGCACGGAAAATCTACCCTCGCACATTCGGCGTCGTGCCTCATGTGCTCGGGGCGAAATGCATCCTGCATTTCTTGGCGTAATGGCGGGTAGGATTTTCCTGTGAGTGCAAATTGCAAGACATTCGACGGAAAGATGATGTCAATGACCGGAAGGCATAGACCACAGCGGGTATTATGTAGAGGAGATAAAAAATAAAAAAAGAAGAAAAACCCCGACACCGCGAACACGGTTATAGTAATTTGTGTTTATAGAAAGTATTGGTTATAGACAAAGCGTGTTAACCGCTATTACATAAAGGCAAAGGTTGACAACGCTGGAATGGATTCCAGCGGGGCTTTTGAATCAGCACAGGATGTGATGATGAAAAAGCCATATAGCAGAGAAGGAAGGTAAAAATAAAGTATTAAGGTTAACACTATCGGTATAGAGTAAGAATTGGCCGATAAAGCGGTGTCGGCGATTCTTTCTTTGCTTACTTTCTTTCTCATCGCTGAGAAAGAAAGTAAGAAGGTCTTTCCTCGCCCTTGCTCGGGGCAGGCTTAGTCAAAGCGGTACCCTGAGCTTGTCGAAGGGTTGTTTTGCATAAATATCAGTACCGGTAAAGATAAATTGTGCACCTGCCACTGAGCAAAGTCGAAGTGACGATTTATTGTAATTCAATTAAAAATGGGGAATTGCTGGCTTTTTTATCCTTTCTTGCTCAAAAATATTTTATATATTAAGCTATTATGGTGTATGCTTTAGTGTGGAAAGCACAAAGCAATGGTTGTACTTTTCCACAATAACTTTTTTTAAGCATCAGGAGAAATATTTATGAAAAATGAAGAGCTAAAAAAAAAGGCGCTTGAATATCATCAGAATAATGGGGTAGGAAATGGTAAGATAGAGGTTATTCCAAAGGTTGATGTTCGTACAAGGGATGAATTATCCCTTGCTTACACACCGGGGGTTGCAATACCATGCCTTGAGATTGAAAGGGATGAGGAGAAGATATTTGATTATACAAACAGAGGAAATTCTGTTTTTGTTATAAGTGATGGAAGTGCTGTACTTGGGCTTGGAAATATTGGTGAAAGGGCTTCTCTTCCTGTTATGGAGGGAAAAGCCTTACTATTCAAGATTTTTGGGGGGGTTGATGCTTATCCAATAATTATTTCCTCTCAGGATGTTGAAGATATAATAAGCACAGTGAAGCTTATTGCAAGTGGAGCTGGGGGAATTAACCTTGAGGATATTTCTGCTCCAAGGTGCTTTGAAATAGAAAAGAGATTGTCTGAAGAGCTAGATATTCCGGTTTTTCATGATGATCAGCATGGTACAGCAGTTGTTACACTTGCAGGGCTTATTAATGCATTAAAACTCTCCGGGAAAGAATTAAGAGCAATAAAGATTGTAATAAATGGAAGTGGTGCAGCCGGCATTGCTATAGCCAAACTTCTTATTTATGCGGGTGCAAAAAATATAATACTTTGCGATACGCAGGGAGCAATTTATAAGGGTCGTGAGAACAATATGAATCCTATAAAGGAAGAGATAGCAAACATTACTAATCCATCAATAGAAAAAGGTAATCTTGGTGATGTATTGAAAGGAGCGGATGTTTTTATAGGGGTTTCAGTTAAAGGTGCGTTAACAGGAGAGATGGTAAGAAGAATGTCCCAAAGGCCTATTATTTTTGCGATGGCAAACCCTGATCCTGAAATTTTACCCGATGAGGCGTTTTCGGCAGGAGCCTTTATTGTTGCGACGGGTAGAAGCGACTTTGCTAACCAGGTTAATAATTGTCTTGGGTTTCCAGGAATTTTCCGCGGACTACTGGATGTACGGGTAAGATCGGTGACCGAAGGTATGAAGTATGCCGCAGCAATTGCTCTTGCAAATTTTATTGAGGATGATAAGCTTAGCCCTGAGTATATTATTCCTTCTGTCTATGATTGGGAGGTTTTTGCAAGAGAAGCAGAAGCGGTGGGACAACAGGCTATAAAGGATGGGGTGGCGGGTATAAAGTTACCTGGGGGCGAGATTTATAAGAACACTTTGAAAATTCTTGAGGAAAATAAAAAAAGATTTTTTTCTTGAAGGTTTTAATTGTAGTAGCTTACCGGAAATTTTTCATTTTTAGGAGTGGAGAAAGAGCGGTATCATTATGGAGCGAAGGTAGGGAGTAGCACTGGCTTCGCCAGTGCTACAATGCAAAAATCCCGCTGTGGGAAGTAGATGGTCATTGTCATCATCTTTCCGTTCCTCAGGTCTTGCTCAGAAGTAAGAGCACGGAAAAAAATGAGCGTGATGGCAAATGCATTTGCCGACTGCGTCGCATCCACAATCAAAAATGTTCCCCAGCGAATTGGAGATGGATGTTTTAGAA
>Ga0207433_10010379_pt1 | contig 14512 bp, 13 predicted proteins | sample YelNatPaOPGAMG01_FD_187559 | JGI IMG/M metagenome (GOLD analysis project Ga0207433, IMG submission 187559) | Hot spring thermophilic microbial communities from Obsidian Pool, Yellowstone National Park, USA - OP-RAMG-01 (SPAdes) (version 3) | ecosystem: Environmental > Aquatic > Thermal springs... | reverse complement strand
TCCACCACCTTCAGGTCAGCTTCTCTTCATGCACCCAGTTGAGTTTGCAGGATGGGTTGGCATGATTGTAACAATGCTTAACCTACTTCCAGTAGGCATGCTTGACGGCGGACACATCGCAAGATGCATAGCTGGAAACAAAACCAGGCTTGCACTTTCAGCCCTCTCAATAGCATTACTATTCCTAGAAGGCTTTTGGCTCATGGCCATACTAGTCCTATTTCTGGCTTTAAGAGGACATCCAGGCCCCCTAGACGACGTTTCAAAACTGTCAAAAACCAGAAAAATAACAGCCTTATTCATCATTTTAATTTTTATTCTGTCATTTCCCATCTCATATTAGCCTTTAACCGAAAACTTCCAAACTGTACATATACCAAGTTAACCAGCTTAGCGCTTTCCATACAAAAACATCCCAAAATTCTTGTTTGCTCTTTTAATCGCTGCTAAATGAGGTTGTTCTTGTTTTGTAGTGGTATTAGGTGTAGTTCTGCCTGTTGGCGGTAGGTTTGGCGCCAGTTTTCTCGGCTTTTGTTTACGTATGCGCCTAGTTGTTCTGGGATTTTGTGGCCCCATCCAAAACTCTATGTATAGCGGATCAACTTTATGATCGCTTAGGAAGGTGCGGAAAGCAGCCCTTAACGAGTGGGGGCTGTATGGGTTTCTGTCCTTAAAATTCTCAGCAAACTTTAGAGCGATTTTGCGGAAGTAGGCGTGCACAGCCCTTGAAGACACATTATAGATGCTTGTTTCATAACTAATTTACTGTTCACCAGATGTTCTCTAAGTAACCGAACAGCCCAGCTGCCTAAAAATGTTATGAACGATATACCTGTTTTCTTTCGTGTTAAGCTTAGACAAATTGGTACTATGCCCTTTTCAAACTCCTCCTTGATATCTCCATAGGTTAGGGACAGAAGGTCTGACACGCTTAGTCCGCTTTGAAGGATCAAGGCTGCAATGCTCTTATACAATGGCTTGTCCATATAGGCTATGAAATTGCCTACTTCCTCTATGGTCCAAGGTGTTTCTTGTTTACCGGCTGGGCTGGAGGCAATTGCGCATGGCGTAGGCTTATGGGAACGTCGAAGTATTTGGCAAGGCTTTGAACAGCGCCAACGTAAATTCTAATAGTCTTAGGCGAGTAGCCTCTATTCTGAAGCCAAATGACAAAATTGTTAAGTGTAACACGATCTATACGTGTCCTCTGGCTTCTGGGTAGAAGCCTGTCCTTCTCTACACGGTCCAGAAAATCCTTTATCAACCCTTGAGCTGAGTAAAACTCTTGAAAAGCTTCTAAACCACGACTATAAACATTACATGTTCCAAGCCTCAAAACAGAAAGAAACTCTGAAACCTCAGAATCAGCCTCAACCTGCAAAAGAAGCACCCTAAAAACAAGAACTTTCACTGCACAACAATTCCAGAGACTTGCGCGCGCTCTAAAAGATTTAGAGCGTTTAAATTCACATGAACCAGAAAAAGAGGGGATTTGCGGAGATATCTATAAGTAGCCGAAATCAGGTAAAAGTCCATGAAAGTGGCCGAGGTGAGGTATTTTTCCCCGTTTGGGGAGGTCTCCCAGCAGAAAACCCCATTTTTTCCTTATACAGCCTTTATAACTATCTTCACAAAACGAGCTCGCGATTCCACTTTGGCCCTAAAATAAAAGAAAGCAAACATGATCCCAATAAAATGCCTACAATATAATAATTACAAGAGAGTCCATCATACCCATCACCAGATAATTCTTAATGAGATATTCTAGATTTTAGGGTTTTTCCAGCAGAGAAAAAGTTACTTTCCATGCACCTACCAAAAGTCTTATTTTATGGTGATCAGGTACCTTTTTACTGTGAAAGCAGAGCAGCTCCATGCATGAGAGGGAAATGATTTTATGAAGTTGACTAAAAAGAAAATGGGGCTACTGGTTATAATGGTAGGCGCTTTGGCATGTTTGGTTTTTGCCGAAAGTTCATGGCATATAATCTCTAACATTTTTAAGGGAAGAACAGAGGTTGCTCGAGCTGAACTTCTAAAAATTTACCCAGACCCCAGCACGCCATTCCCTAACGTTACGATTACAGGACAGCCTTTCAGCATAACAATTGACGTTGAAAACCTCAATCCCGTAACCATAAACGGCTGGATAATGGTTAACTTCACAAAGATAGGTATAACCCTAGATGATGTGTCCATATATTCAGATGCGAAATACAAAGGCTATCCGCTCTTTATAGTAAAGAAAGGTGTATATGGAAACACTCTTGTCTTCAGCATATCAGTGAACTACCTCTATGACCCATACTTCAACTTCCAGCCAGGCTTAAACGACAACGTAACATACTTTACTGTCCAATATAATACGGAAGGAACATACGATTGGAGTTTAGCTGTATACCAATAAAAGTTCAAAAGACAACGTCCTTCTGTTCACGTGTACTGGCTATTTTCATACCAGCAAGTAGTCAGGCTAGCATCAAGACTTAAATTACTTTTAATACCCGTGGGAAGGTAAAAATAGGAAGAGGAGGACTATTTTAAAAAATTTAAGTCTTCGCTTCTATTGTCGGTTTCTTTCTTTTTATTAATGCAAAGGCACATACGCCAATTATTAAAATTACTGCAACCACAAATCCCGCCACCATCCAAAGTTTTACTGGATCCCTTACATATCCGGAGCCATTGCAAACCGGACATGTTATTATAATCGTTCCTGTTCCATTACATTTTGGGCATATAATAGAAACTTGAGATGGAGTTACCACGTTATTATGTGAATATGTGGAAAAGCCAGCATAATACCAGCCTGTACTTGGAAAAATTATTTCCCTTGACTCTCCTGATGGGAGATAAACTGTTTGTGTTTCGAAACTTTCGTGACCACCAATATTCACGGATTCTTTTATGGAGAAGTCTCCGCCATAATTATCCGTGTTTTTAATTCTTATGTGTATTTTAAAGTAAACTCCGTCAATAGCGTTAATTTTTTCTTCATAATAATCTAACACTTGATATGTTAATGTGTGGCTTATTGTTTTGGTTCCATGACAAAGGTCACAAGTCACGGTTACCTTTCCAGTTCCATGGCATTCAGGGCATTCTTTATCAAAGAAACCTTCTGCAAGAACAGGGTTCACCAGAGCTGCAAAAATTATGATAACGAGAAGAATACATGCTTTTGTCGATATTTTCTCGCTTGACATTTACCTCAAATTAGGTTTGCAAATTTCTTGGATTTATTCTTTTCATAATTTTATGTTGGAGAAATGATTTCATGAGATTTAGGTTCTCTCCTAATGTAATGGTAAAATTTCTGTAGTGTCTCCTAACAGAAGCTAGTTGAACGTTTTTGGTTGCGTAACTTATTTATGTTTATGTTATTTTTAATTACTTCAGCTTTCAAGTATAGGCGGATGTAGTATGGTTATATGTCCAAATTGTGGAAATGAAAATTTTCTTCCAAAACTATATTCTACAACCAATGCACCTTATGTTGTTTGGCTTCGTGTCTGATCAAACAAAAAAGGTGGGGAACTTTAATTTTGTTGATTGTTGTAAAACCACCCTCAAGTTAGAAGTAAGTTTTTTATTATAAGTTAGACAAATACCGTAGCGAGTGTGATGTTTTGGGACAGGAGGTTCCTTCACCGCCAGTTAAGGGTAAGAGGAAAAGTCTTGCAATAATAGCTATAGTCCTTATAGCAGTTGTCGTTATCGCTTTCGCAGTCTACTGGTTTATGATGAGGCCTTCCGGTATACCGTGGCTTTTTAAGGGGGCATATGCAAAGTATCATGGAGAAACAACAGTTTTGTTTATAACAGTCAAAGTGGATATGCGATTGGAGGTTGTTGATTACAATTCTACCCATGCAAAGCTTCTAATGTATATGAAGATGGACACTCCTTTGGGATCACAGGAATTTCAAAACGTAACATGGTCAGACTTGACTAAAAAATCTTATGAAATTGAGGGTGCCACACTTAAAAGAACCTACGAACAGGAAACATACATAGAAGGCTTCGGAACGAGAAAATGCACCATCTACGAATACAAATCAACATCTGGAAGTCTAATGACTATGTATGTTGATAAGGAGACCGCATGGCCTATAAAGATGACATTCACCACAGAAGCAACGCAGAACATGCCCGGAATGTCACTGGACCTAAAAATAACAGAAAGCAACATCCCTGGACTCAAAAAATAACAACACAGCCAAGTCCCCCTTTCTTTTCCAAAAAAAGTTTAGAGCACAGAAAATTTAATTGTAGTTTTCAGCTTTACATGGCAAATTAAAAAACGCTATGAACACGAGTAGGGCATTTTAAAACGGGTTTGGGTAGCTAATTTGCGCAAAAACATCAACTATTTTCTCCAACTTCAACCACCAAAGTTTTCACCTTAAAACTTAACCGTTAAGGTTCAGCAATACCAGCAGTTGGTATTTTTAAGCGGAAATACTGGTGGTTGGTATTGAAGGCCACATAATCAGACGAGCGCCTTCGCGTTCGCAGCCTAAAGGGCTCAGAACTGGCACTCATCATTTTAGAGGGGTTCATGGAATCTAGGGACCGTTTTGTGACGGGCTATAAAAGCTATAAAACAGAAAAATGCGTGTGCAATTCACATTCTTTATTTATTCAAGCCAAGCAGGTGTAAACAGGTGTTTTCCGCTCTCGCGTAGTCTTTAGTAGAGAAAGAATTATGGAATCATGTAGGTCCAGTTTTTGCAGGTTTTCTTTTATTTTTCCATAGTGCAGTTGCTGTTACGGTAGTCAACATGAATGCTGCCAATATGATTGTTGATGGAATTTCTGGAATTATAGATAACAAGGCTTCAGAACTACTTAAAGACAAAACAGCAAGTATTGTTCCATTCTGCGTCATTATTGGGTTTTCCAGAAAAGCGTCAACCTCAGCTGGAATCCCCGTTAGATCAAACACGCTTAACCTTTGGATTAACCTTCCCTCCGGACTTAGAATGTGAATGATGTCGAAGAAAATTGATGTTGGAACAGCTTCCACTGATCGACGTACATACGTCATGTTTCTGGAAAAGAGGTAAATCGTGCCATCCTCGCTGATCAAAGGAGGATCAGTTTTCGCTGATGTCGTCTGACATTCATATTCCCAGCTCAATTCACCATTTGGATTGATAACATATAAGCAAAGGTTGAAAGAGAGGAGGGGGTGATAAAGCAAATATAATCTGCTCGCTTGGTCGCAGTTGAAAAATTCCACTGAATCTCCCCAGATCGCAAAAGGAAGTTTACATTTCCATTTTAGGGTGCCATTTGAACCAATAGCGTAAATTATACTGAAATCGCCGTATTGCGAATTGGAGAAAATAAGGTATACTGTGTCATCCTTATCTATTACAGGCATAATTTCAGCGGTTTGAATTGAGTAAAAATCCATGTTCCAGTACTCATCAGCCCTAAATTCATACCTTACTTTCCCGTCATAATCTAGTGCCTGAAGATAGACATCATAGTTTTTATAGATACTTGATGGAGGAGAAGTATAATTAAAAACAACTAAATACATAGCGTTCTTTCCTTCAATAACGTGACGCCATTCCCTTTGCCCAGATTTAAATAATTCGCTAATCCATTTGACCTTTCCATCCGGACCTACAGCAGCAATTACGCTGTATTCGCCCGCGCCGCGCTTAAGAGCAACTGCTGTAATGTATGCCACGCCATTTTTAGCTATTATTAACATAGATTTTTTAGCTGTTATTAACATAGAAGAGCCGAGACCTATAATTAAGTCTCCGAACTTGTCAAAGCCATATTTCCATTCATATCCCCATTGTTCAATCTTATGATTGGAAATTTTATAGCGTATTGTACCATCGTTGTTTATAGCAAATATCGCCATCATTGTTGGTAACACAGCTTTATTTGTTGCCGTAAAGTAGATTGTGCCCTGTTCATTTGTTATAGGTGGGCGATCGATTTTACCTTGCACTATTGTTTTCCCAAATATTTCGTCTTCATACTCAAATTCCACTTTAATTTTCCACTTGAGGATACCGTCATTTATTGCGTATAAGTAATTGTCTCCTTTAGGATCCTCTATGCAAAGATAAACAGTGCCATCAGAGCCAACGATGGGAGTGAGATATACCTTATATTCAACTTCATACTTCCACTTTAAAGCTCCATTCGGATTTATGGCGTGCAAAGTATAGTAGGGCTCTGAGATAATAAATATTGTTCCATCTTTACCAACTACTGGAGGGAATAAAATTTTGCCACTTGTGTTATACCACCATTGGATCAATGGGCTTGGGGGATCAGAGCATGGTGATTCTTGGGAAAGGATATTTTCCGCTCTAAAAGACGTTGCAACTGAGGGCGATGCAAATTTATTTGGCTCGGCTTTAGCGAGTAGAATGTTAAATGCTTGAGTTAACAAGCCTATTAAAACCAATAGCATCAAAATTATTTTAGAAATTACATTCTTCACGTTGCTCCCCTTCCAAAATATGGTTGAAACTAACAGATAATTTAAATCTTTTTTGTTTCATTGAAACACAACATCAAACACTATAAATTTGCCAAGAAGCCTAAAGCCCGTAGCATTCACTTTTCACTTTCGTAAACTTTTAAGTTCAACCTTAAATAATGGCTATCAAAATTAAAATGTAAAGGATTAATAGAAGCAGAACTTAGTAACAAACTAACAATAGCCATGCCTCCTCCCCCTATGAACCAAGCCATTCCACTCCTACGCTTCAAGAAAAATGCTGAAAACATTCAAAATAAATAATATGCGCTCGAGCGTTGATATTTCTACAGTTTAATATAACTTTTTGCTTTTCTCTTTTTCCTCAGAAGAATTATGGCTGTTAATGTGTTCAGTACAAATGTTAGTAGAATTGTTGTTGAGGGAAATTCTGGGATTGCCCATGTTCCTTGAATCGTGACTTCGTATGTGCTTGAGTGAGTGTAAGTGAAGTATAGGAAGCTGTGGGTTTCGTTTTGTGTTGCCGTAAAGGTCCAGTCAGTGCCGTTAAGCCTAACCGTCCACGGTTCTCCCTTTAGCAAGTTCTTAGGAATTGTGACGTTGCAGTAGCCTGATGTGCCTGTCTCGCCTGACACTTTAAACGATATTTGTTTTAACGATTGATAGAAATTAAACTCCGCTATAGTAGAGTTACTGCTGGAAACAATTACTGGATAGTTGACGCCTTCCCAAAGGGCATTAAATGTGAATGTAGCCTTTGTGGGGAACATAAACTCTTTATATGTCAGCTTGCTGTCTGAGGCGAAAGTTTTCTCGAAAAAGCCATCGCCGTCAGAATCAACTTGCACAGTAACACCTTCCTCGCCCAGAGAAAGAGTCTTCCAATTTATGGTATACTGATGAATAGCGTTAGTTAGTATAGGAATCTCAGCGGCATCAAAAGAGAAGAAAATGCCGTTGTCGATAAAGTTTGCCATTAAATTATAAATTTCATCGTGTGTGCCTATGACTTGGCAGTTATAAAGGTCTGTGGCATTAAAAATCGTAACAACCATATTTTCCTTACTGAATATAGATTTCGGGATCTCTGTCCTAATCTCTCCGTTAACCAGACCTGTTACTCTGCCTTGAGAATCGTAAACTCTAAGCTCGCTTGGAGAAGCCAGCTTTATCTGTTGAATATGGTGATAATCATCCTCACTTAATGTAAGTAAAAGATCGCGTAAAAGATCAAATGTGTCCCACCCACTTTGGTCAGGTTGAAGATAAATATTAATAGTGTCAAGGTCTTCTGTTATTAAACCATTCCATCCTCCTGTCATGCTTATAACAGCTGCAGGTGTCGACAAGGCAGATGTTCCAAGAAAACTTGGGGATATTCCATTTGCCTCGATGGTCATTTGGACACCGATTGGCAAGTAAACCTCTAAACTATCTTCAGTCATGGTTTCTCCAATCTGTGTTCTGTATGGAGAATAAGTTATATCATAGATTTTTTCCCCGAGCTCTAACATATTTGCGATATATTCGTTAATTATCATCTCTATTCCTTTCGAAATCACCCATTGAATGATTTCTTCGAGGCTTCTTTCCTTGAAATTGAAAACCCATTGAGCAAGTTCGCGTTGCACGTATGTTTCCAAACACCCAACTCGGGAAGAAGGTAGAATTGCAAACAAGTTTATGGAAGGCTTTTCTCCATAAACACTTCCGATGATATTCTGTAATTCTTGTGTTAAATGTATTCTTATTGTTACTTTTTTATACCGTGTTAAAATTGGATTTTCTCTTAGGGGGTCTATACCTAAAACAAAGTTAGCTTTTGTTCCCGCTTCTTCAATTGGGCTTTGCATCTTATAGTATACTGGAAAGAGAGTTTTCAAAGAGTCTTCTATCTCTTTTCTCAGCTTTTTGTATCCGTCACCTTCTTTATAGGAATCAGTAGATATATCTCCCTTTACAATAAAATACGTTTCAGGAGGTGCCACCTCATCGTCAAGACCTCTATAGTAAACAGGTATATCAATAGCCCCTGACAACCTTACCACCAACTTCGCTACAACATGATATTTACCAGGTATAGCCCCTTGAGGAATGCTATAATGGAACTCAAGATCTGTTGTGCTTTTTCCTTCCTCTATCCAAATATCATTTTCCGTTTGGGTTTCGTATGCAATTTTTCCATAAGGATCAAGCACATAGAGGTATACAAAGTAAGGTCCTCGTCTTCCAATTCCTTCTATTTCTACGCTAATTCTTAAAACATCTCCCACCTCATACTCTTGCTTACCACCATCAAAAGTAATGCCAATGACTTTTCCTTTGAACGGTGTTTTGAAAAGAGATTGAAGATATTCGGAAAACTGGACCTCTACAGCAGCCATTTTAGCGAAAATTTTAGCAGAAGAGCTGTTACTTTGGCCTGTTTCATCTTTTACTTCTGCCCAGACCTCTTTTGCTCCAGGAGTGGCGAATGCCCATCGCTTAATCTTTGTAAGAGCATCCCAGTCTTCTGAAGAAACATCCCAATCATACCATCGCGTCCATTCGCCTGTTGGAACGCCATCCTGCACGTCGTCGCTTGAAAACCGAACCGCTTTAATTCCCTTATCATCTGTGGAGTCTCCAACGTAAATGTCGAAAAACTCCCCAACATCAACCTCGTTTATTTCAATGCCGTCTTTTTGAAGCTTGACAACGCATGTTGGAGGCTTATCTTCTGGCGGAGCGAGCAATGTTAGTGGGAAGTAGTGGCTGTTTATTAGGGATGCTGTGTTTATGAAGAACTCGTATTTTGCACCTTTATACGTGATTATTGCTTCTACTTCGTAGTGTCCATTGTTTATTGGCTGAATGACGTTTGGAATTTGTCCTGTAAAGCTGTAGGTGTTTAGGCCTGTCTGCCAGTAGCTGAAACGGCTGATGTCAACACTCTGCTTGGCTAACTCCTTGCTAGGCCCATCAGTCGATACGAGGTAAACTTCAGGAATAGCGGAAGGTAAAGGCCCATTAATGGTGATTTGGCCCTCAACAGTTAAGGCTCCAGCGGAAAGAGTAACTTTACCCGTTAAATGGCCAGTTCCCTCAACATTTCCATAATCATCATCCAAATTATATTGAAAATCGCTGTCAAACAACCAGGTTTGTATGGAAGTAGTTGGTGTCCACGGGTTTACGAGGGGATAGTGGTCTATGTTGTTTTCGTTTATCACGTATGGATGGTCCCATATCCTGTCGCTTCCAGGCTGGTCCTGATTTGGACCACTATATTGATCAACATCTATATAATCGCTCCAATAGTTACCACCGAACGGATAGCCAATATCCCAATGATTTACTGATTTAAAGGATAAAACTTGAATGCAATTGTCAATAAAGTTATTATTATAGATTGAGTTGTCTGCAGAGTTATATAGAGCTATTCCTGCAGAGCTGTTGGCTACGCATTTATTACCAACAATGGCATTTTTAATTATGTGGTTTCTGTAAATGCTGTTGTTTGCAGACAATACAAGCGAAATGCCACTCCATTTATTTTCTACTATATAATTTTCGTAAATATCATTATAATCACAATTATCACCCAGTCCAATACCGCTATACTTGTTGTTTCCGGAAATATTGTTTCCGTAAATTTTATTAAAATTTGAAAATTGGTAGATGTCGATGCCGCTGCCATTATTTTCGGCTATATTGTTTTCGTAAATATTATTATTGTTGCAGCACCAATCAAGCCTTATGCCGCAGCCACCGTTATTTTTTATATTGTTCCGATAAATAATGTTGCAATCGGAGTGCGAGTTAAGCTCGATGCCTTGGTAACCATTGTTTATTATGCTATTTTCGTATATACTGTTGTATGAGGATTCCCAAATCGAAATGCCATGATATAAATTATTTGTTATGTCATTTCTATAAATATTATTATTTCGCGAATTTCTAATCTTAATGCCGCATTCAAAATTTTTTATCTGCATGTTTCTGATTGTTACGTTATTTATGTCTGACCAAAAGATGCCGTTTCCACTTCCCGCACCTTGCAGGACATATCCATTTCCGTCGACTATTATATTGCCTCTTTGAACCATGACAGAATAATTATAGATATTCCCAGTAAAGGTATAGATTTCATCACTCCGTTGAATTGGGGCTGTTGGCGGATCTATGCTTCCATCAGCCCTAATATAAATAGTTCCGTCATCTGCTTTGACTGGTTGAATGTTAAGTATCAACGTTAACGTGCTTGTTAAAATCATAAGCGTTAAAATTATTCTAGAAACAGCCTTCCTCATATTCCTTCTCCTCTTAAAAAATATTACTTTAAAGTTGGCTTAAAAATTACGGAAAAATCTTCTATAACAGTCGTCTGAGACTTTTTATAGTCTACATTCGCTTACGAGTTTACGTGATAGTAAAGCGTTTGTTTTAATCAATAAAACATTTCTGTTAGTCGCTGATAACCGAAAAAGAAAATCAAGTGCTTTTCGCTTTCTGAAGAATAAGGCCTTGTTTTTAACTTTGTTAACGAAATATTAAAAATAACAGTTTTCTTCTTTCCCTCATCGTAATCTTTCATCATATACCATCCGACCAGAAGGATAAGGGGTATTGTAATGGACTCCAAAGTTAACTGTCTAAACGTTACCCAATCAACCATTAGGAAGATGAGTATTAATAAAAGCATTATTATCGTTAATGTTGTCCAATACCGTTTAAAATCACACGAAATTTTTAGTTCGCTGCCATGATCCTTGGGTTTAACTTGAATCCTAACATATGCGTCTTCAAGATATGTCTCAACAAAGCTAGATCCGTCCGTCCTCGTTTTTTCTAAACCCTCAAGTAATTTTTAATGACATCAGATGGTTTAAAATTCGAATCTAAAACTTCCTCTTTAGCCAGGACTCATCATCAGACTTGGTGATGATTGTAAAAACTATAAACTTTTCTTTAATATTCATAAACTCATAAATTCACAAAGAAAACAAGCTTCCTCTCCGTAAAGAAAGGAAATACTCCACGTCTGTGCCTACCACTGTTCTCTTTTTAATATGTTATTCAATGATTTGGACAGTTTCTTTAAGGTTGTCAGCGATAGCTTCACAACAAATTATATAAAAGCGTTAAAAGAAGTCTAGGCCGCTCATGTAGAATCCGTCGCCGTATGTTTCTTTAAAGCTTTGATGGTTTTGGAGTGGTTTAACCATTAAGGTTACATAGCTGCTGGTTTGACTAAAATATCCTAATGAGCCGTAAAGTTCCAATAAGCTCTTGTCTAAAACCACCCTGTCATAAATGATTGCCTTCGCCCTATTTTCAATTTTGCATATCAAAAGCTTGGCGTGATCTTTGTTTTTAGCGGCAATTTCATCTATGCATAAGCTTTCTCCAAGATCCTTAAACATCACGTAGGCATCCTCAACGAAAATAACTTCTTCGGGAACTTTATGGAAAGCCTCCTCCCACATGATTGCAGCTTTAAGGTAGTCTTCATCTCTAACAACAAAACCAGACTTTTCAACCATCGAATCTTTATAAATCTTAAGGATCTTCTGTAAGTTTTCTTTTGCCCTCTCCTTTTTGACGGTTTTTCCTCCCTTAACACGTTTAAAGGCGCTTGGAAATTGAGTGGCTTCTTGATAGCCAAGCTTCTGATAAAAGTTGTAAGCGATTAAGGAGCGGGAGGTTATTAGAAAGGAAAAAGGGTAGCCTCTATCCGTAAAGTAAGCGTGAGCCTCGTTCATAAGCGCTGTTGATATCCCTTGGCGGGTGAGAAACTATGAAATTGCATTTTAGGTTGCTCTTAGGGTTAACCGCTTTTACGGGTCTCTTATTTTCTGTTCTATTTCGGCTATTCTGTAAGGGTTTAGGGAGACGTGTATTCCGTAGCTTGTGGGCTTGAGTGTGAGGAGTCCTTTTTTGGTTAGTTTTTCCGCTGTTTTTATGACTTCTTTGTGCATGTGTTTTGGGAAGCCTTTTGGGAGGTTTTCTATGGCTGTGTGTTTTGCTCCTATGTAGCCGTGTCTGAAAAGCTTGTGGAGGAGCGCCTTTGCTATGGACTCGTTCATGGTTCTGGGTTTTGTTGCTTTTGTTTTTAAGTTTTTAGGGAGGAGCGAATGTGTCAAAAATAAAATTTAAATATGTCTTTTCGCTAATTAGTTTGAAGGTTGAACAAAATGGAAAGCCAGAAAGATTTTATGGAAGCAAATCCGCCTGCCCTACGTAAGCTGTTTAAGGATTCAGCGGTAGCCAAGCTTCTGGATTTCCTAACATTATACAGGGATTTCGACTATTCAAAGGTGGAGATCTGCCGAAACAGCGGAGTCGCGTGGAAAACCCTCTTTCGAATTTGGCCTTTAATGAAAGAGTATGGCTTGGTGGTGGAGACAAGGCGAGTTGGAAGGGCCGTAATGTATAGGCTTAACGTTGAAAGCCCAATTGTTAAAGCCCTTTTGGATCTTGCCTTTCAAATAGCCAAACACGACGCGGCTAAAACCGTGAAGGAAGAAGTTAAAGTCACCGTTTAGCCTTTTCCATAAACGCTATTAGATGCTGATAGGATATCGGACAATATGTAAATTGCAAAAATAAACATTGATGAGGTTGAAAAAGAAGATGGGTGAAAAATTCTATTCCGAAAAAGAATATGAATCGATTCTTATCAAGACCCTTGGGGATTCGCCGAAGCTTAGGATAGTGGATTTCTTTTTGGATAATCCGTTGTTTGATTTCACCAAAAAGGAAGTTATAGAAGCTTTAGGAATGAGTAAACAAACTTTTTACAAATATTTTCCGGAACTGGAAGAATATGGGATAGTTAAGGTTTCCAGAAAGATAGGAAAAGCCAAGCTTTACAGGATTAACGTTGAACATCCCTTGGTGAAGATGCTCAGGGATTATGAAACAAAAATGTCAAAAGAAATGGCTGAAAAAGCCAAAATGAAAAAGCCCATTTTAGCTTAGAAACAGATGTCGCAGATTTTTCAAACGCGTCTTCTAACATAGTTTACTTCACTATTGATACAGTGTCTCCACACATTGAGTTCTTTCTCCGCAGAACGTAACCTATACAACAAATTCCATTTCCCTAAATTTCACCATTAACGAAACAGTCTCGTGGACTGCTTACAGCCTTGATAAAAAGCAAACACGACAATTACAGGAAACACAAACCTATATGGATTGCCTGATGGATCTCATAACCTAATAGTTTACGCAAAAGATTAGTGGAAGTATTGGATTTGCCTTCTACAGAAGGCATAAGCGTGCTCACTTAGAAAAAGAGAGGATTTCATCCAAGACACAATGAGCGGTCTCACTATCCTTGTCTACAAAGATGGTTCAAAATAGCGAAGAAAAGGCTGGCAAGGAAACTGAACAATCCAAGGCTGCTAAAAATAACCTTTACAACCTTCCGCCACTGGAAGGGCACAATGGAATATCATAGAACCCACGACTTGCTCCACGTAAAAAAGCTGTTAGGCCATAAAAACATAAACTCAACCATGGTTTACGTAAACCTTGAACAGGCAGTATTCGCAAACACAAACGACGAGTTCCACGTGGGCACTACGCCCATATGCCTAAATTTGACACGAAAGAAAACAGGCATATCATTCATCACATTTTTTGGAAGCTGGGCTGTGAAGATGCTTAAAGAGTATTTGGTCAACCGTAAATTGGAAGATGAGGAACCCATTTATAACGTGTCTTCAAGGGCTGTTCACGCCTACTTCCGCAAAACAGCACAAAAATTCGCAGGCAACTTTAAGGGCAGAAACCCATATAGCCCGCACTCGCTTAGGGCTGCCTTCCGCACGTTTCTAAGCGACCACAAGGTAGACCCGCTATACATAGAATATTGGATGGGACATGCACTGCCTGAACAGCAAGGCGCATACATAAATAAAAGCATTGAAAGCTGGCGGCAAACCTACCGTGAACAAGCAGAACTATGGCTTACGTCGCCACAATTCAAAATGAAATAACCTTTCAGTGACAACTAAAGAAAGTGTGTCATGTTGGTGACTTAAG
>Ga0207433_10010372_pt1 | contig 14520 bp, 9 predicted proteins | sample YelNatPaOPGAMG01_FD_187559 | JGI IMG/M metagenome (GOLD analysis project Ga0207433, IMG submission 187559) | Hot spring thermophilic microbial communities from Obsidian Pool, Yellowstone National Park, USA - OP-RAMG-01 (SPAdes) (version 3) | ecosystem: Environmental > Aquatic > Thermal springs >... | reverse complement strand
CTATCTTTTCTATGACCTTGCCCACATTGATTGATTCGGTCGCCTTTTCTGAACGGGTTTTGAGTTTCTTTCTTCTTTCAAGGACATCACGCCTTTTTTCTATCAATTCCTGTTTTATCCCCTTGATTAGTTCTTCTGCCTCCTGTGGTATAGGACCATCTACATAGAATATTACTGCCTTGTGTAAAGGAAAAGTGTCCCCATCGGGACATTCTGCATAAAGATTACGGTTTGACTTTAATTCCTGTATAATATTTCTCTTCATAATCCTCCCTGAATCATAGTAATTATACACAAAAATATTGATAGGTCAATATATAAAAGGCAAAAAGGGGACAGGCACTTTTTTATTTTGATTCCCCGGATTGTAAACCCAACCCCTGGTTCTGAAAGAACCATCGGTTTTTGAAGAAAGGTTTGTCTAAAGGTTGTTTCTATTGAGTTCTTGACATTAAAATAAATTTTAATATAATGATATTATATGAGAATGGTTGATGAGAAACAGAGACTCCAATTATTGGGAAGGATTGACCGGATATTGGGTTCGTCATTTAATCTGAGCAAGGTTATCAGGATGATATATAAAGAGATAAGCAAAGTGATGGATACGAGCAATTTTTATATTGCGATTTATAATCCCAAGAATAATACCATTAAGTTTGAAATTTATACGATTGAAGGGAAGGAAATTGAACCTTCTTTCCGCCCACTCTCAGGTGGTTTAACCGAGTATGTAATAAAGACAAAAAAACCACTGCTCATTAATAAGGACCTTCAAAAACAATGCAAGAAGATCGGTATTGTTCCGCATGGAAAGAATGCTTATAGCTGGCTTGGCGTTCCAATGATATATAAGGGAAATGTAGAAGGGGTGATGACTGTCCAGGATTACAAAAAAGAGAATGCATATGACTGGGAAGATGAATTGTTTTTGACTAACATAGCAGCAAAGGCAGCAGTAGTAATTGCCAATACCAGACTTGTGGAGGAAGAAATGAGGCGGGCAAAGGAACTTGCGATGCTTAACAAAATTGTCCACCGTTTGACCAGGAGTTTAAATCTTGATGAAATCTGTGAAAGTGTGACCGAGTCAATCCTTGAATATTTTAAGAAATTTAATGTTGCAATTTTCTGGAAAGAGGGTGATAATCTTGTATTAAAGAAACTTTCTCGCGGGTTTAAAGATGAAGTGCCGAGGGATTTGCGAATGCAGTTTGGTCAGGGTATAGTTGGCTCATCGGCTCAGGCAGAAGAGGTAGTAATAGTAAACGATGTTTCTGCAGATAAACGATATATTTCTTTTGGCCAGACATCTACAAAATCAGAAGTTGCAATTCCTTTAAAAATCGGGAAAAAACTCTGCGGGATACTTGATATACAATGTAACGAACCAAATGCCTTTGACCCAGATACAGTCCGGGTTTTGGAATTGATTGCCGACCGTTTGAGTGTGGCTTTTCATAATGCGAAGTTGTATGAGGAGGCAGTCGCAAGGAGCCGTGAATTATCAGTATCCTTTACAATTGCCCAATCATTGATATCCACCCTTGAACTTGATGATGTTCTAAATCGCATTCTCGATGTCATCCGCACCAATTTCGGATATGAAAATTGTGCTATTTTGCTTGTTGATAAGAAGTCCAATGAACTCTATGTTCGGGCATCGAGTGGCTATCCTGAATATGTATCAAAGAATATAAGATTGAATATCAGTAAAAAGGAAGGCATTACTTCTTATGTTGCTGCGACCGGTAAACCATACTATGCCCCTGATGTGAGCAAGACTCCTTTTTATGTGATGGGTAAAAAGACCATTAAATCAGAGGCAGCAGTGCCATTGATTGTTCGTGAGAGTGTGATTGGTGTTTTGGATATTGAGAGCGAGAAATTGAATGCATTTACCGAACAGGATATAAGAATGTTTACTGTATTTGCATCCCAGGCAGCGATAGCAATTGAAAATGCCCGCCTTTATAATGAGACAAAAGAGATGTCGCTCACTGATGCCCTTACCAGAATTGCTAATCGTAGACATTTTGATTTGATATTAGAAAATGAATTGAAACGGGGCAGGGGATATGCACGCTATGTGAGTCTGGCAATGATCGACCTTGACCATTTTAAGGATTTTAATGATAGATTTGGACATCAGGCAGGTGACCAACTTTTGATCTCAATTGCATCTAAACTAAAAAGCACGGTTCGTGATACTGACCTTGTAGCAAGATATGGGGGAGAGGAATTCGTTATAATTTTCCCTGAAACACCTAATAATGCTGCGCTAAGGGTCTGCGAGCGGATCAGAACTGCGATAGAAAATAATTATATAAATTTAAATAAATTTGGAAAAATTGGAACAACTGTATCCATTGGTCTGGCAACATATCCCCAGTCAGCCCAGAATGCTCAGGAATTAATACAAAAGGCAGATCTCGCATTATACAGGGCAAAAAAATTGGGCAGAAATCGAGTAGAGACAATATCATAATATTATAAGAAAGACATTATCCACAGAATGAATAAATTAAAAACGGTGCTTTCTTCTTTAGAAAATTATAGTTTGCTTAATCATTTTGTTTTGGTTTTTTCCTGGATTTTTTTGAGAATTTTTATTGAAGGCATAATGGAAGGAACACATAAAATTGGATATTCCTTCTTTTCTTATCGGGCAATGCTTATGTATTTTATTCATTTTCCGTTATTTTATTTTGCTACTTTTTTTCTTGTCGTAATAATAATGTCTATAATTCTAAATAAAAACATAATTGAGGTTACTAAAATTGCAAGTATTGGTATGGGTTTGATAATAATTGTTCCTGTTATAGACTCAATTCTTTGTGGTGGTTGTTTCATTACCTACCCATCAAGATTGGAAAAATACTTTTTGCATTTTTTAAATCCATTTGTATCACTCATTGATATTGGCGTTTCAACAGGACAGAGGATTGTTATTATCTTAATCTGTTTTTTCGCAGGTTTATATGGGTATGTGGTGAGGAATAAATTTTTAAATGGACTCGCAACTTTTTTATTCGTTTTACTGGCGATATTATTCTCTGGCGGGCTTACAACTATTATTGCCGGAAATAGACCAGAAGAATTTTATATAACAGGGGGAATTCTAAATACTGATACCCAGAAGTTTTCAGCAATCTATCTCATTTTTTTTATCATAGTTTACTTTGCTTATTTGTATTTTTTAGACCGAAAGGAATTCGGTATCCTTATTTCCTCAATGCGGATTCCAAGGATGGCTTTCTATGGTGGTGCTGGTGTATGCGGTTTTATTCTGGCAACACATAATGAGGGTAATGTTTATAAAATTGATTTATTCAACTTCCTGGGAATTCTTTTTGTTTTTCTCTGTCCGGCTATCGGATTCTGGGTCTTACAGATTTTGAATGATTTTTTTGATGTCAAGATTGATGAGATTTCAAAAAAATGTAATCCAATTTTACAGGGTATTAGAAAAAGATACTATTGTTTGAGCGGATTCTCACTATTTTTGATTGTGATAACTATGGCATTAATCTTAAATTACCAATTATTCCTTATTATGTCTGCATTCTTCTTTCTGGGTGTTATTTACTCAGTGCCGCCGGTTCGTCTGAAAAGATTTCCAATCATTTCAACATTTATCCTGTCTGTTGCTGTTATACTGGCAATTTCTTCTGGTTATAGTATTGTATTTTTTGAAAAAACCTTTGAAAAAATACCTGATTCTTTGATATTTGCGTTATTATCAGGTATTACGATTGGCTTTTCTGTAAAGGATATCAATCATATTGAAGGCGATAGAAAAGATGGTGTTCTAACCCTGCCTTTTCTTTTATATAAGAAAGAAACATTATCTGGCAGACTGCCCTTTAGTTTGATATTAGGTTCAAGTTTTATATTCATAGGAATTTTTATTCCAGAGGTTCTCCCTGGTTCTGTAATCGCCTTTTTGGGAACTTTTTTCTACACTTTTTTAAATAGAAAACCAAAAGAATGGTTTTATTTTTTAATACTTTATATTTTCAGCGCCTATCTTTTACTTTCTTTACTGTTTTAAAAATTTTATACTGAAAAAGGGGTATAAAATGCTACTGATATTTTGCGATAATTGATTCTAATTCTTCCTGATTTTGTATCAAGACCTTTCTTGATTTACTGCCCTGGAATGGTTCAACGATACCTGCTGCCTCAAGTTGATCAATTATTCTACCTGCACGGGCATAACCAAGATTCAATCTTCTTTGCAACAAAGATACACTCGCTACCTGATGTCTGAAAACGAGTCTTGCTGCTTCTGGAAACATAGGGTCAACTTCTCCTTCACCTATTTCCGCAGTTGTTGTTTCTTCTACTACAATTTCTCCTAATTTAGGATAATAACCCATTTCAATGATCTGCTCTATTTTCTCTGTAGGCATAATATTCATCAATGATTTCTTCTTTTCCTCAAATGCAGGGTCATCCTGGTCAATGAATACGGTCCATAGTTCTTCATCCAGAACCGTTGCCACAATTTCATCAATGTCTTCTTCAAGGTCTTTTAATAATTCCAAAAGATACTGACGGGCAATCAGTCTGCTGATTCCACAGACCTCATCGGTTGAGATATAGGCACCATGTAATCTTATTGGTGTTCCTTTGCCCGGTGGTAGAAAAAGCATATCACCCCTGCCTAACAATGATTCAGCGCCATTCATATCAAGAATTGTTCTGGAGTCGGTCTTTGAAGCAACCTGGAATGCAATTCTACAGGGGAAGTTTGCCTTTATAAGCCCGGTTATCACATCAACCGAAGGCCTTTGTGTTGCAAGGATAAGGTGGATACCGACCGCCCTTGACATCTGAGCCAGGCGTGTGATATTTTCTTCGATCTCACTGGGTGCAGTGAGCATCAAATCAGCGAGTTCATCAACAATCACTACGATATAAGGCTTTATATCTCCATTTTTCTTTCTCATTTTTTCATTATAACCATCAATATCCCTAACATTTTCTCGTGCAAAATCACGATACCTTGATTCCATTATTCCCACGAGTGCTTCAAGTTCTTCAACTGCATCCTTTGGTTCGGTTATTGCCTTGCGCAAAAGGTGGGGAATAGAATTATACATTGGTAATTCAAGTCTCTTAGGATCTATCATCAAAAATCTTACATCCCTGTAGGTTGTGTGATACAAAAGACTGGCAATGATCGTATTGATACATACACTCTTTCCTGAGCCTGTTGTTCCAGCAACGAGCATATGGGGCATCGTTGATATATCGTCACTTACGGGATTTCCGGTTATGTCCTCACCCAATACTATTGCAAGGGGTGAAGGGTTATTATCAAAATGTGGGTCAAGAAGGCAGTTTTTCAAATATACGAGACTCCGTTCTTTATTAGGAACTTCAATACCCACTGCTGATTTTCCTGGAATCGGGGCAACAATTCTCACTCTGGTTGCCTTTAATGCGAGTGCGAGGTCGTTATCAAGATTGGCGATCCTGCTCACCTTTATCCCGGGTGCGGGTTCAAATTCAAATCTTGTAATCACTGGTCCTGATTCAAAATTTACAACCTTCCCCTGCACATCAAATTCAGCGAGTCTCTGTTCTAATATTTCGGATTCCTTTTTTAAAATCTCTGTATCAACTCCAACCTTCTTTGTCGGTTCTGCGAGGATATTTAAAAATTCTGTTTTAAAATCGATTTTAGGTGGTTCTCTTTTCTTTTTTATTTTTGTTTTTTTCTCTTTTGTTATCTCTCCGTTTATTTCTTCTCCAATCTTTACTTCATCTATTTCATCAGGGATTTCAATCTCTTTTTTCTCATTTCTGGGCTGAGGTTCCTGGGTCTGTTTTTGAGGAATTATAAATTTTCGCATTGTCATAAAGATAATGATAAGGACTCCGAATGCGATTATAATATAGGTTCCAGGATAACCGAAGTATTTCAATAGAAAATCTTTTATTATATCTCCAATAACCCCACCGCTATTTATATTTTTAAAAGAGACCTTTGTTAAGAAAAGAGAAAGAATTATATCAGTAATTACACCAATGGGGATTAGATATAGAAGATGATAACCGTCTTTTTTCTCTTTCTCAAAAAGGTATAGATAACCAAAATACAAAAGTAAACCAGGAATAACAAAAAAATAAAGCCCGATTATTGAGAAGAGCCAAAGGGATATGTAATAACCAAAGAGCCCGCCAAAATTTTTATATCTTTCTTCAGGGAATAACAAAAAGGAAATCTGGGATATCAAAAAAAGGATGCATAAGAATAAAGAGATTATACCGGTAAGTTTTCTTTTCTTTTTTTCTTCAAGGTAACGGGAAACATAAATCAAAACTGCACAGGCAAGGGTTAATATTATTATTGCGATAACAAGTGCGAGCACTTGCATATTTTATTTTACCTAAAATTATACCTTTGTCAAGTTATTACTTAATGAATGATACAGTTTTTAAATATTTATTAGAATTATATGGAAATCTAATATGGCAGGCTCTTGCCCCATTCGTTGTAAGAAACGATTTCCTTTAAATTTTTTCTTGGTCTGGGTTCTATCCCGCCGATACCTTCGGGCGTAGAAGGTTCGGCTGGATAACCCATTACAACGAGCATCGCAATGCGGTAACGGTCAGGGATTTTTAAAATTTTCTTTAAATGTTTTTCATTGAACCAGCCGATATAACAGGTGCCGATACCCAATTCGGTTGCTTCAAGAACAATGTGGGTCATTGCGATTGATATGTCAATCAAGTGATTTTCGTGACCATACAAACCAGCAACAAAATGGGTTACTGCCTTTGTATAACAACCAACAATAACAAGGGGTGCATCTTTAATCCAGGATACGATGCTCTTTGTGCCAATGACAACCTTTTCCGGGATTTGTTTTATCAAATTTTCATCATCGACGACTATAAAATGCCATGCCTGACGATTGCTTGAGGAGGGGGCAAGTCTTCCTGCCTCAAGGATTTGTAAAATTTTTTCTTTCTCTATCTTTTGTGGTGAAAATTTCCTGACACTTCTACGCCATTTTATTGCTTCAAAGACATCCATAGATTAAAGGATTGTCAGGCTACCAGGCTAATAAACCGACGGTCTGATAACCTTTATAAATTAAGGCTTTGTCTTCTCCATTATTATCTTTTTAAATACCTTTGATGGTTTGAAAAAAGGAACATAACGGTCAGGAAGGGTAAATTCCTTGCCTGATTTTGGTGCTTTGGATGTCCTGCCCGGTCTTTTTCTCAATTCAAATGTTCCAAATTTCCGTATTTCCACCCTTTTTTCTTTTATCAAGGTATCGATAATAAGGTCAAGGAATGCATCAATAAGTTTCTCAATATCAATCTTTGGATATATAGAACCAAATTTTGCTGATATTGCCTCAATAAGATATTCACGACGCATTTTAACCTCCTGTTTTATTTACAACCTGCACAGGTTGTGCGCTGACATCCAGTGCAGGAACTACCTGCACTGATCGTTTCTCCATTAGAGCCTGTGCTACGAAAACCAAAGACAGAAATCAATTTTTCTACTTCTTTGCTCTCACATTTTGGACACTTTATATCATTCAGTTCACTATTTTTTAAGACAAGCTCTTCAAATTTATAACAACATTTCTTGCACCTGAATTCAAAGATTGGCATTTTAGATTCCAACCTGTTTTTTTCTTCTTTTGGATTTACGCCTTTCAGTCCAGGAACGGCGATCAAATTTATTCACTTTCCCTTCTTCAATTAATCTGCGGAATTCGGCTTCGGTAAGTAATCTTCTCCTTTCGCCTTTTCTCCTTTCTATCTTTTTCCTTCTTTCCATCAAAACCCCTTTTGAATTTTAAATAGCGGGGGCTGGATTCGAACCAGCGACCTTTGGGTTATGAGCCCAACGAGCTACCGCTGCTCTACCCCGCGATGGCATATTATAACTAAAAAAAAGAAGATGTCAAGGGAGTGTTGTTTTATTCTTTCAGCAGGTCTTTAAAGTCTTTAAATTCAGATGATGAGAATAGGTTGAAATAAACCACAGAGTTCAAATTTCTTTTCATTATCAGTAAACCGAATAATTCGCTGATAAACAGCGCCATTGCAACTCCGATACCTTTTAACAAATAGCCGAGTATACTTATTAAAATCAAATTTGAAATGGCAATTAATAAAATAACATTAAAAAATTTCTTTTCCTGATTCAGGGCAATCAGGCCATAACCCCATATTGTATTCAGGGGGGCAATCATAAAATATAATAATAAGATTCTTAATATTTCTGAACCCGGGGTAAAATCTGCGCCATAGATCATTGTGATAATATTTTTTGCGAATATCAATCCAATTATTGTAATTAAAAATGTAATGCTGAGAATGAGTTGAGAAAAAAAGGCAAGGCTCTTTCCAATTTTTTTCTGGTCTTGTTTTGAAAAAATGGGGAAGAGGAGATAATAAAAGGCACGTTCAACAATTAAAAGCAGTAGTATTATCTTAAAGCCAGCACTAAAGAGACCGACTTCTTTTTCACTGTGGAATACACCGAGGCATATCACAGGCAGGTTAATCAGAGCCTGATAAATGATTGTAGCAAAACCAATAGGAAGGGCAGTGAGCAGTATTTGATAGGATTTTAAAGGGTCGAAAGATAAGTATATTTTTTTATATTTTTGTATAAAAAATATAAGCAAAAATAATGTTGCTATAATATAACTACCTAAGAATGAGATGGGAACTGAAAAAATCTGATTTTTACTTTTCAAAAAGATTAGTATAAGGATAAAATAACTTAAATATTGAATTATCTTGGCTCCAGCGACATATTCCATCTCTTCCCTTGCCTGGAATACAAATTCTAAATAAAATACATAAGGAATTGAAGTTAAGATGTATAAAAAAATTATTTTCTTAATTACAGGATTTCCAGGAATGATCAAAAGAGATAAAAGAAATATAATGTAAAGGAACAGGGTTAAAAAAAATCTTGTTCCAATTATTTCTCCAATGATACGCATATTATTATGGTCTCGTGCTACTTCCCTTGCACCTAAGGTTGGTAAGCCCATTGTGCTGAAAAGTAATAGATATGTTAAAAATGCAAGGCTATAATTTATTATTCCAAAGCCTTTCACACCAAGGATACGGGCAATATATGCGTTGACGACAAAACCAATAAGATGGCTGAGGCCTTCGCCCAGGATAAGGAAAAAAAAGTTTTTAGATAATCTCTTAATCATTCACAAAATTAAAGAAAAATGCAATTTATTATTTGATTGCCTTATTTTCGTAAGGGCACAAATTATATAACTGGCAGGATGCACAGTTGGGATTTATAGCAGTGCAGATATACCTTCCAAATAAAACAAAGCCATTGGCTATGAATTGCCAGTCCTTCTGTGGAAAGAACTTTGCAAGGTCCTGCTCAATTTTTTCAGCATCTTTTTCTTTACTCAGTTTTAATCTCTCGGTTGCAACCCTTATCACATGTGTATCAACCACAATTGCGGGTTTATTAAAGGCATTGACCAGGACCGCAGAGGCAGTTTTTCTACCCACACCTGGTAATAGCACAAGTTCTTCAAGCGTTGAAGGTATCTTTCCATTAAATTGCTCGCATATTTTCTGAGCACATTTTTTTATGAGTTCAGATTTTCTCTTAAAAAAACCCAGGGGTTTTATTATTTTACATAAATCATTGATGTTAGCCTGGGCAAGTTTCTGGGGTGTGGGATATTTAGAAAACAATTGTGGTGTGACTTCATTGACCTTTTTATCAGTGGTCTGGGCAGATAATAGGACAGCGATGAGCAGTTCAAACTCATTTTTATAGTTTAGTTCAATACGAGGATTGGGAAAATGTTTTTTTATTCCTGCGACTATTTTTTCAGCGAATAAATTTTTATCTTTTTCCATTTTGTTCCTCCATTTCAATTAAACATTGCAATATTTCAAGTTCATCTTTGTCAAACCATATTAAATTACATTCATTACATTCATCCACCTCAATATGGTATGCGTAACTATAAAATTTTCTTGTCATTGGTTTACCACATTTTGGACATTTTCTTTTGTCGGGAGTTTCAATTAATAGTTTGAACATTGGTTTTTTCTTTTTTGCTTCAACATAAATCAGAGAGGCAATATGTTTAGTTTCCTCAGAAAATCCCTTTTCTTCGCGCACAATTATTCTCGGTAGTTTATCTTTTTCAACAAGGAGTCCATTACAGAATGCACAGCGCCATATATATAATCCTTCATATTCCTGGACTATGAGCCATTCCTGACATAAAGGACATATACGGCGCATTTTCCATAATGGTGTATCTTTGATTTTGAAATAATGGTCTAAAGCAGGGATTGCACCTGCCTTGATTATTTGTCCGTTTTCTCCAATCTTTGTTTCTGTATCTGGGGTCAAAAATTCCAGAGATTGAAGTTGTAACAATGTGTAAGGTCCGAGCCATTTATCTTCATTTTTAACAAATATTTCAGGTCCAGCAGTCTCTGTATATTCTTTTCTTGGCACTCTATATATTTCTTCGGTTACCTGGCTTATGTCTGCATGTGCCTGGTCAAGGATTAACTGGAGCCTTTTTGTAAATGGTGGATGGGTGGAGAACATTTCGGCAAAAAAGTCTTCTCTATCTTCAAGCGGATTCGCCTCAGGGTTTAAGATAAAGATTGGTGCCAGATAACTCGCAGTTCCGCGATAATGGATTGCTATTTTATACAGGGCACGGGCAAGACTCAAAGGATTTCTTGTATACTTTATCGCATTTATATCAGCACGATATTCTTTTTCCCGGGAGATAAAAACATATAATAACTGGGATAAGAAGCTCATTACCAGAAGACTTACAAATACGGGAATTGCAAACAAACCAGCAGTCAGGGCATTCTGGCGACTTTTGTTATAAAGAGCATCTTCCTGGTTTTGTGCCATCCGATTAATGTTGTTTACAACACCATTCAATATCTCATTATAAACCCCGAATAATGAACTTGCAATTGTTGTGAGTAACGAGTCATTTGAGACGATGTGTGACATTTCATGGGCAAGGACTGCCTGGAGTTCATCACGATTCAGCCTCGATACAAGTCCTTCGGTTACACCGATGACATTTCTTCCATATATATCCTGGAGTGCAAATGCATTCATTGCTATGGTAGGAATAACATAGGGTTCAACATCTATCTTACCTGCGGCAATGCTGATTTCTTCAACAATATTGTGAAAAACATAATGATAACGGTCGTTTTTATCCGGTGGTTTGGCATTAAACAATTTTAAAATTTTTTCAATTACATTTCTATTTGTGTAGAACCAATGCCATATTGCCAGAACCAATGCGATTAAAAATATAAAGAGGGTATCTGAACCGAATATATTAAATCGGGTATGTGGATTTTCCAGAGAAATCCGTAAATAAATAAAGAGTTTGATTATTGTCCAGATAACAAAGAAGGAGAAGAAGTAAAAAAAGACAAGTATCCCGAAGATTGCATATATTACCGTTGTCTTTTCTTTTTCAATCTCCCAGAAGGTTTTTGATGATTCAGGCATTGATAAAGATTAACCAAATATTCTTTTAAGTCAAGATGATTGAGATGAAGATTTATTTTTGATTAATAGATCTGCGCCTGTTCTCTCAACGCCTGATAGAGTTTTTTGTTTTCTTTCTTCAATTTCTTTTCAACATTCTGCAGACATTTCACAAGTATATCAAATGTGAGCTCTTTTTGCAACACGGTTGCGAGATTTTCCTTTGCCGATTGTATCACAGATATCTTTTCCTTTGGAACAATATCTTTTATAATCTCCCATCCACCATTTGCTACAATCACTTTTGCGATCAACTGTTTCATCTCTTCCCTTAATAACTGCCAGAGTTCTTTGCCCTGGATATGGGAAATCATTCTCCCCATTGCCAGAGATACAGAGAGTATCGCATTCATTCCGAGATTGCCTTTTCTTTGCATCACTTCAATTATCTCTTCTTGTGAGGCACTCTTTGCAAGTTTTCCCCTTGCGATTGCAGTCTCCTTTTCAAGATTTAGTAAAATTTTATCAATCATTGATATTGACCTGAACTCAGATACCTTTTTACCAATGAATTGTGGGGCAATAATGGTAATGATATTATTCACTGCATTCAAACACCCTTTGCCTTCATAGCGCTGGACCTTTTGCCAGAGTGCAGTCAATTCCGGGTCATTCTTATCAATTATATCGCTCTCTTTAATTCCCTTCTTGAATTTGAATGTTTTGTCAGGCTGGGGAGTGAATAACTCCGAATACTTATCTACCAATGGAGATTTTTCAATGATACTGTCCACAAGATGAATTGCCTCACCAGTTCCTGCTGAAGTCCCAAGAGGTGTTGAACCAGTCATTTTCAATATCTTTTTATATTCTTCACTCCCGGGAATACCAGCGTAAATATTTACCCCAACACTTGGAATACCAGCATTGGTTGGTTCCTCATAGGCAATGATGTCAGTGATAACGAGGTTGTTCAAGAAATCCCTTATATCAGCATATTCCTTTCTTTCAAATTTTTTGCCCTGGGCACTCTCCAGTTCTTTCATTATCTTGGTGATTGAACCGTATTTGAAGAGTCGCTCAGTATTTGCTCCACCACCCGCTTTTATCCCCATTGTATTGGCAGCGAGTGCAATCTGTGCCTCCATATCATCATTGGGTGATTTGGAACGATGAGAGACAAGAAGGTCCATTCCTTTGCCCAAAGCAACGAGCATTGCAATCAGGGTCTCGGAGAGTGTGCCAATCTGATTTGCCTTTATCAGTGAGACATTCATAAGACCATCATCCGCACATTTTTCAATTGTTGAATCTTTCGTGGTCACGATATCATCACCCACAATAAACAATTTATCACCTAATTCCTTCATTACGAGTCGCCAGCCTTCGTAATCATCTTCGGCAAAGCCATCTTCAAGCATAACAAGTGGAATCTCCTGCACGGTCTTTTTGTATAACTCAACAAGTTGGTCACGGGACATAACGACCTTTTCTTCACCACGCCAGAAATAATACATTCCAACTGCATCAGGCTGGTTGAATTCCTCTCTATAGGCATTGCTCAATTCGCTAACTGCCGGGTCAAAGGCAAGGGCAATGTCTTCGCCAGGTTTGTATCCAATATCCCTGATCGCCTGGACCGCCATTCGCCACATCCGCTGTTCCGGCACTATATCCTTGGGGTCCTTAGTGATATATGGTGCAAGACCGCCTTCCAGACCAATTCCCATTACCCGCGCACCTTCGCTCTTCTCAATGATTTCTTTTAATCGGGTCTGGAGCGCAACTGTGATCATCTGGGCTTCTTCATAATTTTTGGCGCAAAGCGGAACAAACATCATCTCTTGCATACTTATATTGCTTTCTGGATATTCCTTTTCAGTATGCCTTCCACCCATCCCACAATTACGATACTGCCAGGGTGCACGCAGTTTTTCACCGTCAGGTAAAAGAATTTCCTGGATTCTCTTTGCCATCATCATTTCTTTTACCTGTTTAACCTTGTTCAGCCAGCTTTCCTTTGCGATTTCAATTTTTTCTGCCTTCTGTTTCGCCCTTGACTCCCGTTCTTTGAACTCACGATATTTCCCAGGGTCGGCAAGCAAAAAGTCAAGCAAGCCAACGGTTCCGATACCGAGACATAGCCTGCCGATATAGGTGAGGATTGTGTGGTCGCCAATAAGACCTAACACAAGCAAGATGCCCGCAATGGGCAACATAACAAGTGCCATATTGCCGCTGACCTCAGGGCCAGCAGCAGCAACACTGAGGTTGAATGGTGCCTCAGGATAATATGTCAATCCTTCTTTCTTCACACCCGTAAATTTTCCATAAGGAATCTTTATAAACATTCCAATATACCAGAACAATTTTGCAAATCCTGTGCTTTTATACTTTTTCTGGGCATCAGGTAGAATGTTTTCATTCAGGGCATTGAGTTTTACTGCCCTGAGATAATGCCCCATCTCATGGATGGCAATACCGGTATGGAAACTTATATACCAGAATATTGCTGAAATGATTGTGTCAACACTTGTAAAGACAAACCCTAATACCTCCTTTCCCTGTAATCCCTTAGGAATACATAGAACCGAAGAAATGAATGCTACATGGAAAGAGACCAGAATATGGTTGGCAATGACCCAACCAGAATGCAACTTTTGTTTAAGGTAATCGATTATTATCTTCATACTCAAGTATATCAAATTTGGGCTTGGTGTCAATAGATTTTTGAAGATTCGTCTATCGTTGGACGGTGTCGCAGCCCGCCATCCGCCACTCTGTATGGCGGATTGGCGGAAGAGCTGCGGATTCATGATGACAGAAAAAAGTCCCCTCACCCCAACCCTCTCCCCACCAACTTTTGCGGCGGGGAGAGGAGATTTAGAGTGGCGGACTCAGAATGACAAAAAATGATTTGTAGAAACGATACTGCGTTTCCTGCGATTCCTGCGAGTCCGCCACGCAGTATGGCGGACGATCCTGCCAATGTT
>Ga0207433_10010363_pt1 | contig 14527 bp, 17 predicted proteins | sample YelNatPaOPGAMG01_FD_187559 | JGI IMG/M metagenome (GOLD analysis project Ga0207433, IMG submission 187559) | Hot spring thermophilic microbial communities from Obsidian Pool, Yellowstone National Park, USA - OP-RAMG-01 (SPAdes) (version 3) | ecosystem: Environmental > Aquatic > Thermal springs... | reverse complement strand
AGGGTTAATCTTCCTGAATTTTTAGCTGAATGGGTTTCAATTCCTCCAGGTTCAATAGCAGAAAAAATTTTTGAAGAGATATGTGTAATTGAAAATACAACCTCTTGACGTTTTTTCTAAGGTTTTTTTAATGTAAAAAGTGAAAAAGCAAAATTTGACTTAAAAATTGTAGGGGGGTTATGAATAAAGCTAAATTAATTTCAAAGTTCTTAGGATTTTCAGTTTTAATTACAGTTTCCTCCTTTACAAAATCTGTTTGGGGATATGAAGATCCTTTTTCCCCAGGATCATTTTTTAATCCCTATATTATTAAGAAACGTCCTTTTTCAGATGAATATGAAATAAGACCTAAATACCCTACCTTCTTTTCTTCTTTCTGGAAGTATGACAGGGCGGAAACTTCCTTTTCTTACCCGAGGCACCCTTAACCCTTTCACCTCTCCTAAAGCTGTAAGTAAATTTCTGCTATAAAAACCGTTAGCATAATCTTCTGTCTCTTCGAGGTAAATTTCTCTTTCTTCAAGCATAAGCGCTTCTAATAGTGTTTTAATTAATGTCTTGACTAACTGTTGGAAGGAGTCTAAAATTTCTTGTTGGAGTTGGGAGTTGAATTTGTTTGGTTGTTTCATGGTAGCTTCCCCTCCTTTTTAGTGATTTTAGGTCGGGACTTCTTGGGGAAGCTACCATACCCTTCCTGTCCTCTCAAGTCTTTACACAATTAATGAGACACTACCGGGGCACCCTTTCAAGAAACTTCATAATAGTTAATGTTACTACTATACCCCTGTAAAAAAATATAGTGAGAATCCCGACTGGTCATTAGGAGGTTTTTTAGAAACGCTGAAAAGAAATGTCGTTTGGTGGGTGCGTTTGGTTGAAGTTTGATAGCAAAGAAAAAAAGAGGGGGGACTTTTTTACATATATTCTTGTTTCTTTTCTATAAAACACAGCAGAAAACTAAACCTACCCCTGGGGGGAATTGGTTAAGGAGGATGAGTTTTGAGAATTGGGAGAGGTATAGGAGGAAGAGATATAGGATAGAAGGGGTATTTGGTTCGATGAAGTTGAAAGTAGGTTCAAGTTTTACATTGATAAGAGAGGATTTAGCTAAGAAGACGGCGATTGCCTGTGCAATACTTTGGAATCTCTATATGATTATTCCACAAACACTTTGGTTTTTTGTGATAGTATTGAGAGTGGTAAGGAAGGATAAAAGGTCTTATAATATTTTTTTGAACAGTCCTTGATATCTTGAAGGCTTTTAGTGATTTTCTTATAATGCCTCTAGGTTTGTTTTAACATTTTATTTCTTAATCAAGACTGATTTGAATAAATGAGTTTGATTGTTTGATAAAGCCTAAAAACTTAAATGGCGTTTGGTGAGAGCTTGTTTGGTTTTGTTTGATCTTTGTTTGGTTAAAAGGTTTGGTAGGTTTATGTTTTGGTTTTGAGAAGTGAAAATGAAAAAATAAAATAGGTAATCTTAATAATTTTCCCAACTTAAGGTATATTAAGTAAGAAATATTGATTGCAAGAAAGTCACAAAGGGAGCTAAGGGTGTAAATAAAGCTGAAAAGATGTTAGGAAGAAAAATAATAACCAGGATAAGAGAAATATTAACTAAAATAGAAACTTCTGAAAAATTTGCTTCAGCTAAGAAGGAAGTTAAAGAGTGTTGTGAATTTTTTAAAAAGGGAAATTATGAAAAAGCTATAGAAATTGGAGAAGAAATAGTTAAAAAGCATCCGGACAATGTATTAGCACATCTTTATTTAACAATGAGTTATTTTATGGTAGCTAAATTTGAACAATCTCTTGAGCATTTTAAAGTAGTAGAAAAGCTAATATCAAATGAAATAGATAGAGTATCAATATTAGAAGTTAAAGCCTCTCTTTATATTCATAAAAATGATTTAGATAAAGCACTAAACCTTCTTGAAGAAGCTTTAAAATTGGCTACAAATGCAAAGGATAGAGCGGGGATTTACGAGAATATGGCTTATATTTATCATCTCAAGGGTGATCAAAAAAAAGAAAATGAGTGTATACGTGAAGCTTTTAAGTTACATTTATCACATGAGTGGAACAAAGTAAATTGTGAAGCTTGAAGAGGCAATTAAGGCTTTTCTCAAAGATTTAGAGTTTTCAGGCAAATCAAAGAGACCTTAGAGGCTTATTATTTCCGTCTGGGATAAATTTCTTTCCTTTTGTGAGGAGAGAGGGCTTGATTATCGGGTTTTGAACGACAAGGAGAGCAAGACATTTAAGATTGGCTAGCTGAGAAGGGGTTAAGTCCAGCCTCAATCAATGCTATTTTATCGGCTTGCAAGAGTTTTTATGACTTTCTCTTAGAGGAGGAGCTAGTTAAAGGTAATCCCTTTGTGAGTAGAAAGCTTAGAGTAAAAGAATCAGACAAAAAGCCAGCCTTCTTAACTGAAGAAGAACTTTAAAAATGAGTTAAAGATAAATTTTTTCCCTTGAAAAGATAACAAAGTTATCTATAATAGATAACAAAGTTATCAAAAATTTAAATAAATGAAAGAATGGAAAAGGGAAGAAATAAGAAAATTCAGGAAAGCTTTAGGGCTTTCTCAAGAAGAATTTGCAAAGCTACTTGGTGTTTCAAGGGTATATGTGATGATGCTTGAAACTGGGAGAAGAAAACCATCTTCAGTTTTAAAAAAGCTTCTTGATTGCTTGGAAGAAAAGCAAAGGAAAAATGGTTGATTTGGTAAAACTTGAATTTTTGCGTTATAAAGCACTTTTAAAAAGAGAAGAAAGATTAATTTTCTCTGAAGAAAAAGTACCGCCTAAGGTAGGAGATGTAAGAGAACTTTTGTGTTTCCCATCAATTTATCTTGCTCTTGTTGAAAGAAAAGGAAATGTTTTTAAAGCTATTCCTTTAACAGAAGAAATAGTTCTTGGTTGGCTTGGAAGGTCAACCCCTGTTTTAAAAATAGGAAATACCTTACTTGTCGCACTTCCTTTTTCAATCTTAAAAAGAGAATATTTTCTTTATAATTTCTCAAGAAAGGTTGGGGAAATAGAAGAAAAAGAAATTTTTGAGCTAAATTTTTATGCAAGAAAAAGAGATCTTCCAGAAACAATACAAAAAGAATATATAGAGCTTGTTAGAAAAAGGCTTAATTTTCTTGAAAATAATAAAAAGCAAGAGAAGTTTCAAATACCACTTTTCAATCTTTAGGTTTATCTCCTTTAATTATTTTTTCATATAAGGTTTCAATTGCTAAATTTAGGATTTCAGACTCATCAACCTTTCTTTTTTCTTTCCACAAAAATTGGGCTTGTATTTCCCTTAGTCTTGCTTCATTTTCAGGCATAATATAAAATCCTTTAAATTTCCATTCTCTTGATTTTACAAGCTTTCTCTCTTTTTTTACTTCTTTTTGAGTTTTAGCTTCCTTTTCAATAGGCTTTATTTTTGATAGCATTCCTTCTAAGAGGCTCTCTCTTTCTTCAACCATTCTAATACCCCCTCTATAAGATCTTTTATTGATTCTTTGGCAAAACTATCTAAATCATCCAAAGTCTTTTCTCCGAGGGAAAAATATTGGAAGGTTGATCTTTTTGGAATTGGATGAAAAACTTTAATTTGAAGTTCATTTAATTTATTTAAAAGATCTCTCTGTAAGGAAACACTTTTTTCAAAAAGATTAGGAACAATACCTATTACATCAATTTCTTTATCTGTATATTCTTTTATTTCCCTTAAAATATCCCACAAATTGCTTAGTCCAACTATACCTAAAAATTTTGCTTCAGTAGGAACAATTATTCCATCGCTTGCAAAAAGTGCATTTAAAGTCAGTAAAGACAAACTTGGAGGAGTATCTATAATGATAACATCGTAAAGCTCTTTAATTTTAGAGAGCCCCTTTAAAAGTCTATATTCTCTTGCAACAACTCCTGAAAGCTCTTGTTCTATTTTTGCAAGCTTTAAATTTGAAGGAACTAAATCAAAATCTTTAAGTTTTAAAGGTTGAATATCTTTTCCCAAAAGTAAATCATAACTTGTAAGGCTATCTGGTATTTTTTTTAAAAAGATGATGCTTAAATTTGCTTGTGGATCAACATCAACTCCTAAGACTTTTAAATTTTTCTTTGGTAAAAATGATAAGAGAATAGCTGAAATTGTAGTTTTTCCTACTCCTCCTTTCTGGTTAACTATTGCAATTGTTTTCACAATTAAATATTTAAAATAGCTAAATTTTTGAGATTAAATTTTATTTAAATTTTTAAAATAGTCAAGATATTTAAATAGCTTAAATTTTTAAAGAATTTGACAAAAGTGCTTTTGTTGTATTTATTTCTTAATTAAACTTAACCCTTAACCCAAAAACATAGAATTGATCTTACTTTTTTAAAATAAGACTTTATTTACAAAATCGATCAAAATTATATCATTAAGCTGGGTTAAATATACCAAAGAGAAATCTAAACAAAATATTTTTTTTCACATTTGCAAGGTACCACTTTTGTGGTAAAATTATTTCAAAAAAAAATTATTTCAAAAGAAAGAAGATAAAAGACGATGCAAGAAAATTGGGCAATTAAACGAAACAGGGCTGGTGAAGGAAGATTACACAACACTTTTATAAAGCTAAGAGTTCCTGATTTTATATATAAAGAACTTGAAGCTAAAGCAAAACAAAAAAATTTAAAACTTTCTACTTACATAAAAACACTCATTAAGGAGGCTTTAGAGAAAGAAAAATAAATAAAAAGCTTAAATCCCCTTGGAGTGGGGGTCCAAGGGGATTTAAAAAAACTTAGAAGGGAGGTATTGACATGCTTACAGAACCTAATTCTATTTTACCAAACAAATCAGAAAAGTCAAATGAACTGGAAAAAAAGATTTTTACTGAAAAAGATAGAGAAAGTTTTGAAGAATATTTAAGAGCTCTAGTTGTAAGGGGAATCGAAGAAGGTTTAAGTTATCAAACTATATTAAAAATAGTTTTACATGAAAATATGTCTTTTTCACTTCCTCTAAGTCCGGATTATATCAGAGAAGAAATAGTAAATAAAATTTTTGAAAAATATAAAAATACTCCTCCAGCTTCATATTTCAAAATTGTTAAAAATGCTTTTAGCTATGAATTCTATCATGAACCTACAAAAATAAGATTTATAGTAAAAAACCCTCACTATGAAAAAAAAGAAGTAAAAGCATTTTTAGAAGTAATAAGTGAACATGAGAGATGTAATAGAAAAAATATTTATAGAGCAGATTTTAATTTTTATTCCTCACGAGCAGAAAACATGTTATTTGATAGATTAAAATCAGCTTGTAATTATTGTCCAGGGGATTACCTTTTTGCAATTTTACAAAATTTTAAGAAAGAATTTTTAAAACAATTTAAAACTACATCTTCAATCACATCTGACAAAGAGCTGAGTTCTTTAAAACCTGAATTTGTATGGGAACCATTTATTTTAAAAAATGCAATAAATTTAATTTATGGAGCTGGTTCCACTGGGAAATCTATTTTTGCTTGTTATCTTGCAACGCTTCTTGAAATAGCTGGTATTAATGTAATGTATATCGATTATGAAAATCAAACAGAAGAACCAATTTTAAGAACTCTTAAAAAAATTCATCCTGCTACCAAAAACATTATAATCAAAAATCCTTTAATTAAACTAATTGATATAATAGAAGAACTCAATGAAGAAATAAAAGAAAAAAAAATAGAGGTTGTTTTTGTTGATAGTGTTATATATAGTATGGTAACAGATGTTTTTTCTCCTGAACAAGTAGCTTTATATGTTCAAACATTAATGAAGGTTCCTGTAACTTGGGTTCTTCTTTCACATGTTTCTAAAACTGGCGGAGAAAATCCAGACCCTTATGGAAGTATATTCTTCTTTAATAGTGCAAGAAATGTATGGTATGCTAAAAGAATTACTAATAAAGAAGGATTTGTATTACAACTTATTCATAAGAAATCAAACTATACTAAGCTTTATCCAAGTAGAATTTTTGAAATTAATGAAGATGATAAAGGACATTTTATAATCACAGAAAAAAGTATCACAGATTTAGAAAACACTTCAGAAATGATACTTTATCTTTTAGAAGAAAGACCACTAACAACAGGAGAAATCGCTAAAGCTTTGCCAAGTATTAAATATCAAACAATTCAAAAAACATTAGACAGGTTGCAAAAAAAGAGAAAAATTAAAAAAGAAGGACAAACTTGGGTATTAGTTTCATCTGAACTAGAAGAGCTTCCTTTTTAAATCTAATAAGGGAACCAAGGAAAGAATCCGCTCATTAAAACCCTAGCCCATCATAAAACTATTTTACATAATATTTCCCCTTTTAAAAAACCCTATATAAAAGATATGATCCCTTTTATTAAATATGTTATCTAAATTATTGATATTATGTTATTTTTTTATTTTAATAACTGTCCATATCCTGTCTATTTGTCTATATCCTTGTCCATATCCTTGTCTATATCCTTGTCCATATCCTGTCCATATCCTGTCCATGTCCATGTCCCTTTTAGTCTTGATTTTTCTTGGGTTTTAAATTGTCCATATATATATATTAGGGAAAATAAAAAACTTTAATTAAATGTAACAAAAGTGTCTTATTGTATTTACTTTCCTAGATAAACTTTTGTAATCTCGGGTCTTCCGTGTCCTAACAATTCTGAGATAGTTTTTTTGTCTTTCCCCTCTTTATCGCATTCCTGGGCAAACGCGTGACGCTCTCCATGATAGTGAAAGTTTTCATTATGTTCTCTGTTAAATTCTTTCATTACATCATAAGCAAAATTGTACTGTTCCCTTAAATGCTCTGTTGGACATAGCGAAAAGAGATTGTTTTCTTTCATAAAACCAAGAGCTTTCTCAAGTGCTTCAAATTGAGACTCTTTCCAGAGTGGGATCTCTCTTTCCCTGCCGTTCTTTGTTCCATCTTCACGCCCTAAATGAAGTATCCCAGTCTCTAAAGCCTTTTCAATCGTTTCTGCTTTGATAGCAATACTTTCTTTAAGTCTTAATCCAAGCAACTTTTGCAACTCAACACTATGAAAAAGAGACTGAGCTCTAATATCTTCCTTTTGGGATAGAAAATCCAAAAACTTCTCATGCGTTTCTTGAGAAATAGCTCGGTCTGTATACTGGAAAGGACCCCGTGAAAGCCCTTCTTCCCGTGGAGAAACAGTCTCTAAATTTTTCTCAAGTCTAAAATTCACATACTCTATAACTCGATTAAAAGCCGAGATATAATTTTCTGCCGTTTTCTTCGAGATCTCGCCAGCTTCTACTTTGTCCTTTAGAGTAGATACAAAAGCCTCTATTCTTTGGCTATCAAGTTGTTTCAGGCTCTTAGTTCCTGTCCACTCTCTGAGATGGTTTAGGACCGTTTCGATTCTGTTCTCAAGGGAAGATCCTCGGTTGAAATAAGAAGCAATATCCCGAGCCAAATAAGACGCCTGATGTTCATTTTTAAAAGATGTCTGAAAAGGAGTTTTAGGCATACTACCACCCCCTAAAGCAAAAATCAAAAAAGAAAAAAGGGCCCAAAAGGGGCCCAAAGATCAAACTTAAAGAAGTTTCAGGATCTCTTGTACCTTTTCATATTCCAAGCTTTGAATATCTATCCCTAAAATATTTAAAAGCTTTTTGAGCTTCTTTTCCTTTGTTCTCTGGATATTTCCCGAAACATTTACTTTAATTGGCAAATGAGCTCTTTCAAAGAATTCTTTGAGAGCTAGCAAATACTTCCTTTTGGTCTCCGGAGCTTTTGAGTTCAGTACTTGAGCTACAAACAGCCTATAATGCTCTTCTTTGATGTCTTTTATCCTCTTGACCCCCAATTTTTCACAAAAACGCAAAAATGCTATGACTTTCTGTTTTCTTCGATTTTCTGAGTCTTTTGAATATTGATGCTTTTTCTTCAAATACAACCTTATGTATTTCAAGTATTCATTAACAAGTTCCCCCACTTTGCGACCCCCCTTTCAAAGTGTTAAATGTCTCACCTGATTTAGAGCCTCTTTGCTTTTTGCTTAGAGGCTCAGGGCTCAGGCGGGCCCTCATATATGTAAACCGGTACCAGCTCAAAACGAGCGGGTACCGGATTGTTAGGGGAGTGGCAAAACCTTAAAAAAATCAACTAGTCCCTTTGGTCCTCTATCCCCTTCCTTTGACCTTAACCCTTGACTTTTGTCCTTTTTCCTTTTTTCCCTTTGATATTGTTTCTCTTGACCTCTGACCCTTTATCCTTGCTTCCTTTGACTTTATCCCTTGACCTTTCCTTTTGCTTTCCTTCCTTTGATAGTCCCTTCAGTCCCGCTTTGAGATGCTTGATTTTTCTTTGCTTGCTCGCCCGTCTCTTTGTCCTTGGGGCCAAAGAGACGGGCTCGCAAGCTATATATATTCTAGGATGCTTTTTTCTTTCTGATTTTTTAATTTTTTTGACTTTTATTTGGCTTTAAATTAAATGAAGAAACAAGACACGAATAAAAAACACTTACCGACTTTTTTTGACTCTTTAGCGGGCTAAGCCCGATACCCCTTGCGGTTGCCCCCGGTTAGGGGAAGCATCAAACCAACTAAAAGTAACATAACACAAAAAGAAGTTTTATCAAGTTAAATTAGGGCTGTTCAAAAATTTTAGTTAAGGATTAAGTTGTTAAATTATGAGAAGAAGTGTTTTAACCTTGAAACATTAGTGAAGGGATTGCGACGCAAAAAAATACCGGCTTTATAAAAAACTTTTAATTTAAAAAAAAAACATGATATCTTTTTAAATTATGAAAAAAAGGGTTCTTGTTATTTTCATTAGCTTTCTTTTTTTTATAAAACCTAATTTAAGTTTTGCTGAGAATTGGGGACCAATTCTTCAAATTTCTCCAATTTTAACTAAAGATTTATATTTACTAGCAAACCGAATGAAAGAGGTATTAAGTGAATTTCGAGATCAAAACGAAAAACATATTCAAAATTTAAAAACAATAGCATCTTTTAGAACTGCCCAACCAATTGAAGTATGTATTAAGTTTTTAGATGAAGTGCATAAGCAAAGTAAAGATTTTTTTAAAATAGAGAAGGAATATGCAACTTTAGACGGATTGGTGATGAATTTATTTCCATCACTTCAAACTGTACTTACTGTTCAACGTTTACTTACTTATAATCCCAATCTAAAAGGATCTGAAAGTATTAAAAACATAATTAAATCTGAAATTAATAAAAGTTTAACTTTAATAGAAAAGGCTCTTAAAGACGAAGATCTTTCTTATGAATCTTCTTCTGTTGTAAGAGAAATAAAATCAGATTTAGAAGAAGTATTAGAAATTTTACATTAGTGTTCCTTTTGTTGCATTAATTCGACAACTAAACTTAACCTTTAACCCAAAAACATAGAATTGATCTTACTTTTGCAAAACAAGATCCTGTTGACAAAATTGATCAGAATTGTATCATTTAAGTACTGAAATGAGCTTACCAGTTGCATCGAAAAAGCATCTTGCAATCACCTTTGCAAAAGAACTTCCACCCTACTTCACAAAACCAGAAATAGACCAAATCCTCACAAACCTTTGGCAAAAACAAAAACTGAGAGATTATCTTCTTGTTCTACTTCTTTGGCAAACAGGAGCAAGAATCTCTGAACTCTTAAGCGTAAAAGTTTCTGATATCGATTTTTTTAATGCTACAATAAAACTCCAAACCTTAAAAAGAAAAATCAGAACGGAAAGAGTCGTTCCTGTTAAGCCTCAAACACTTGGACTTCTTGCTTTGTACATAAACCAGTTTGGACTGCAAAGAGATGATAAAATCTTTAACATTTCAAGACAACAAGCTTTTAGGATTGTTAAAAAAGCAGTGCTTGAAGTTTTTCCACATGACACAAAAAGAGCTCATCCTCACGTTCTTAGACATTCCTTTGCAGTTTATGCCTTAAGCCAGGGAGTCCCCATTACGGTCGTGAGATCCTGGCTTGGGCATAGAAACATAACTTCAACCCTTGTTTATACCCAAGCTCTTGCTCAAGATACAAGAAAGTTTTTTGAATTGCTTGAGTTTTAAGGAGGAAGTTAAAAAGTTAAAAAGGGGGTAGTCATGCCCAGATATCATCAATCAGTAATTAATGTAAAAATTGCAGATGCTTTAAGGAAAATGGGGTTTAAGGCTGCAGGAGAAATTATAACAAGTAGTGGAATACCTGATGTGATGGTAGAGATAGGTGGATTTAAGATAAACATGGAAGGATGGTTTGAAAAGGGTGTTCAATTAAGTGAATTAAAATCCAAATGTAGAGAAAGGATTGAAAATGGCATTTGTGATATTGCAATCGGATTACTTTACCCAGAAACACTTAGAGAAGCAGATGATGATGAAGAACTTATGAAAAAAATCAAACAAAGCAAGTTTAAAGTTTTTGTTTTTCTTTCTTCTTCTCAAGGAATTAATGAACAATTTTTAGAAGAAATGAACATAGAACAAATTGCTGAAATTTTACAATATCTTTATTTTCAAGCTATCAAAAGTGATTTATTGAAAGAACAAATAGAAAAAATAGAAGAAGTTATTCAAGCATGTGCTGAAATTGCTTTAACTTCAGGGCTCTTTTTTTCTTCTCAGAGTGTTATAGAAGAATTAAAAAATGTTTTAGGTATTGTTGAAAAAAAAGAAAATGAAGAAGATAATGATTTTGCTCAAGATTTAGCAAAAATAGCTGTTTTTATTATTTTTAATGGGCTTCTTTTTCATCAAGTTATTTCTTCACTTTATTCCAAAATCAATGGATTACATCGTGCTCCTGAAGTTAATATTCTCAATTTTATAAAACAAGAGTGGAAAAAAATAATGAAAATCAATTATTTACCAATTTTTGTCATCGCATCTAAAGTGATTGATTGTTTACCAGTTTCTCCAGATACTGATAGAATCCTAAAAAATCTTATACGTGTTGCATGTGAAACAATAAGCTCAGGAGTATTATTAAAGCATGATTTAATGGGAAGAGTTTATCATAAGCTTTTGCTTAATACTACTGGCAAATATTATGCTGCTTTTTATACAAGCATACCTGCAGCAACGCTTTTAAGCAATCTCATCATTAAAACTGAGAATCCAGATTTAGAATGGAACTTTGGGAGTTTAGAAAAACTAAAAGATTTAAAAATTATTGATCCAGCTTGTGGTTCAGGAACCCTTTTATCAGGAATTTACATGGCTTTGAAAGATAAATACATTTTAGAGCATTATAAAAACGGAGGTTCAGGGAAATTAAATCTATCTTTATTTCACAAAATAATGTTAGAAGAAGTTTTACATGGTTGGGACATATTAGATTATGCTGGGCATTTAACTCTTGTAACCCTTGCTCTTCATAATCCAAATGCTTTTTTTGAAAGAAGTAATATTTTGATACTCTTTTGTGGAAAAATTAGAGGAAAAATCCGTTTAGGAAGTCTTGATTTATTGAATTTTGATTTATTGGGACCACAAGATATTCTATTCAAAGATTTTATGGCCCCATTGAAAGAAAAAGATCTCAAAGAAGAAAAAGAAGTTTTTTTTGAAGAAAAAAAGAAGTTTTTTCAAACACTTCTAAATAACATGGATGTGGTAATAATGAACCCGCCATTTTCAAGAAGTGCTGGGGAAATAAACATCATATTCGGTTATGTTGATGAAGAAACTAGACAAAAAATGAGAGAACAACTTAAAAAATTAGGCAAAGCATTAGGATATAGTCAAATTGGACAAGCTGGGTTAGGAGCATATTTTATCATTTTAGCTGATAAATTGTTAAAACCAGGAGGTAGATTGGGTTTGGTAATCCCAAGAACAATTTTGTCAGGTGTTTCTTGGAAACTAATAAGAGAGCTTTTATATAAAAACTATGAAATTGAATATATTATTTCAAACTACGATCCTGGAGACAAGGAATTAGGGGTTCAAGCATGGAATTGGAGTGAAAATACAGATTTAGGAGAAGTTTTAATAGTTGCAAGAAAAACAAATAAACCAATCAAAGACAGGTTTACTACATTTATCAATTTATGGAACAAACCTATTAATGAACTTGAAAGTTTGAAAATTGTTAGTGATTCAATCAAAGCAAGAAATCAACTGAACACAAATTCTTTATTAGAGGGTAAATACGAAGAATTAAAGTTAGAAAAGAGAATAGGAGTTGTATACAATTTGCAACAACAATATTTAAGTAAAAATTTCTTAATTGGTTGTTTATTTGCAAATCCGTATTTAAATCAGTTGAATTTTTTGTTGAGTAATGGACACTATTTTCCTTTAGTGGAATTGGGAAATTTGGTTAAAGATCAAAATGAATTAGGAATAGATAGAAAATCAATTCATGAAAACTTTAAAATGACTAATATGGTGACACCTTATAAAATTTTATGGGGATCTTCAGTTTCTATGAAAACTCTTGAACTTAACCCAGGATGTATACGATATGGAAAATTAAAACCGAATGGTAATCCCTCAATTTACAATAGAGCTTCTAATTTTTTGATTACTGAAAACATTCATTTGAAAACTGAAAGCATAGTTGCAATGTATTCGGAAGAAAAAATCCTTGCTACAACTTTTTGGGAAATTCAAGTAGATTCTAGAATTGGTAAAATACTTGCTTTATGGTTAAACTCAACCTTTGGATTTTTAATTCTTCTTGCTCATTCAAATAGCAGTGCAGGAAATAGACATATAATTAAAAAAGAACACATTCAAAGTTTACCTATAATCAACATAAATCAAACTACTGAAAACCAGATAGAGTACTTATTGAATTTATATGAAGAACTGAAAGACGAAGAATTTAGCCCTTTTTCAAAAGAATTTGAGCTTGCTTTTCAAGGTGAAGGAGTTAGAAAACAAATTGACGACGCCTTTATAAAAGTTTTTAATGTTAAAATAGATATGAAACCTTATTATGAAATGTTAGCTAAAGAACCCATATTAACTTTGGAAAGATGGTAAAATCTAGTAGAAAAGTTAGATGAAACGATAATTTTAAGGAGGAGAACTATGAAACGATCACTAAGTAAAGCTCTGTTAGTTTTAATTTTTGTTTTATTTTTGCCTTTTTATGTTTATGCCATCTCTTGCACTGTGACTGAGGTTATCGATGGAGACACCTTTTATTGTATCCCTAAAGAAAAGATTACTGGCGTTAGAATTCACAAAGATGGGTCCATAACAGTAAGACTTTATGGTATTGATGCTCCCGAAAAAGATCAACCTTATGGTATTGAAGCTAGAAATTCTCTTAAAGATCTTGTCAAAGGAAAAACAGTTAGGCTTGAAGTTAAGGATATAGACAAATATGGGAGAGCTGTAGCTTTAGTTTATGTAGGTAGTTTAAATGTGAACTTGGAACAAGTAAAAAGAGGCTATGCTTGGGCATATTTAGAGTATTTGGAATCTCCTTATATTTCGGAGTACTACTCAGCTGAAAAAGAAGCAAGAAGCAAGGGATTAGGGCTTTGGAAACAAGCTAATCCAACACCACCCTGGGAATGGAGAAAGATAAAAAAGGAAAAAAGTTTTCACTAATGAAGATTTAAAAAAGGGGGTGAAAAAATGAAAAGACTTAATTTCTTACTTTTACTTCGGCTTTTTATTTTTCTATTAATAACAGTTTTAAGTTATAATTGTACAAATGCTCAAGTTGTAACAATTTCAGAAATTCTTAGTGATCCTGATAAATACCATTTAAAAACTGTTCTAGTAAAAGGTGAGGTATTAGATGTAAAACATAAGGTTTCAAAAAGAGGAAATCCATATACAGTTTTTGCTTTATCAGATGGTACATCAGCTATTAAAATTTTTACTTTTGGAACCCCAGAAATCAATAGAGGAGATAGAGTTAAAGTGAAAGGGATTTTTTACAAAGTTAGATATGTTGGAAGATATACATTTTATAACGAAATTGATGCAACAGATGGATGGATAAAAAGGGAGTGAGCTAATGAAAAAATTGTTTTTTTGTTTCTAGTATTGCTTTTGCTTGGGTTTAATTATAGCTGTTCTAAAAAAAATGATTCTTCTAAAAAAAATGATTCTGAAGAAACTATAAAGAAGTGTGAATATAAATGTAGCAATATTAATGATCCTGATTTTTGTAAAAGGATTTGTGAGAAAGAAATATTTGATCTAAGATGGGAATTTTTAGGTTTTAATGGTGTTGGTGGCTTAGCTCTCTTCTATGATTCTGAAAGTATATTTATTTCTGATGATATTTCTGATGATGTTGTTAAAGTATGGGTGAAAATAATTTATTCAGAAAAGGCAAAGCAAAATGCAATAAAAGAAAAGGGTACAAAGTATAAAAAATTAGACCAATCTTTGTTTTTACTTAAAATTGATTGTTCTAAAAGAAGGGTTCAATTGTTAGAAAAAATTGACTATGCTTTAGATGGTTCAATTTTAGATAGGGTTAATCTTCCTGAATTTTTAGCTGAATGGGTTTCAATTCCTCCAGGTTCAATAGCAGAAAAAATTTTTGAAGAGA
>Ga0207433_10010360_pt1 | contig 14530 bp, 9 predicted proteins | sample YelNatPaOPGAMG01_FD_187559 | JGI IMG/M metagenome (GOLD analysis project Ga0207433, IMG submission 187559) | Hot spring thermophilic microbial communities from Obsidian Pool, Yellowstone National Park, USA - OP-RAMG-01 (SPAdes) (version 3) | ecosystem: Environmental > Aquatic > Thermal springs >... | reverse complement strand
GGCGTCTCGCCGGCGCGCGCCTTGAAGGCGGCCGAATCGCTCTACCTCGACGGCTTGATCAGCTATCCACGCACCGACAACACGTACTACCCGGCAAGCCTCGATCTGCGCGCCTTGCTAACGACGATCAGCGCTCACGAACCGGTGGCCGAGGTCGCCGCCGAGCTCGCCCGACAGCCAACCCTGAAGCCGACTCATGGTAGCAAGCGCGCCACCGACCACCCTCCGATCCACCCAGTGGGCGTGCCGCGCCAGCCTCTGAGCGGCGATCGCGCCCGTGTCTACGACTTGGTTGTGCGCCGCTTCTTGGCGACCCTGCTGCCGCCGGCGACGATCGAGGGCCAGCGCGTCGACCTGAAAGTTGGCGAGGAGCCCTTCGTGGCTCGCGGTAGTCGCGTCGCCGAGCCGGGGTTCTTGCGCGTGTGGCAGCCCTACGCGGCGCAGCGCGACAAGCAGCTGCCTAAGCTCACCAAGGGCGACGAGCTGAAGGTCCTTGAGGTGCGCAGCGAGGCGAAGGAGACGCAGCCGCCAAGCCGTTACGGCCAGGGCACGCTGATCGAGAAGATGGAGGAGCTGGGCTTGGGCACCAAGGCGACGCGGGCCGACATCGTCCAGCACCTGTACGACCGCAACTACGTGCGCGGCAACCCGGTCGAGCCCACCGAGTTAGGCATCGCCCTCATTAGTGCCTTCAACGCGGCGCTCGCCGACGGCAGCCCGCGCAGGCAAGACGGCGGCGAGACGACCGACATCTCCTCACCGACGATGACCGCCAAGCTCGAGGCGGAGATGGACAAGATCACGGCCAAAGAGCTGCGTCGTGAGGAGGTCGTCGCCGAGAGCCAGAAGATGCTCGAGCACGCGTATCAGCTGCTGGCGGCGCATGCCGAGCAGATTCGCGCGATCGTCAAGGGGGCCGTCCGCGAGGACCTGACGGTCGGTGTGTGCGCCAACTGCGGCGGTGAGCTGCGCATCTTGCGCGGCAAGACGGGCAAGCGCTTCGTCGCCTGCGTGGGCAAGCCGGACGAGGAACCCAAGGTGCCGGAGGGCGCCCCGGAGGGCACGCGTCCCCGGCGCGGCTGCGGCCAGACCTTCCCGCTGCCGCAGCGGGGTGCTATCATCCCCCTAGGAACCACATGCCCGGAATGTGGCTGGCCACAGATCAAGGTTGTCTCATCCGGCGGACGCGGAAGACCGTGGACGCTTTGTCTCGATCCAGATTGCCCAAGCAAAGAGAAGTACAACAAGTCGAAGCGGTAGCCATCCCTGCGCCGGGCACGGCCGCGGGGAGGCGCCCATGAGCCGTCCGCGGGGTCGCGGCTTCCTCCTCACTTTCGAAGGGATCGACAAGTCAGGTAAGTCGACGCAGGTCGAGTTGCTGCGTCAGCGTTTGCTGGCGCGCGGTCTGCCGGTCGGCTACCGCGGCGCTCCGGAGGCGACGCTGCGCGAGCCGGGCGGCACGCCGGCGGGGGAGGCGATCCGCGACCTCCTGCTGCACCGGCGCCACGAGATCACAGCCTGGGCCGAGGCGCTGCTCTACGCCGCGGCGCGGGCTCAGCTGGTGAGCACGGTCGTGCAACCCTCGCTGGCTGAGGGGTTTGTCGTGCTCCTCGACCGGTACGTCGATTCGTCGTTGGCCTACCAGGGCTACGCCCGTGGCTTGGGCATCGAGCGCGTCTTCGAACTGAACAGCTGGGCCACTCAAGGATTACTTCCCGACGCGACCTTCGTCCTCGACGTCGCCCCGGCGTTGGCCGAGCGACGGCCGCAGGAGGCGCCGCCCGACCGCATCGAGCGGGAGGGAGCTGACCTGCAGGAGCGGGTCGCCGAGGGCTACCGTGAGCTAGCGCGGCGCTTTCCTGAGCGCGTGCATCTGGTTGACGGCGCGCGGCCGGCGGATGAGATCGCTGCCGAGATCGAGGCTCGCGCGCTCACTGTTCTGACGGCCGCTGACGTGGCGGGCGGGGAGGCACACGGTGTTTGAGTCCATCCCCGGTCAGGAATTGGCCAAGGCGTACTTCGCGGCCGCGTTTCCCGAATCGCTCAGCCATGCGTACTTGCTTGTCGGCCAGGAGGGCCTCGGCAAGACCCAGTTTGCCCTCGAGCTGGGTGCCGCCATCGTCAGCGCCTGCGGGGGTTGTGGCCACTGCGACGAGTGCGAGCGGGCTCGGCGCGGGCTGCATCCGGATTTGACCGTGGTCGAGCGCGAGGGTGAGCTCATACGCATCGACCAGGTCGAGAGGTTGGTCGCCGAGCTGAGTCTCAAGCCCTTCCTGGCCGAGCGGCGCGTCTGGGTGATCTTGGAGGCCGAGAAGCTCGGTCGCGAGGCGGCCAACAAGTTGCTCAAGAGCCTCGAGGAGCCACCTGCGCACGTCTACTTCTTGCTCGTTAGCGACGAGCCCGAGCGCGTGTTGCCGACGATCAGCTCGCGCTGTCAGGTGGTCGAGTTTCGCCCGGTGAGCGATGCGGTGGTGGCGGCGTACTTGGGCGAGCGCTGCGGCCTCGGCGAAGCCGAGGCCGCAGCGCTCGCCCGTCTCGCGCGCGGCTCCGTCGAGCGGGCCGTGCGCTTGGCCGACGACGCGCGCGGCGCGCAGCGCCGCGCGCGTTTCACCAAGCTCGCGGCCGCTATCGCCGCGCGCGATCGTGACGCAGCGCACGCCTTCGTGGAAGAGGTGAGCGCGGGGGAGCAGGCCGCTGCTGAGCAGGTAGCCACGGCGGTTGCCGCGCAGACGGAGGAACTGGAGCGGACGATCAGCGACGCGCAGGAGCGCGCCTGGCGGGTCAAGCGTATCGAGGAGCGCGGCAAGCGCGACAAGGCGCGTGTGACGCGCCTTGTCGCGCTTGACGCGCTCGACTACCTGGCCGCCTGGTTGCGCGACGCGTTGGTTATGAGCTACGGCGGCGAGGCTGCCGTGTGGAACGTCGACCGACGGGACGAGCTTGAGCAAGCGAGGCTAGCGCGGCCCGATCTCTACGAGCGTATGCTTGAGATCACGCAAGCGACGCGGAAGAACGTGCTGCTCAACGTCGACCGTAAGCTGGCGTTGCAAGCCATGTTCGCCCGCTTTGAGGAGGTACAGGACGGTGCCTAAGGTAGTGAGCGTCGTCTTTCGCGACGGCGGGCGCATCTACCATTTCGATCCGGGCGGCTTGGAGCTTGCCCCCGGAGATCAAGTTATCGTCGAGACGGCTCGCGGACTTGACTTCGGCAAAGTCGTGCAGGCGGTGCAGGAGATTGCTGAGAAGGACCTGCCGCCGGGATTGAAGCGGGTGGTGCGCAAGGCAACGGAGGCCGATGTGGCGACGCTTGCCGCCCACCAAGCGGTGGAGCACGAGGCGAGCGCGGCCTGCGAGCAGGCGATCGCTGAGCTCGGCCTCGACATGAAGCTCGTCTCGGCCGAGCTCACCTTCGACGCCAAGAAGGTCATCCTCTCGTTCTTCGCCGAGGAGCGCATCGACTTTCGCCAACTGGTCACCAAGCTGAGCGAACGGCTCAAGCGCCGCGTCGAGCTCAAGCAGGTGTCGGCGCGCGACCAGGCGCGTCTCATCGGCGGCTACGGCGGGTGCGGGCGCCGCCTCTGCTGCTGCCTGTTTGCCGGGGATCAAGAGCCGGTCTCAATCCGCATGGCCAAAGATCAGAACTTGCCGCTCAATCCGGCGAAGATCTCTGGCGTCTGTGGCCGGCTGATGTGCTGCCTCAAGTACGAGCACGAGGTCTACGTCGACTTTAAGCGGCGGGCGCCGAAACGGGGCGCCATCGTGAGAACACCGGCGGGCGAGGGTAAAGTGATTGATCTGCTCGCGACGAGCGATGCAGTCACCGTCGACCACGGTGAAGGACGGATCGTGACGTACCGCCTCAGCGAGCTGCAGGCGGCGAAGGAGGCACAGTGAGCTCGACTCAGCACCTCGTACTGGATGTTCCCGACGTCTCTTGCGAGCACTGCAAGATGACGATCGAGAAAGCGCTGCAGGGCCGGCCCGGCATCGAGAAGGCCGAGGTCGATGTGGCCAGCAAGACGCTCGATCTGGTCTTCGCTCCCGCGATCATCACGCTCGATCAGGTGAAGGATATCCTCGAGGAGGAAGACTACCCGGTCGCTGGCGAACACGTCGTCGAAGGCTAGGCAGTTCACTGCAACTGCGTGGCCGAGCGCCGCGAAGAAAACCGGTCCCGACGCCCGGCCGAGCGCCGCGAAGAAAACCTGGTCCCGACGCCCGGCCGAGCGCCGCGAAGAAAACCCGGCTCGGACGCTCGGCCGAGGGCCGTCAGCGATCCCGGTGGGCGCCTCACATGAGCCGGCGAGCGGGTCCTGCTGCAGGTGCGCTGGACAAGCTCAGCCAGCTAGCTGGCTGAGCTTGTCCAGCGCCAGCAGGGCTGGTACCATAGCGCAGCGCATGGGCCGTTAGCTTAGCTGGTAGAGCAGGGGACTCTTAATCCCAAGGTCGAAGGTTCGAATCCTTCACGGCCCACCAGCGGCCTCGAAATCCGCGCTGCAGGCTCCACTACCAACGTCGTTCGTCCTCCTTTCGTCCTCCCTCGATTCCCGGCGCCTGGTCAGCGCCCTTTGGCGTCCTCGCCGGCTGTATCGACCAGAGCCGCTACGAAGTCTGCGGCCGACTCTTGCAGGTCCGGCAACACATGCGAGTAGATGTCCATCGTGATTGCGATGTTCGCGTGCCCGAGGCGTTCCTGGACCACCTTGGGGTTCACACCGGCGCGAAGCGCCAACGTCGCCCAGGCGCGGCGGGGTTGTGCGGCCGGATTTGCGGCAGCGGCAGCCTGGCCGGGAAGCGCCGAAAGGCATGCCTCGGACGACGTCTCGCCGCCGCCTTCTCGAGCGCGTCACTGACCAGCGAGGTCCGCCGATCGCTCGTGACCGGACCGTCGCGGCAACCAGCATCGGCCTCAGCCTGAGCCGTGGAGCAGCGCACGCTGGACTCGGCCAATTCGAGGCACGAGCACCCTGTCTTGGATGTCTGCCGGAACGGGCCAAGGCAATCAGTCTCTGAGCTGCGGTCGACTTGGTGGCACGTTGCGGGAATCGCCTGACCGGTGGAATAGCTGCAGATAGGCCTCCTATTCCGTCCCCTGCACGTGTCATACTAAAGATCAAGCAACTCCAGTCGTAGGCGTTTCGTCCGCATCGGAGGTATCCGGATTGGCGATTCTTGCTTCGCTCTCGCACGTTGACGTCGGTGAGAAAGCGACAGTCAAGGCGGCTGAGCTGCTCGACCGAGCGAAACCACCGGGGACCCGCTCGCATGCTTGGTCGATCGCGGAGCTTGGCTTGGACCAGACCGACTACGAGTGGCTGTTACGGTGGGCACGAGCGCAGCGCGCAGCTTTAGCGCATCGTCTCCTCGAGTCCTGGGATAGGGCATCCCTTGGTGAACGCAGCGTCCAGCTTCGTGTTGCGGCAGGTCTTGTGTGGTTTGCTGTCTTCTCTGAGATCGGGCGACGCGAAGCGCGAGCCGGCCATCTGTGGGCACCTATCCTGAAGACACTTTACGGCGACGGCGAGAGCGCACCGTCGAGTCTCTTCGTTAACGGCCAGCCTACGGTCGCGCTGAAAGACGCTCTCGAGGCTGCCGCTCGGGAGTTCGGGTTGCGTAATGTTTTTGGCCAGGACGGCCTTCAGAACTGGTACGACAGCATCTACTTGCAGTTCGGCTTCGCTCAGCGCGACTTCGACGGCAAGGGAGGCGGCCGCTTGGGAGCGTGGCTTGCCGGCGTCGCGAAGACGTTCCCTCTGGCCACCCTCTTAGAAGACCCCGAGCTCAAAAGCAAACAGCTTGTCGAACTGTGGCAGTCGTTGATTGCGTTCCGCCGTAGGAATAGCTCGCGCACAGACTGCGAACGGGCGCTCAAGTCGAGTCCGTGGCTGTTGAGCGAGTGGGTTGAGCCACTCTTAATCGCGGTCGAAGCGTCGCGGGAACGGCCCGACGAAGTTACAAGCGACGAAGGTCTCGGTGAGGAGCCGACGAGCTTCCTGGAGCCCCCGACACTACAGTGGCAAACCCGTGGTTCCGGCCACCTCTACTTCAGGACTGCCGTCGAGAATCTGGCTCAGCTCTCCCTCGATCCGGGGCCTTACGAGGTGGTCGTCGAAGGCAAAGAGGTAGCCAGACTTCAGATCGGTCGCGATGGTGAGGTCGCTGTCGACGCGGCGACCTCAGAGGGCGACATTTTTTGCGAGCCTGGCGCACCTTCCGCAACGGCTGTGTTGCATAGCTCGGATGGAAGGATCAAAAGCATCCAAGAGCTGCGCCTCTGGGACGACGACGAGGTCAGCCTTTTCGAGGTCGCGACGCGTCAGCAAGATGGCGTCCTGTTGGGTCGCAAGCTCACGGACGCCTGCAGCCCCGTACTTCATCCGCGCAGAGGTTACATCATCATTGCCTCCGCCGATCTTACGCCGGACTTCGAATACCTCCTGTTCGAGAGCCTGGGCGAGTGGACAGCATACTACGTGCAACAAGGTTGGCAGTCAGAGCGCTTGACTCTGCGTCTGGACGGCGAGGTTCTGTGGAAGGGGCGAACGGATAAGAAGCAGGCATCCGAGTCTCAGCCCTATTGGATCTCCGATATCAAACTGCAAGTACCGCCGGAACCCGTTCGGTTGGGTGAAGGGTTCTCCATTCGCGTTCGCCACCCTAAGAATGTCGCGATTGTTGACGCTCGCATACATGGCCAGCCGAGCCTCGCTGTAAAGAGACGGAGCGATGTGGTGACGAAGCTCGTCGGGTTGACCATGAAGCCGCAAACAGCGGGCTCACCACTGTCGATACGCCTAAGCGCACGACGAGGGGGCCAGTCCGCGCTTGTGTGGCGCACGCCGCAACTGAAGGCGGAAGGCCTCGCGCGACTGACACGAGATGGATGGGAGGTGGTGAAGCCGGAAGACACGTTGGACGTGGCAGCCGATGGTTCTGCTCCCCTCAAAGTGGTGCTCAGCGACGGAGACGCCAGCGGTCATGGCTGGGGTTTGTTGGAGGGCGATGTCTACCTTCGTCGGGTGTCTGGCGTTGCACGGCCTCTCGGGGATCTCGTGATAGGTCTGGGCGGCCAGCTTTCCGCCAAACCGGGACCATTCAACTCTCCTGTCGAACCGACGCGGTTGGCTGCTGCGGTCGTTGACCGCGGTAATCTGCCAAGTCTTAAGCCTGCCATCAGAGGGATGCCTCGGGGAGGGGCAGAACTCTGGTTTGGGGCAACTGTCGAACCGGATCTTGACCACCGCGTCTTGTGGTGGGATGTGGATGGTGCGCTGCACGTCTTTTGCCCGCAGTTGGAAGGGGGCAACGGCACACGTGGCGTAGGGCGCTGGGTCTTCGAGGGCGAGGTGGGGGAGCCGCTTGCCGTGGGCGTGTCGTACAGGGGCCAGCGCGTAGCAGCTTGGTGGACAGATCGCTGGATTGATCTGCTGGTGGATGCATTGGAGAAGGAACCGCTCGCCGCCGCCCTAGCCTTGCGCTGGCTGCTCCTGCCTGTGCTACAGGCTGACGTGCCTCGCAGGCTGCGTGAGTATGCTGCTGCGCATCCGTCGGTGACAGCTCGCGCGTGGCTGGTCGATGATTGGCGGCGCGATAAGTTGCCTGACACTCTCAAACCGCTGCTGTCCGATGCGTCATCGGTCTTGCCGTTGCCTGCTCAGGAACGGTGGGACACCGCACTTAGGAGTATTTTCGGTGAGGCCGACTTGCCGGGCTGGGTACTGGAGGAGATGTTTAAATCAGCGCGCCCAGATTCTGCCCAAGGGGCCGATGAGCTCGAGTCCGTCTACACGTCGCTTATACGACTTTCGCGCGTTCATCCCTTTCTCTCGGCGAGCTGTCTGCGAAGTTACATCGAGGGCCCGAACGTGGAAAGGCGTTCTGTTCCCTGGTCCCTGAAGTTGCTCTACGCCGGGCTTCTCGGGATGGATAGGGCTGCGGCAACGAGTTCGAATTGGCACGAGATAACCCAGTGGGATCGGAAGGGGCTAGTAGAGCGGGCTGCAGCAGAGCTGAGAGGAGTGGACACGACTTTCGTGGAGCGGACTGTCAGCCGAGCGACAGAGGCATGGGCGAACGGTTCCTGGTTGCAAGCAGAAGAGGTAACGAGGACGAACTTCAGACTCATGCTCGCTGGCAGCTCGTTCCGACAGCTAGTAACAGCTGATCTTGTGCATCGGCTGATCGAGGAGTGGGGGGAATCGCGTTGACGCAACGGGAGATGGATGCACCGATAAACCTTTCAGCGCAGGTCGATGCCCTTGCCATGGTCGAGGCAGTGCGCGGCCGCCTGACCGACTTGGCGGTGCAGAACAACTACTTCTCGCGTGAGGATGTGCGCCAATCCCTTGCCGCTGTGTGGAGCGGTCCCCCAGAGGGTGGAGGCCTCGTTAGTGACATTTGGGTTGAGTTGACTCCACCGGCTCAAAGTAAAGGCGTGACCTTGGCGAGACTGGTCCGCGAGGGCCTCTTCTCTGAGAAACTCTGTCAACATCTCGACGAGCGAGATATTTTCCCCAAGGACCGTGGGCTCTATACGCACCAGGCAGAGGCAATCCGACTCACGGCCAAAGGCTATAGCGACAAGCGCCCTGGGCTGGTAGTGACGGCTGGCACAGGGGCCGGCAAGACGGAAAGCTTCCTTCTACCCGTTCTCAATGACCTTTTCTCTCGCCCGCGCGGCCTAGAGCAAGGCGTCCGTTGCCTGGTCCTATACCCAATGAACGCCCTGGTTAACGATCAGGTCGAACGCCTCTATACATGGCTCAAAGGCCAGTCTGAGGTAACGCTGTTCCACTTCACCAGTGAGACACCCGAAGATAAGCGGGCGGCCGACGGGCTGGGTGTTCCTGACTGGGAGCCCTGCCGGTACCGTACACGACAGGAGGCGCGCGGTAAGGAGAAGAGGAGCGGCAAGGACGCGGATCAGCAAACGCACGCGCCCGATATCCTAATCACTAACTACTCCATGTTGGAGTACATGCTCTGCCGGCCCCAGGATGCGTCGTTCTTCGGCCCAGCCCTGCGCGCCGTTGTGCTAGACGAGGCTCACCTCTACTCTGGCACGCTGGCCGCTGAAGTGACATTGCTGCTGCGTCGTGTTCTATTGCGGTGCGGCCTATCGCCGGATCAGGTCACTCACTTCGCAGCCTCGGCAACGATTGCAGAGAACGACGAGGAACAGCTCGAAGAGTTTGCCAGCAAGCTTTTCTCGAAAGGTCGCGAGACTATCCATGTAATCTTCGGTGAGTCGGTTCCCATTAACTTGGATCGGGTTGAACCGGCGGCTGCCGGTGAGACTCTCGATGCCGTCGAGGCGACGAAGGCGTTGGAACTCGGCGGGCCGACTCTCGACCTTACCCCGGGCGGAGACGTTAAGCTGCACCAGGATAAAAAGCAGTGTCAGGCCATCCGTGACCGCCTGGTTCGGCTGGTTGCGGAGCACGTTGTCGAGCGGGCTGAACAGTCCTGCGCCGACTATCCAGCCCGACTTCTCTACAAAGCGTTGTCGGCAGCCCCTTTGGTGCACAAGTTGAGTGAAAAGCTTCCCTCCGGCACGCCCGTACGGCTCAAGGATCTCGCTGGCTCATTGTGGGACAGCAGCTCGGCGGAAGCGCAGAGAGCCACAGTGGCGCTGCTTCGCGCCTGTGCTGCAGCGCGCTTGGATGCCGATAGCTACCCGCTGATGCCCCACCGCATCCATGTGCTCGCCCGTGGCAGCGGCCCGTTGACGGTCTGTCTCAATTCGAGGTGCACCGGACCAAAAGAACTGGTTGTGAAGCCGTGGGGAGCCTTAAACGACGCCGGCAGCGACCACTGTCGTTTTTGCGGGTTCGCGACATTGCGGCTAGCACACTGCAGGAATTGTGGTAAAGAGGGGTTGGCGACCATAAGCAGTGACCTCGAGGGTGGGCCGGCACCGCTGACTGTTCCGCGAGATGAGGTGGGAGAGTTTTATGTTGCCTGGAGTTCCCCCAAAGACGGCTTGCCCGTCTCTTTTAGCGTGGCGATCGGCACGCAGTGTACAGGCTCTGACCAGGCCGATTGTGTAGTTCTCGCACCGGTCGAAACGTGTCCAGTTTGCGGCGCGAATGGGGACCAGTGGGAGGCGCTCGCCGGCACTGAGACGCTGTCCTTATCAGTCTTGGCTGAGACTGTCCTTGCCTGGTTGCCAGAGTTGCCGAGTGAGCGTCGCAGGTGGTTGCCAGCCCGCGGTCGTCGATTGCTGGCGTTCAGCGACTCACGCCAGGAAGCGGCTCGTCTGGGCCCGAGATTGACCCGACAACACGAGGCCCAGCTGCTCCGCGCCCTCCTTGCGCGGTCGCTACGGGACGACCCGAGGCCAACTGAGCGGTGGGCCGCAGCGCTGAGAAGCGAGCTCGAGTTCTGCGAAGAGAAGCTGAAGGACCCGGACCTAGACCCGGCACTCCGCCACCGCTACGAAGGAAAAAAGCAGGAGGCGCTCAAGGTCTCTGACTCCGGCTGGACTGTTAAGGAGTGGGCCGAGCGGCTCGCCGAGAAACCTTTGGCTGCTGAGCTCCTCGCCCTAGACGAAAAGGACTGGGGTGACCGGGAATGGATTAAGAATCCCCAGCCAGTCTGGGACCAGAATAAGGGCAAGGTGGGAGAAGTGTTGCCGCGGCTAATCGCCCGGGAACTGGTAGCGCCATCGTGGCGCCATTTCTCGCTGGAGACGCTCGGTCTTGCTGAAGTCGTTTATCCGGGGCTGGATAAAACGGTACGTCTACCCTCTGTCTTCGCTGGTTCGCTGCCCTCTGCGGCTCTCCGCGAGGAATTAGAGCGCATATGGCCGGACGTACTTGCGTTACTTTGCGATACGCTCCGCATGGACGGGGCCGTCACGCTCGGTTCCGAGGACTGGGCCCAGGACTGGGAGCGCGAGTATCGAATGGAGCGTGCCCCGATTGGTCTCTGGTGCAGCAAGAAACCGTCCGGGGACTCAAGTCTATGCTCCTTCGTCGGTGCGGCCCGCAAAGGGCAGAAGAGCAGGCGAACAGTGTTCGTCGAGAATTTACTTCGCGGACTCAAGGTAGCACCGGAGGAAAGAGAAGGCCTGGCTAGCCAACTGCTGGCTGCCGGGTTCGACCAGTTGTACGCTGATCCGGGGTTGCGCCAGAACATCGACTGGCTCGAGCGTAGTGAACGGTATGTGCCGGCGGACGATCGGCGGGTAGAGGCACTACGCATACAGTTCGACAAGCTGGGTATACGTAGGCCGCGCTCACTTTTCCGCTGCGAGCGAACGGGCCACATCTGGACCAGGCGTGCTGCCAAATGCGCACCCGCGCCCGGGTGCACTCAGCTGGAACCTGTCTCACAAGAGAAGCTGGACGACGACCCCCGTGTGGGCCGACTGCGCCGTGAAATCCTGAGCTCGCCCGTGTTTGAGTTAGCCCTCTGGGCGGAGGAGCATAGCGCCCAACTTTCTCCGGGAGAGAACAATCTTGCACAGAACTTGTTCCGTGTTGGTGCCCGCAATGTGCTTAGCTCCACGACGACCTTGGAGCTCGGCATCGACATCGGCGGACTCAACGCCGTTCTCATGAGCAACGTACCTCCGAGCAGGGCAAACTATCTTCAGCGCGCCGGGCGGGCGGGCCGGCGCGCTGACGGCTCCTCCATCGCCGTGACGTTCGCTCGTCAGAGGCCATTTGACCGCGAGGTGTTCGTGCACTTTGACCGCTACTTGGCTAAGCCCTTGCGACATCCCCGCGTACACCTTGACCGGGAGCGCGTGGCTCGCCGACACGTGCATGCATTTCTGCTCGGAGAGTTCTTCCGTAGCCATGCCTCGATCAACCCTTCTGCGGGTGCGATGCAGGTTTACGGAAGGATGGGCGAGTTCTGTGCCAAGTGGTTGCCGAACAAGTGGGACGTTGACCAGAGCCCGTTGATGAAGGACTCTTTCGAGCGCGAGGACCTGGCAGAGGCCTTTAAGGCGTTTCTCGGCGATTGCGCAACAGGCGGCGATGGTCTTGCACACCTTCAGCCGGCAGCGATGAGACTTGCGGAACAGTCTGCCATAGCCTGCGACCTGCGAGACTGGCCGACTTTCCTAGAACAGGTGCGAAAGACGTTTGAAGAGGCGGTAGAAGATTGGAGGAATGACTACAACTATCTCCTGAAGGCTTGGAAAGAGTGGGTGGATGAACATCTGCGGAAAAGCGACGGTGACGCGAGGAGGGTTGCAAACAGCATCCGTTACCAACTGAAGGAGCTGTACGAGACGACCGTAATTGAGGCTCTCGCTGACCGTCGGTTTTTGCCCCATTACGGCTTTCCCATCGGTGTGCAGAAGCTGCGTATCGCGCAGCTCAAGGAGCAGAGGCCGTCGGGTGAGAAAAGGAGAGAGGAGGACCGATATCGGCTCGAGCGTCCCGGACTCCTCGCTCTGCGTGAATATGTTCCCGGCTCGCGGCTGCTTGTCGGTGGCAAAGTTGTCACTTCGCGGGGGCTGCTCAAGCACTGGACTGGGACTAGCGTTGTTGATAAACAGTTCGGACTTCAGGAATGGCTTGCTGAGTGCACTAACGGCCACATGTACCGTGCGCTAACTCGAGACGGGGAATGTCCGATCTGTCGCCAGAAGCCGAAGAAGTCACCGCGCCCGCTGTTATTTACGCGTCACGGCTTCACGACTGCCGCATGGGAGAAGCCGCTGCGCGCGTTCAATTTTGAGCGCGTCGGCTCAGTTGAGCAGGCCGCAGTGTTGTTCTCATCCTCAAAGCGTGGGGGAGCCGACCATCCCCCTGTACCCAAGTTTGCCGATGTGGATGGGCTGACCGCAAGCTACCAGGAGGATGGCGAACTACTCATCTATAACTCCGGAAAGTACGAACAGGGATTCGCCGTCTGTTTGCGTTGCGGGTACGCGGACAGTGAGAGACAGAGAGGTAGTGGGCGCATGGACCTTCCTGAGGGATTTGCTAGCCACTCGCCTGTGTGGGCTAGCTCGTCAGGCGAAAAGTGCTGGAGCGAGTCTGAGGAAGCTTCTGTGTGGCGGAACTACCTGCTTGCTGCAAGGGAGCCCACCGACGTACTGAGTCTCGATTTCTCCGCCTACTCTGGAGAACACGCCGCTGATCAAGGACTCATGGCGTCCTTGGCCAGTGCCTTACTACTAGGGGCGTCGGAGCTTCTGCAGGTCGATGGACGCGAACTCAACAGTAAGCTCGAGCGAACCACCGACGGTAAGGCCTGGAAGCTCGTTTTCTACGACGCCATGGCTGGCGGAGCCGGGCATGTGCGTGAGCTGCTAGAGCAGGGCCGCGAGTGGCTGCAAACTAGCCGGAAGCGGCTCTGGGTCGATGAGGATCATCATAAACGCTGCGAGTTCGCATGTCTTGACTGTCTTCTGACGTTTGAGCGCCAGTTCGACCAGCCGGTTGGTCAGTTACGGCGCCGCGACGCCTGGCAGTTCCTCGGTGTGATCCTCGGCGAAGAACCGCCTGACCAATTGCCCCAGCCAGTCTTGACGGGTTCGCATGCGACCGCCGCTGGGGCCGCCCCGGGCGACGCGGATACTGGGAGCAGCGAGGCCGTCGGCGCCGGCAGGCGTAAACGCTCACCACGCTCTCTTACCAATGAGGAAAGACTAGCGTTTGAGCGACGCCGCATGCAGCGGTGACCTTCGATCGGAAGACGTTGTCATGTTAGCCTCGTGAGAGGACGGCCGGATGCGTGGGTGCTATTTGACTAGTTACGCAATCAACCGCAGTTTTGAGCCACCTACCAGAGTGTGCAACCTGCGTTTGTGCAGACGGGGACTGGTCGGAATCGGTGTCGCGGCTGGCTTAGTATTGACGCGCGTCACGTGACGCGTTACACTACCTGTCGTGATCAAGTCGTTCGCTGACAGGCAGACGCAGCAGCTCTATCTGACCGGCAAGGCACGTCGCGTTCCGCCGGACGTCGCCAAGCGCGCCGGGCGCAAGATGGAGCAAGTGAACGCGGCCGCTCGCATCGAGGACCTCAAGGTACCGCCCGGCAATCGCCTGCATTCGCTCGCGGGCGACCGCGAAGGGCAGTTCTCGATCTCGGTGAACGACCAGTGGCGTATCTGCTTCCGTTTCGAAGACGGCGACGCCTTCGACGTCGAGTTCTGCGACTACCACCAGAGGTGAGCGCGATGAGCATTCCCAACGACACACCGATGAAGCGCCGGCCCACCCATCCGGGCGAGATCCTGCGCGAGGACTTCATGCCTGACTACAATCTGACCGTGACCGGCCTTGCTGATGCGCTCGGCGTGTCTCGACAGACAGTGAACGAGCTTCTTCGCGAGCGGCGTGCCCTCTCCCCGGAGATGGCCCTGCGCCTGTCCGCGCTGTTCGGGAACTCCCCGGAGTTCTGGCTCAATCTGCAGCGGGCAGTCGATCTGTGGGACGCGCAGGTCGCCCTGAAAGATGAGATGCGGCGCATCAAGCCGCTGTGTGTTACAAGTGCATCAACCTGATGCGCCCAAGCGCTTCACTAGGCTGGAAGCGCTTGGGCGCACGGGTTATGCACCGAC
>Ga0207433_10010354_pt1 | contig 14537 bp, 8 predicted proteins | sample YelNatPaOPGAMG01_FD_187559 | JGI IMG/M metagenome (GOLD analysis project Ga0207433, IMG submission 187559) | Hot spring thermophilic microbial communities from Obsidian Pool, Yellowstone National Park, USA - OP-RAMG-01 (SPAdes) (version 3) | ecosystem: Environmental > Aquatic > Thermal springs >... | reverse complement strand
GACGAAGGAGCCGCCAAAGCTCAACCGGCTTTCGTGCTCGAGTTGGCTGCATCCAGTTGGTTGTTGCGGGCCAGTACGCGATCCACCACGCGCTCAACATCCTGCAGGAAGAATCCGCTGGAGGCGCCCATCGCGACTCGCGGAGTGCTGTGACCCAGGGCCTGCGCCACATCGTTCCAGCGAATGAGCGGCGACTGCACCGGAATAATCGCAATCTCACGCTCTTCCTGCCGCTCCGGCAGCAGAAAGTAGGTGATCCAGGTGACGAGCACGCATGTGGTCAAAATCTGCAGAATAAACTCGGGCGCAGACCATATTTGAGCGTTACGCAACTGCCCGATTGCAGTCATCACAAATTCTGAGGCGGCGTCGATGCCAAAACCTAGAGCCAATCCAAACAAAGGGCTGCGGAACGAGCGCCCAAGATTTCTGATTGTGAGTGCAATAAAGGCCAGCAAGCATAACTCGAGTATCGAGACCGACCGGACACAGAGCTGTGACAGGTAAATCAATACCGAAGCAAACGAATGCGAAGACATCAATACTGAACTAAAGGCAATCACAAAACCAATCACCCCTGAAACCACCATGATCCAACGGAAAGCCATCATTCCGAGCCGTCGAATCTCGGGGAGTGGTTTCATTAGCTCACCATAGATTTCCCGCAAAACAAAGAAAATGAGGACTGATGAAACTAAATAGGTGCCCCAGTATGCGTAGAAGTAGGTGTAGTCAATGTGGGTTTCGCTGATCGTGATCAGATGGGGAAGCGTGAGCAAAATCTCCAACATGCAAATAGACACTAAGTGAAAAATCAAATACGTCTTAGTTGCACGAAGGTGCGTCCAAAACCGGCTCTTTGAAAAAGCCAGCAGGACAGTGAGAATCATCAGTGGTTCAAGATATACGAGAATCTTCTCGGCCAAGATCATTTAGGGCCACCTCACGCAGCATACTGAGGATAGCCCACTTCCACCGCAATCTCAACGCAAGAATGCGCATGAGCGAGCGGATTTACTACAACTTTTCGGGAGAGGCCGACTAGCGATTGCCCGAGGTCATCCCACAGGTGCCCGGCAAGCATACGGGAGCTGGCACAAAACCCACTACCTGGCTGCTGGCCAGCTTAGCCTCGTTGGCATTGACCTCGGCTGGAGAAACGCCCATGTGGGCCGAGAATGCGGAGGCGGCAAGGCCAGAGACGGCAATTCCAAGTACGAGGGCGCGAACAATCAGTTTCATTGTGGTAACTCCTTGAGGTCGTGCTGCAAGTTTTGAGGTGACTTTCTACAGGTTTGAGTCTATCCTAGAGGGATCGTAAGTCCAGTGTTTGCAATGACTTTATCAAGTATCTACGGACGTGGTTACGAGAGTCACATATTGCTTGACCCGTAAACCCTTGATCCGGCCGCCGCGCGGTCCGCTCCATCCTGCTCCAGAGCACGGCAGGAGCAGGAAGAGACCGGGCATCTCGCTCGTAAGAGAGGCAGCGAAGGGAAGCCTTGGCCACGAGGCCCATCTTGCCAGCAGACGTAGCATCCGGTGGTAAACCGGGCTGTGTGTAGCATGCGGTCTTTGGGATACAAAGGAGGAAGCCCTTCCTGCGGAACGCTGAAGGGGAAGCCTCCAGGCGGAGCAGGATTTAAAGGCGGCTGGACAGGTTTTTCGCGGGGGGCGCCTGCGGCTCCATCTCAGGGCCGGGAGCCGTGTCCAGACGCTCCGGAAGCGGCTTTCCGTGCTATAATTGAGACTAATCCAAGGGCCGTAAAACTCTTTCCTTTCAATCATTTATTCCTTCGGATCGAGACTCCAGAGCCCTTGCCTTCCGGAGTTGCATGTCCACTAAAGAATTGGCTCCCGACACTCAGCCGCTTCCATCCTCGCAAGCTCAGAACCCCACCTACACCAGTGACAACATCAAGGTGCTGGAAGGTCTTGAGGCTGTGCGCCTGCGCCCTGCCATGTACATCGGTTCCACTGGCGAGATGGGGCTGCACCACCTGGTCTATGAGGTAGTAGACAACTCAGTGGACGAGGCGCTGGCCGGCTATGCGACACGCGTTGAAGTCACGATTCATGTGGACAACTCCATCACGGTGGTCGATGACGGGCGCGGCATTCCGGTAGATGAGAAGACACTGGACAACGGCGAGAAGATGCCAGCCGTGCAGGTGGTGCTGACCAAGCTGCATGCCGGAGGCAAATTCGACTCCTCTACCTATAAGGTTTCAGGCGGCCTGCACGGCGTGGGCGTCTCCTGCGTCAACGCACTGAGCGAAGAATTTGATGTAGAGATCTGGCGCGACGGCCACACCTGGGAGCAGGACTACGCACGCGGCATTCCTGTAAGCAAGCTGCGCCAGGCGGGCACTTCAAAGAAGCGTGGCACCAAGGTTCACTTTTTGCCTGACAGGACCATTTTTACGGTCACCGAGTACAACTACGACACGCTGGCGCAACGGCTGCGCGAACTGGCCTTTTTGAATAAGGGCCTGGAGATCTCGCTGGTGGATGAACGCACTGCCGACCCCAAGACGGGGCAGCCCAAGCGCAACGACTTCAAGTACGCTGGCGGCATTGCAGAGTTCATCAAGCACATCAACAAGGGCAAGCAAGTACTGCATGACAAGCCGATCGTGATGGAGGGTCTGCGCGACAACGTGGACATGGAGATCGCGCTGCAGTACAACGACAGCTACTCCGAAACGGTGTTCTGTTTTGCCAACAACATCAATACGGCCGATGGCGGCACGCATCTTTCCGGCTTCAAGACGGCTCTGACGCGCACCATCAACTCCGCAGGCCAGCAGCTTGGCTTGTTTAAGGATGTGAAGGAAAATCTCTCAGGGGACGACGTGCGCGAAGGACTGGTCGCCGTCATCAGCGTGAAGCTGCCGCAGCCTCAGTTTGAAGGCCAGACCAAGGGCAAGCTGAACTCTGATATTGCCGGCACCGTGCAGGCTCTGGTGAATGAGAAGCTTGGCATGTTCCTGGAGCAGAACCCGCCGGTCGCCAAGCGCATCATCAACAAGGCCATTGAAGCAGCCCGCGCGCGTGAAGCGGCTCGCAAGGCTCGCGACCTGACGCGCCGCAAGGGTGCGCTCGACGGTGGTGGACTGCCGGGCAAGCTGGCCGATTGCAGCGAACGCCAGCCGGACCGCTGCGAACTCTACCTGGTCGAGGGTGAATCCGCCGGCGGAACCGCGAAACAGGGCCGCGACCGGCGCTTTCAGGCGATTCTGCCGCTGAAGGGCAAAATTCTCAACGTAGAGAAAGCCCGGTATGACAAGATGCTGGGCCATGAGGAAATCCGCGCCATGATCACGGCGCTGGGTTGCGGCATTGGCAAGGAGGATTTCGACCCTGCCAAGCTGCGCTATGGCCGCATCATTCTGATGACCGATGCCGACGTGGATGGATCGCACATTCGCACGCTGCTGCTGACCTTCTTCTTCCGCCACATGACGGAGCTGATCAAGCGCGGTCATGTCTACATCGCGCAGCCACCTCTGTTCAAGATCAAGAAGGGCAAGTTTGAGCAGTACATCAAGGATGAGCGCGAGTTTGTGCGCGTGATGGTGAAGCGCGCCTCTGACGGCATGGTGGTGCGTTATGGTGCGGAAGGCTCAACGCTCGAAGGCGCGGCACTGACCAAGTTCATGGGGCAGCTCAATGAGTACCTTGGCTTCTTTGACAAGGTGAATAAGCGGCTGCGCAACGATGAAGTCGCCGGCATGTTTGCGCGTCTCTTTGCCCATGAAGGCAAGGAACCAGCCAAGCGAGCCGACTTTGAGGGGCCAGCCGACGCGCCTCCCGCAAAGCTGGTCGAGCTGCACGCAGAGTTGGAGAAAGTTCAGCGCAACTACCAGTTCAAGGCTCTGAACTCGCCGGTGTTCGATGAGGAGCACCAGACCTGGTCACTGAGCTTTGTGGATGCGCAGGGCTCAGAACGCCGCATTGATTGGACGCTGGCCTCCTCGCCGGAAACACGGCAGATGCTGTCGAAGTTTGCGCTGATTCGCGAGCAGCTTGAGCCGCCATTCGTTGTGGAGTATGCAACCAAAGCGACTGCCGCGCAAACGGAAGCGGAAGAGAGCGAAGCCGAGGCAAGCGAGGAGGCGGAGGCAAGCAAGCCGGCTCAAAAGCGAGGCGCACGCACGGCAGCCGAACCAGTCACCAAGCAAACGCCGCAAGAGCTCTTTGATTATGTGGTGGAGCAAGGCAAGCGCGACTATCAGGTGCAGCGCTACAAGGGGCTGGGCGAAATGACCTCATCCCAGTTGTGGGAGACCACGATGGACCCCGAACGGCGCACACTGCTGTCAGTGAAGCTCGAGGATATTGCGGAGACGGAAACCATCTTCACCACGCTGATGGGCGAGGATGTGGAAGCACGCCGCAAGTTCATTGAAGACAATGCGCTGGATGTAAAGAATCTGGACATCTAAGCTGATTGCAGCAGGATAAGCCTTCAATCCTCCACCGTTTTTGAAATGGAACGAAGAAAAGACCAGCCTGATCGGGCTGGTCTTTTTCTTGTATTGATGGCCCTGCGCGTAGTGCATGCCAATCTGCGAGGAGTCCATCTGCCGCCCAGTGTCTTTCTCGGGCGGCAGATGGCAATTACGACTTCGACAAGCGAGCTTAGGAAATGGGGTGCGTGTAATGGTTAGGCGCACCCGGCGTGGGCGCGCTTATGTAGACCTGCGTTCCAGGGGCGTGTGGACGAGTCAGCGGCGCAGCGAGCGTGATGCCTGAACCAGTGACCGCCGCACCCTCCGCATGGGCGTGTGCAAGCGGTGCCCGAAGGCGCAAAACGGGAGGGCCAAATCCATACGCCGCCGCGATCACGGCCGATTCCTGATTGGCTCCGCTGCCAATGGAAATTGTCTGGCCCTGATGGAAGGCTCGCACATTGGCCACGGGAACAATCGTTGCACCGGAAGAAACCGCTGTGCGCACGGTGGTGGCTCCGGGCGTACCTATCTTTGCGATCACCGCATTCTCAAGATTTGCTCCAGTACCGATGTGGACTGTCTGGCCGGGAGCGAATCCGTCCGTGCTGGTAATCTTGATCGTCCTGGCGCCGGCAGAAGTAGCCATCGGCATGATTGTCACCGGCGCAGTTACAAAATCTGCACAGTTACTATCGGTGTCCACACCGTTGGGGTAACGGCCGGTGCTGACGCCAGAATCCGGCGTGGGCGCATAGCAGCCCTCTTTTCCGAGACCGGAAGCGCCCTGATAACCTTCGGCGGCCCATGGATCGACCAGACCACCGTAGTTGAGGCTATCGACCACCAGGCCTTGCGCGTCTCTGAGCACAAGGCTGCCCTGACGAACAGTGATGATGCGACCGAACAAAGGCGAACGCGTCGTCAATGCAGGGCCGCCAAACCACTGATCCGGGGCGGGACCACCCTGATAACCGGCGGAAGTGTCTGCCACGTCGCGAACTACAGCGTGGATGGCGTGGTTGCTTGCCAGCGGCTCATTCAGCGTGATGCCCGTGCCCAACGCCTGAATAGGATCGTTGCTGATGTGCGCCACAGCGGTGGCAGGCTCAAAGCTGATGCCTGTGCCACGATCGCTGAAGGGAAGATTCGCAGAGTGATTGAACTTGAGCGGTGCCGCCAACTCAAGACCGGTACCGGGATCAATGACTTGCGCGCCCTTGGGGAAACTCTGGTGCAAGGCCGGATGAAAGGTGATGTGAGCGGCCATGGAAGTGGAATCACTCACCGCCGTCACGGTTACGGTCTGCTGATGAGCAGGAGTAGCAATGATCAATTGATGGCCGGCGGCAATTCCCTTTGCACCGAAGGCGTTGATTTGCGTGGCTCCAACCCTCGCGGCCTGCGTCAGGCGGGCACGAATGGCAGCCGTACCTACTTTTGTAACGGTGACGGTTTCAATTCCGTGGCCGGAGCTGTCAATGTCCAGCCGGATCTTGTCACCGGCAGAGATGTTCTCGACCGAAGTGACCTTGAGGTGGGTCGAGCCGGCGTGCGCCTCCGTGGCCAGATAAGCCTGAGTGCCAGGCTTGCCCACTGCGGTTACCGTGGCGATTTCATAGCGCTCGCGGCCCATGGGCACGCTTGGATAAGTAGAGCCATAGCCGAGCGCGATCTTCTGGCCGACCACGAAGCCATCCGTCCTCTGCACAGGCACGTTGGTGGAGCCGGCCGGAATCGTGATGCTTGGCCCATCCGGTAGTGGCTGCCAGAGCCGTGTTGGAATTCCGGCTGCCATGCCAAGCTGTGCGATGGTGCGCGACTCCTTGTGATCGCCTGCGCCAATCTCGATGTGATCTCCGGCCTTCATGCCGGTGATGCTTCTCACGTAGAGCGTTCGGCTGCCTGCGCGTGCCGAAGCCGCGAGACCCGAGTTTGCGAGACCGATCAGGTAATAGTGCCCCGCGGCCAGGGTGGTTCCTGCAGGAATTTTCACCGACGAGAAGATCGCCTGCTGACTGGGGTGCGCGGTGAGCGTCCAATGGGAAAGATTGATGCTGCGGGAACTGGCGTTGTAAAGCTCGATGAAGGAATTCGTATCGTTCGCGGGCGAGTTGGAGCCGATGCGGAATTCATTGATTCTGACCGGCAGAATATTGCGCACCTTCTCCACGCGCGACACCGAGTGCTGGCGATGACTGGCGGCGTCGGTCCAGCGCGCCGTACCGGTGAGATCTGCGTTCAGCAGCTTTGATCCTGATGTGACCTCAAAAGTGGCACTGACACTGGCGCCGGGAGCAACGGGCCCCGCAAAAACTGCCGTATGCCGGGAGCTGCCCGCAACTACGGCACTCCACTGCGAATCAGGCAGCGTGAGGCTCAGAGTAACTTTTGTGGCGGGCACATTGCTGGTGTTGGTAAAGGTCACCGTGGTGCTCTGCGATGAATGCGGCGAGAAGGTTTGCAATCCGGTGGGAGCGGCTGTGGCCGAGCTGGGTGCGATGCTGACGGGCAGCGCGCGATAATGCGCGGAAACGATGTTGGCCTGCAATTGCTGATCGGTGGCGTTGCTCGGGAAGGTGCCGGCGGCCGTCATGGCGCCCTCATAGAAGGTGCCTTGCGAGCCGTTGCTGTTGTCTCCACCGTTGCCGAGCAGGATAGCTCCCTGCTTGCGCATGGGGTCGTATTGCCAATCGACGCGCGGCCCGCTGAACATGACTTGCAGCGGACCATGCTGCGCATCGCCGCCCATGGACGTCCAGTGATGCGGCTCTCCCTTGGCAATGGCAGTGACGAAACGCCACTGAATGTTAGGCAGCTGCGGGCAGTGATTGGAGCCATCGGCATTCACGCAGCCGACGAGGTTATTCTCCTGATCCGTCATGACCCATGGGCCCGGAGGATTGCCGTGATACCAGTAAGGCGCGTCACCGAAATAGGCCGTCTCCATCGTGCCGGCATCGTCGTCACGGCTATCGATCTCCGCATTGCCAAAGTCATAGCAGCAGCCGGAGTTGAAGTGCTTGCCATTCACGACCCAGTACTCCCCCTCCGCCTGATCATCGACTGCGGTTCCGCGAGGATCGTCATCGCGCATCCCCATTCCCGGCTCGATGAAGACACCGTAGACCTTGTGGCCCATCACCATCACGGGAGCCATGTTCGCAAGTGGCAGATTGTCCATTCCGCCAAGAGCGGGACCGCTCCACCCGCCGCGAGGCGCCTGCGTGAGGTCGTTGTGCTCGGGAGATTGGTCGTAAATTCTGGTAATCCAGCAAAAAGTGTTGGCGCAGAACTGGTCCTGAGCGGCGGCATCCGCGTAGCCGGAACCAGAAGCTGAGGACGCCGAAGGCTGCACGACGCTAATGTTCAGAAACTTGCCGTCAGACTGGCGGCGGACCTGATAGAGCGGCCCATCATAAGAGGCATACATCGCGCGGGTGGTGCTGTAGGCGGCCACACAGGGATCTCCAGCGGCAGCGTAAACATCACAGGGCCCCTTGGGGCGATGCGAAGCCGGTCTGGTGGCGGCACCTGCCAGAGTGGCAGTGGCCAAGGCGAATACAACAGTGAACATTCGTAAATATTTGATCGTCATGCACTCTTATCCTGTCTGATTGCCGCACGCATTCCGGCGATGAACCAACGCGGCATCCAGAGCCGCAAGAACCGGGGCGAATTGGCCCCACTGAAATTTCCACTGCCTAAGGTATCCGGGCTCCCTCGTTAACATGCGACGGAGAGATGGCATTCTGCATTTCCCACGCATTTTAGAGTTACGAAATGAGGAAACGTTTCCCGCATGGGAGATTATCTTGCGACCACAATCGTTGTAAAGCGCTTTGTCTCAACATGACAGACGCTCCGCATTTGCGCCCTGACAACGGTCGCGTGAGCCGGCTCTCGCGGAAAGCCGGCTCTCGCTTATCCTCAGGCCACTCAGTAAGGCCGCACATTCTGCGTGACCAGCGGCCAATGATCGGTGCGGAACGGGCCGGCCGGCTGACCGGCTCCATTGAACAATGTCGCGACCGGGTCAGACTGCCAGGCATAACGTACCTGCATAGGGTGCGGCACCGCGGGCGAAGACACGATCACGCTTTTGCCTTGAATGCGCGCCCGAGCCCAATGCCATTGATGATCGGCGCCCGCAATCGAGAAGCCCTTCAATTCCCCGCCCTTGGCCACAAGACCACCATTCGCATGCTTGAAGCGCAGCCGGATCGCATGATGCAGGCGCTTGACGGAAGCCAGCACCGGGCCGGAGTCCACAACATGCTTGCCATAGTGCTGCGCCAGTGCGCAATCAGCCAGACGGTCGCCAACCGGCTTCTTATCGCCCGGATGCAGGCTGACAGGATCACCCGTGTCTATGGTGACCGCGAGGCAGGAGTGCGGCACCGTTGCGGCGACGATGGCCTGGGACTCCCGAATGTCAGCCCATGCATCGTCGGTGGGCTGGGCGCTGTGAGGTCCGAACCCAGGCAACTGCACGATGTAGAAGGGGAAGTCGCCCTGATCAAAGAGATTGCGCCAGCTCTCGATGATGGCGGGCAGCAGCTTGCGATATTCATAACCGCGCGGCGAGTTCTGCTCCCCCTGATACCAGACGGCGCCTGAAATGGAAAGCGGCGCGATCGGCACCAGCATGCCGTTGTAGAGCACGGCGGGCATCACGGGCCAGTTGGCAAAGTGAATGGGCATGGGATGAGGTGGCCGGGCATCGACGCTGATTTTGCCCTGCCATTCGCCAGCCAGCGGAATCGTAGTGTGATTGCCCAGCAGGAGATGAAACTCCGAACCTTTGTCGAGGAAGCCGCCATGGGGCTCGGTCTTGAAGATGCGAATCGCAATGAGATTTTTGCCGGGCTTCAGCACTCCGGGCGGAATGCGGTAGATGCGAGGATGCTCGACCCATGCGCTGCCGCCGACAGAGGTTCCATTCACGTAGACCGTATCCATGCGTTGTATTTCGCCCAGAAAAATCAGCGAAAGGCCGCTGGGCACAGGATTGGGCAGCGTGACCTCTTTACGAAACCAGGCCACCGCGGGAGTATCAGGAACGCCCAGCGCCGCGAATCCGCCGGGAAGTGGAACCGTCTTCCAGCCGGACGGATGATAAGCCGGCGAATACCACTTCTGCTTGAGCCCCGTATCGTAGTCGTCATACCAGGGCATGATGTAGTTGCCGTAGGGCTGCCCACCCTCCGCCGTCCACTCTGCCATTTTCTTGAGCGGGATATCGTAGTCGCCAAGTGGACGAAGGGCCGCTACGCTGGCCCAGCTTTCCCCCGCCGAACCGCCCACCGAGTCCACCACCAGACCGATGGGGATGTGCAGTTGCTGCTCCAGCTTCAGGCCAAAGTAAAAGCCCACGGCCGAAAGCCAATCCGCCGTTTTGGGAGTGACTACCTTCCAGCTTCCCTTCAGCGTGTACGTCGGGTGATAGGCGGTGTGATCGCCCACGGTGAAGTAGCGAATGTTAGGGTAATTTGCCTGCGCGGCCACCTTGGCGGCGTTATCGGTGAAGCGCAACGGCAGCTCCATGTTCGACTGGCCGCCGCAGATCCATACGTCGCCGACCATCACATTCTGAAACGTCGCGGTCTGATGCCCATCGGTGATTTTCATGGCGTAGGGGCCGCCCGTGGGCGGCGGAGCGATCTGCACCTGCCAGCGGCCATTCGCAGCCGCCACCCCGGTGGCATGCTTGCCGTCAATCTGCACCTGCACTGTGTCGCCGGGCTTTGACCAGCCCCAGATGGCATCCGGCTTGCCCCGCTGCAGCACCATGTTGTCACCAAAGATCGTGCTGACAAATGGCAGCGACTTCTCAGACCCTGTGCTATTGCCAAAGATCGAGTTATCCAGTGATACAGACTTGGCTGCTGAATTTTTAGGCGCGGCCTGCGGTGCAGTCTGAGCAAACAGACTGCAGCCCGGCGCAGCCGAAAGACTCAGGATGACAGCGGTGAGCAGGTGATTTCTAAAACGCGGCAAGTTGAGCCTCCTGGTGAGCTGAGTTCAGAGCAATGAAGGAGCAGAGGAGCGCGAAGAAAGATGCGCCGGAGCTAAGGTTAGCGATCCGGCGCATCAGTAGCCCGCAACTGAAGCCTTGGACTATTCGCCGGCTTTCTGACCAGCGCCTTGCGCCATCTGCTGCTTGACGATGGCTTCCGCAGCGTTGGCTTCCATGATCCAATCGGTGGCTGCTCCAATGGTGGTTTCATCTTCGTACCAGAGCATGCCGAAGTTGGTGATGCACTCCGGGAAGTCTGGATTGATGATGATGTAGCCCGGAATCATTCCGCCGGGGATGTAGCTGTTGTCGCCACGATTGTTGGAGTAGGTCTTGGGCTTCGACTGAGTGCCGATGCCTGCAATGTAAGAGACATTCGACGCCGGATGCGTGCCGAGCAGATAGTTGGCGGCGCGCAGCGTATATTGCGGCCCCACCAGATCAGGAAACGCCTCGTGCAGGAAGTACATCTGGATGCCGAACTCCGCCACCTGGCTGGAGCCTCCCCATGCGCCGCGCGAGGGCGGCACACCAAAGGGCGTGGCTGCCATTGCGCGGTTCATCTGCGGCATATAAGCCTCCAGTGCCTTGCGGAACTCTGCCTTGTAGCTTGCATCGAGATAGGGCAGCGCGCGTACGGCCGTCCAGCCCTGGAAGCCGATTTGCTGCAACATCTGCGGGAAGAGCTTCTCGACCCGCTGTTTGTAGGGCTGCGCGCCGTGGGTGGCAATCAGCAACTCAAGATCGGCCGGCCAGTCCATCGCGCCCATAAAGCGCCGGAATCGCGCGGGCATCGGTGGCATGGGACGCCCTTGCTGACTCTTCCAGAGTTTGATCGCGGCATCGAGGCTTTGCTTCGACAAGGAATCATTCCACCCCTTCAGCGCCTCAGAGGCCGCAGCCAGAGACGCAACCGCGGAGTAGTCCGCAGCCATATTGTCGTTGGTCCACGCCCAGCGGTCGTCGTTCTTGCCGGAGTAATCCCCCTTGATCTGGTTCGGTCCCAGCTTGGGATCGTAGATGCGTCCGTCGGTCTGGGACGCGCCATCGCCCACAAAGGTGTACTCCTTCAGGTTTGAAGAATGGATGCCCATCAACGGGTGGCCCACGGCATGCACCTGCGCCAGCGTTTGCAGCACTCCGTGCTCCACCTGCTCGACAACATCCGGAATTCCGTCGGGCTGATGCATCACGACATTGCGGGTCGTCTCGTTCACGCTCAACTCATCCCACTTGGGATGAAAGGTGATCTCGATGAGCGCCATCGTTCTGACGGTGCCCAACTGATCGAAAACATCGCTGTCATAGTCGCCGGCATCGAACCACCCGCCGATGTTCAGTCCCGGAATGTGCTGCCCGGGCTTGTAAGGGGAGTAGAGATTCGGCCCTGTGAAGTAGCCGTCAAATTCCTTGATATTTGGCGGGGCCTGCTCCGCGTCATCCATGTGCGCCAGACCGTGCCAGACGTGATAAACATCGCGTACACGGATGTGGTCCATCTGCTCGGCCATAAAGCAGTCGAGGCTCGTCTGCCAGGTACTGTCATAGATGTTCTTTGCGATGGGAAAGACGGCAGTCTTCTCGCCCGCGTATTCAATCTTATAGAGACCCGGCTGCTTGACGCTGGAGAAGTCGAACTTCACGTAGTGATAACGCAGCCATGGCATCGGCGCTGACACCTGCGCCTCATAAACTTTCTTGTAGGTTCCGTCGCTTGCAAGCCGGAGCAGTTCGGCACTCTTTGGCGCGTCAAAATTCGGATCAAGCTCGATGATGGCGACTTTGGAAAAGTCTGTCGCATAGCCGGCCTGGCTGTGCGCGATCATTGGCGGGCGCGTCCAGTTCGGAAGATAACTGGGCCGCACATGCCACACGACCGCATCTTTCGTTTTGCCTGCGGGAATCATGGTGCGCATGACAAACCAGCCATTCTGACCCTGGTTACGCCCGTCATAGAGAGCAATCTTTCCAGAATCAGACGTCACGCTGACGCGATTGAGCGGATCACCGGCAGCCAGCGTAATGCTCTGGCCGCTGGCAAAGGGCAGCGGCACCATGTACTTGCGCGCCTTGCGCCATTGCGAGATGTACCAGACAGGCTTGGGGTCGCCGGGCTTCGGCGGATAAGCGGTCATCTTGCTCTCGGGATACTGCGGCATCACGCCATATCTGCTGTTATCGACCACGTAGGATTTGTTTTCGTAGATCGACGGCAGAAACTCAAGATTGAAGCCGGCGCGACCCACGAGGTTGGCCGGCAGCGGCTTGTCGAGATTGACGCTCACGCGAAATCCACCGGGCTCTGCCGTAACCACCACCTGATAGCTGAGGTGATAGGCCGGGTAAGACATGCGCGCGGTGAGACGGTCGTTGGCTGCATCGGCCTGATGCGCGTCCACATGCGGAATCAGGCTCCACTGCTCCGGCGTCGGCGAGAGGCGCACACTGCCATTGGTCGCGACCCGGTGGCCATGCAGAATAATCTGCATGGCGGAATCTTTCTGATCAAAGAAGATCGGGCTGTAGGTGTCGTTGTAGAGCATGACGCTCACGCCGCGCCCCCGCAGATAGCCGTTGCTGGTGACCTTCAGATGCAGGTCTGCTCCAGATGCGGGCAGGCTGAGAAACAAACTAGTGAGCATCGACAGCAGCAGAACAGCGCGCGGACGAAAAGACATCTGCGTATCTCCAAACGGTAAAGGTTTTCGCGCACGAATCCTACGCGCGCGGCCGGTAAAGCGTCAAACTAAAGCGTTAAACTCCACATTTTGGCGAAAATGCGAGCCACATTCGGCAGAATGACGGATGTATCCTCGCGCAGGCTGCTTCATCCAATAAGGCATGGCACTTTCTGTCTCGGTTCTGGATCTGGTGAGCAGGCGGCCGCAAGAATCTGCTGCCAGCGCCATCGCGCGCTCGGTAGATTTGGCACGGCATGTGGAGCAGTGGGGATACCGGCGCTACTGGCTGGCGGAGCATCACTCCATTGACGGCCTGGCATGCTCGGCAACCTCGGTGCTCATTGGCCATGTTGCAGGTGCGACTCATACCATTCGCGTCGGCAGTGGCGGCGTGATGCTGCCCAACCACGCTCCACTGGTGGTGGCCGAGCAGTTTGGCACGCTGGAGGCACTCTACCCCGGCCGCATTGATCTGGGGCTGGGCCGCGCGCCGGGCGGCGATATGCACACCATGCGCGCATTGCGGCGCGATCTGCGCCAGAGCGGAGATGAATTCCCGGAGCTGCTGCAGGAGCTGCGGACCTATCTTGGCCCCGAACAGCCAGGACAGGTGGTCAAGGCCTATCCCGGGCAGAACAGTCAGGTGCCGGTCACGCTCCTGGGTTCCAGCGATTACAGTGCGCGATTGGCCGCGAGACTGGGCTTGCCCTTTGCATTCGCGGCGCACTTCGCGCCTGACATGCTGGAACACTCGGCCTATCTCTACCGCTCGCAGTTCCAACCCAGTGAGGTTCTGCAACGTCCCTGGCTGATGATTGGCGTTCCCGTCATGGTGGCCGAGACAGACGCTGCGGCCCGGCGGCTCTTCACAACTCCGCAGCAGCGCTTTCTGCGGCTCATTCGCAACCAGCCGGTGGAACTGCTGCCTCCCATGGACTCGCTCGATGGCATCTGGAACGAGTGGGAGAAAATCACGGTGGAGAATAAGCTGCGTGCGGCCATCGTCGGCTCAGAGGCAACCGTGGAAGAAGGTCTGAGAGGCTTGATACGCGCCACGGCAGCCGATGAGATCATCGCCGTGACGGATACCTGGGACCACGCCGACCGGCTGCAGTCTTTCCAGCGGCTGGCCACGGTCGCATCAGGAATCGCGGCGCCCGGCTCCGCGGAACTTGCCAGCGCACGATAGCAGCGTCAGAGCAATGCAGCTATTTCTGGCTCATCGGTCATCGCGCGTTTACGGAAAACATGATTCACTAGGAGCTCGTTGAAAATCGCTGGATTGCGGCGAATTTTCTGGTGATTTGGTTGTTTGCCGGATCAGAATCTGTTTGAACATCTGTTTGGGGCAGTGTTTACAGGTTGTTTTGGGGCTTCGGGGAT
>Ga0207433_10010345_pt1 | contig 14550 bp, 7 predicted proteins | sample YelNatPaOPGAMG01_FD_187559 | JGI IMG/M metagenome (GOLD analysis project Ga0207433, IMG submission 187559) | Hot spring thermophilic microbial communities from Obsidian Pool, Yellowstone National Park, USA - OP-RAMG-01 (SPAdes) (version 3) | ecosystem: Environmental > Aquatic > Thermal springs >... | reverse complement strand
CTCATTTAAGCCTCCTCACATTGGCACATTGGCACAGTAGGGCACAGTAGCACAGTAGCACAGTAGCACAGTAGCACAGGCGGCCCGCCTGTGCCACCAGCCGCCTGTGCCACCAGCCGCCTGTGCCACCAGCCGCCTGTGCCACCAGCCGCCTGGGCGGCCCGCCTGTGCCACTAGCCGCCTGTGCCATCAGCAGATTGTAGGGGCATATTGCAATATATGCCCCTACCTCGCCCGTACAGCAATATGCCCCTGCTGCGGGCATATTGCCGTATGCCTCCACTATTGTTATCATTCCGCCTTTCTCCCCAATACAACCAGCACTAAACTTGCTACTCCATAGATTTTATAATTTCTCAAGAAGCTCTCCCAAGGACTATCAAACCTCACCACATAAGTGTGGCTATCATATTGTGCTGGTGGCTGCCAATAAAATGTCCGGCCCGTTCCGCAGCCTTTAGCAAAATCGTGGTAGAAATCAAAAAGTGTGCTATGGTCGGTCTCAGATAAAACCTGCCATTGCAGCTTAACTTGAAATCGTGTTTGCACGGAGAAAATCACCCGCTCTTCAGCTATCCCATACCCACGATGAATTTCAATGCTTTTCTCCCCGCCAATCACCATTATCTCTTGGGGGTCAACGTTAAGCGTCCCCGTATAATCTGGTGTCGCATTGGGAAGATAATCATACATGGTTATAATCGACATTGCCTTTTTCTCCTGCCTTGCTTTATAACCTGCCTTGCTTCATAGCCTGCTTTGCCGCGGCTTGGTGGTCTTTTCGCTAATAAAGTACGCAAGCTGAGCGGACCTTAGGGCCGCCCCTACAATTGATAGCGGATAATCGATCCGCTGCGTACTTGTGTTACGCACTTAGCGAAAGAACCACTTAGTAGATAATTTTATTGTTTTAATCTCATTTTTCTCACACAAGCTTTTAATTTCAGAGATAAACTTCTAATAATCGAAGTATACTACGCGCCGCGGACGCGGTTTAAAAATGAGCGGCTTTGCGAGAAAAAAGCATGTTTTTAGCTCTTGACGTCCCCGGGCAGTGCTTCGTTTGATTTAAAATCGAGGTTAACAAATTTTGTATTTTTTGTAACTGTTTGAAATAACGAAACTTTGCTCTACCCCTCCTCTATACTTTTCTCTATTTAACAAGATATCAAGATATAATGATTAGAATCAGGCAAAAGAAAGTGTAGGATGTGGGCTAGGGGAGATAGTGCGGGCAGGGGTAAGGTATAAGGCTTTCCGGTAAGACAGGTGGGGGAGGGGGGGCAAAGCGGGACAAGGGGATGGCAAATCAAAATAAAGCTAGTCAAATTTATTTCCAGCAAAGCGGGTAGGGGAGGGGGCGGTGTCGGCCATGCTGTGATGAAATAAGATAATGGCAGTCAAAGCAGATAGATGCAAAGTGGCGCCCTTTGAAATAGATAATGGCCTACAATAGCAAATGGACAATATTTCACTACCGGACACTTTTTTATCGTCATGCCAGCGAAAGTGATAATCCATGTATAATTGCAGCAACCCTATGGATTTGCGCCCACGCGAGAATGACATGAAATGCCTGCACTTTCACTGTGTATACAAAACCGGAAGATAAAATGTGTCCGGTAGCAAGGACAATATATCGAATTCAATATAATTGTCCATTTGCTATTAGAATATCAAATTTTTCTATATATCATGTTCTATATATTATGGCTTAGCCGCCTTAATTCTACAGTAACCTGCGAAATCAAAAGGCAAAATTAGAGATTGCAACCTTGAGGAGGGGGCAACCTTTAAGCTTGTAACCTTTAAGCTTGTATATTCATTGGCGCTGTCATTGAAGGTGATTGTATTTTCACCAGATCCTTCTATTGGCCAGATCTTTCTATTATTAGGAATGTCTTTTTCATCCTGATCTATTGTTCCCCAATTATTGATTATTCCCTTAAGATATACCTGAGGATACGCCTTTTGATAAATATATCTTTCTATTACAGGAGGATAAGAATCCCAAATATTTTTATCGGCAAGAGATCTTACCAATTTTACATATTCTGCATGAGACCAGGCCAAGGGAGTAGCACTATTTGTTCCTTCGCCTTTTATGAAGTTTTGACTATTGTGTCCAACACCATCCCATACCTGTTCCGGGATCATGAGTCCCTCATTGGCAAAATATTCCATAGCCTTGACATAAGTATCACGGATTCCGCTAATCTCAGCATCGGTTATAGTTCCGCCCTTATCCGCTTTAATTCGAGCCAATTCGTAATGACCGCGTTCACCTGTCAAAAAGGGCCATACGCGTCCTCTTTGATCATCCGGCTGGTTGCTGTCAACCCAATTAGAACCATTAGCTCTCTCACCATATCCATCATAACTGTACCTTCTCCATCCTGGATAATTTTTACCATCAAAAGTAAATTCATACTTAACTCTGAAGTCATCATTTAAGGTCATATCATCGAGTTCAGGCAAAGAATCAGTTATAAAATAATCATTCGCTGCTCTTACCCCATAACGGACTAGTTCCAAAAAACCAGCATCTAATATCTTATCTTCCGCTTGATTTGGTTTTCGCCCGTTGCCAAGATTAATTTCTTCATGGTCATTAGGGTTTTCATTTTTTGTAATCCTCAGGTAATACTCACCATCATTACTACTTCTATATTTATAATATTCACCTTTTGTGGTGAACGTATACTCTTCGATTTTACTTGCAAAAGAGTCTGCTTTTTTCTCATACCATGAAGCAGCACCTGGATCTCCTGCTGCATTCTTAGCAATATCGGATGCTGCAATTAGTCCTGTAATAATAGCTGCTATTGTTGAGGGAGAATACCCTTCCTGTTCTTCCCATCGCTCTAGTTGAGTCTTGGGCGGATAAACTTGATATGAGTTCCAACAACCTGATGACTCATCTTTAATGTTAACACAACCTCCATTTGCCAGAAATTCTGCGGCAGGTTTTAACATCTTACTGTACCAGTCATTTTTTATTTCTTCATTAGATAAAATCTCTGCCTTCCATAACTTCCATCCAAGCATAATAGGCATTGCGGTCTGATCCATCTGAACCTTGATCCATTCACGTTTTCCGTCAACATGGGTTTTTTGCAAGAACCAGCCTGTAGCGCCTGTGTTATCAGGAGTACTGGAAGTAACCTGTATATTTTTAAGATACTTAAAGGAAACTAAAGGCGTTTCTTTATCTCCTAAGGCAAGTAAAGCACTTGCACACTGATAAAGATCCCTTGGCCAAATAGCACGGTATCCTGTTTTACTGTTTATCGCTGATACCGTATCACCCCAGGGAATCGACAAAGATGCAATCAAAGCACCAGCAAACTGCTTATCTTCTTGAGCCTTAAGAACCATTGCGCTTACATAGAGTTCTTTTCCATTATCTCCTGTATAAGGTATCATAGAAGGAAGATTGGAAAGACTCGATAAATAATCTTCCCATCCGATTGCACTGCCTTCCCCATTGTATTTTTTTAACAGGGAATCATACCCCTCATTCAAAGACCCTTCGGCCGCTTGTATTGCTTGATATTCAGAGTTTCCAAACCCTACTACAATATCGAAAGTCTTTGTTTGACTATTTACCGTGTCTAATTGCGCTGTCATAGCTACGTTACCACCACCTTCATTATTTGCCGTATCATATTTCCAATTCATTACATGATCTTCATGCAAGTCAGTCCAGCCATCAGACCTACGAAAGAAGCCAGCGGAAGTTTTAGAAAAATACGCACTACTTTTTAAGCATAGATAAGTGTTTCCTTCATTAGCATTAAGACTATCGTTGGTAACAGATGCATAGTCCCCAAATCCGGTATTATTTATGTGCGGATTAATAAAAAGGTAGGGAGTAATATTGTTTTCATATGCCGTAAATATTACTCGGATAAATAGAGTTTGCCTGTCTGGGTCTGTAAAGATGTGTTTTTCGATTTTATATTTATTGTTCTTAGCCGTGTTTACTACTTTATAAGCAAGGGATAGCGGTCTTCCATCACTATCTGTATAGAGGTATTCTATTTTTGAATTAGTATCGACTTTCTCTTCGTTAAAAAAGTCATTCCCAACGATTAAAAATTGTAGGTCTTTTATCTGAGCCTTATCTATCCGTGAATACGCTGTTTCGGTTATAATACCATTAGCAATAGAAAACCATACCTTAGATATTGTGCCTGTTTGGCCGTTATCATTATATTCCCCTTTATTATACTTCTCATATGAAGTACCTATTCCTGATTTACCTGCATAGTTCCAAATTGGATCATCCCCAGGTCCACCTGGTGCATTTTCTGCAAAAGTATTAATAACTCCCCAAAAAAGCGAAGACAAAATAATCAAGGTTATTAGTAAATATTTTCTTATTTTCATAGTTATTAACTCCTATTCTAATTAATTAAAAAAATTAATATAAATTTTACTTTATATTATATATCGATCAAGACTAATTATTAGAATTATTAGGAGACTCAAAAATTTGGGCAGTGAATTAAAGGGAAGGGTGGGGGTGGGGAAAGAGTAAGGGTAGGGGGGGAGGGAAGGCTAAGAGGTTAAGTTTACATAATTTTAATACTGTTAACTTATAATCCCAGGGTTAGAGCTGCCAAGCCCTCCCTATTTTTTTACCCATAGTAGCGGTCCCAAACTCTTCAAGGTTCAAGCCAGTCTGTGTGCCTCAAGGTTCAAGCCAGTCTGTGTGGCTGTTGGACAGCCGAGACAGAGCTGTTCCCTAACTCTTCAAGATTCAAGGCTAGTTTTCTTCAGAAAATAACCTCATCAATTGTTTGCTTATCTTGACCTCAGATGTTTCCTATCTTTTGGGGAGAGTTTTTACCCTCTTCTCTTTACTCCATTCTTTTTATCTAAATGGTCTTTTCGCTAACGAAGTGCACAAGCTGGAATAACGAAGTGCGCAAGCTGGAATAAAGTGCGCAAGCTGGGGCGGGCATAAGGTCTGCCCCTACAATTGATAGCGTAATTGATCCGCTGGGCAACTTGGGTTACGCACTTAGCGAAAGAGTCACTAGTAGAGGTTAGGCAATATGTCCTGATTATGTCTATAGTTATGCAGGTCTATAGTGGGTGGCAGGAGAGAGAGTGGTTTTTGTTTTATTTTTATTAAAACAATGTTTTAATATTAACCAATCATAAATAATATATTGTAATTAATAATAATTAATCCATATATCTCATCTGATGGATTAATATATTGACCATAACAGATTGTTTAATCTTGAATATTATTTTCAGACAGATTATTTAATTTATATAACCTATGATTAATCAATATATTAAATCACTTGACATCAAGTAAAGGTTAATAAACTAATTCATTTTTGATAAAAAATAAAATATGTTAGCATGAACTCTCTCCTGAGAGCATTTTCAATCAATCAGTGCCTGACTATACCCGACTATAAAGGTTTATAGCTTGACATTTAGAGGGAAAATAGAGGAATAATATTCTCAAGATTAAATGGAGCTATGAGCCTTAGAGCCACGAAACGTAACGGTGGAGAAAGATATAGCGTCTGAATCTAAGTTAAAGGATCATAACCAAAATACCCAGGGAGGAGTAAAGCAGCTTACTTAAGCGAAAGTAGGCAGAGCAACTCGCTTAAGAACCACTTTTTCAGCATCGTAACGAGATAACCTAGGGGTGGGTTGTGAGCCTTGTTTTCTGGCCAGGAGCCGGGTTATTTCCTGGCACTAAAGGGGGTGAGTCGGCAGTACATAGTTTTTTACCCGAATAATATCGGATATTTTAACAGATTTGGTTTTTTAGTCTCACACCAAGGGAGGAGAATTATTATCATCTAGGAATTAGGAAAACGATAACAGGCTGGAAATTAACAGCATATTTATATTATATTATTTTAAGAGGGATAAATTCTAATGATAAACCGGTAGAGATTAGTTTCAGACCGGCAGAATTAGAGAGTAATTTTTAATTCTATGCTTTTGCACTTTTTTTTCGAACCCTTGATTTTACTGGATTTTCTATTAGAGGTAATTTTTAAAGATTTCAAGGCGTTAAGAAATTTCTGCAAAAGTGTAGTTAACTTTAAGTTGTTTTATAGATATTGCACTCCTCAAAAACATGGCTATTCAAAAAACATAGCTATCCAGTGCTTGGTTTTTGGGGAGAATTGCCACGAGGGGCGTGGTATATCGTGGCGATGATGTGTTTTTGGTGGTTAATTTATGGTTAATTAGTTTATGGTTCGTGAAGGAGTAGTAGTTATGAAAAGAACAATTATGGTAGTTTGTTTGTTTGTATTTTTTCTCTTAAGTTCACATCTTGGTGGTGGGATGGCTGCGGCTCAGACCTCTACTGGCCTTGGATATAATCCTTTTCTCTTTTCAGGAGGCTTTGGGCATCTGAACCCATTTTTACTTTCAGGTCTTTTGGGCAATTTAGGGACATCTGGCACCACAAGCAGCTTTGGCTATCCCTTCTCCTTTATGGGCGGCATGGGAGGCTTTGGTCACTTAAGCCCATATCTGTATGGAAGTCTTTTGGGTAATCTTGGCACTACGGGAACAAGTGGCACGACGACCACAAGCAGCTTTGGCTATCCCTTCCCCTATATGGGCGGCATGGGAGGCTTTGGCCACTTAAGCCCATATCTCTACTCAGGGCTGCTTGGCAATAGTGGGCTCTTTGGGAGTACGACCAGCGGCTTATCAGGTTTACCCTTCGGATTTGGCATGGGTGGCCTAATGGGTGGCATGATGGGTGGCATGATGGGCGGCATGATGGGTATGGGATATCCTGGCCTCTACAGTAGTCTGCTGGGCTCTCTTTTGTCTCCAACAACCACGCCAGTAGTAACCCCATCTGTCCCAGCTCCGGCAGCAACCGCACCGCTAGCCACTATTCCAGCAACAACCGTGGCTACAGCTGTTGCGTTATAACTTCTTCTATTACCTTGCGAGTATAATAACTACCAATTTTTCTTCATCTTCATTGCTTCTTCTCCCTTCTTCGCCGGGGAGAAGAAGCAATGTTTTTCAGGATTTAAAGAGGGGGATATTCTTATTTTTCCACACCTTGCCGATCGAGTATTTGCTCGATAATCTTATTTTTTTCCATTAAGGATTGCAATAATATTGAAAAAGTAATAAAATAATAATAACTAAGGCTGAATTTTTATCAAGTTCTTTAAAGTACAATCGCCTCAATTGCCTGTAGTACAATTGCTTCAATTACCTGGTCAAGCAGGCCTTAAGTTAAAGTCTCCTCATCTCAATAAGTGAAGTGGTTTTTATTTGGCTCGTATTATTTCGAGCCTATTTATTATATTGATAATTTATTGATAATTTTTTATGTTATTTTGGTAATTTCTTATCTTGATAGCTGATAAACCATAGAAGGGAGGGATGGAATAAATCGGAAAGATAGTATGCTAATCTATCCTTATTAAGGTGTTGTCTCATGGGTAATTGCCATACTAAGGAGTTAGGATGATGAAAGGAGAGATAATGAAGTATAAAAAAGAATTAAAATTTATATGTTTTGCTATTTTTTTGTTTTTGGCCTTCAGTTTGCTTGGGGTAGGAAGGCTGTCAGCCTCTCAGGCTGCAAGCGGTGGGCTTTCGGCTACTTCTTTGTCGTTGGCCCCATCGATTGGCCCGGTGATTGTAGGAGCAGAGCCTGCTATTTATCCTCCACAGGAGGAGGTGCCAATATCTCAAATTATTCGCATCACCTTCAGTAAAGATATGAATCAGGCTGCGACCTGCTCTGCCTTTGCCTTGTATCGGATCAGTGGAGCTGGCACCCGAATTTTGGTTGAAGGATCGTGTAAGGTTGAGGGCAGAGTCCTTACCTTTACTCCCTCAGCTTTTCTAGCCGAGGGCTCGGTCTATCAGGTAGTGGTGAGCAGACAGGCCGCTGATACTGATGGTCGCAAATTACAGGGTATCCAGGATATGCTGTCTGAGGGAGAAGGAGATATTCTGTGGTATTTTGTTACTGTGGCCGATACCCTGGCTCCTGAGATTACTGATTTTTCACCTTCCTCAGAAGGAGGAGAAATTTCATGTCTATCTGAGTTTAAGTTTCATATCAAGGATAATAATGCCGGGGTTAATCCTAGCTCTTTGATATTGAAAATCAATGGACAGCAAATAACCCCTGCGCTTAATCCGATATCGGCGAAGGAGTTAGAGGTTGTCTACTCTCCGGCTGTTCCTTTCGGGTATGGCGAAAGAGTTACTGTTTCTATTTATGTAGAAGATTACGTGCACAATAGCCTTGAGCAGTCTTACTCATTCACTACCATGAGATTGCCGGACCGACACTGGTCTATTGAGGCTGAGGATCTGCCTGATTTGGCTGCTATGGTGATCGACCAGCAGGATCATCTTTGGTTAGCCTTGCGAAAAGGCTCAGATGGCCGAAGTGGGGGCGTTAAGATGTTTGATGGTAGCGGCTGGCGGCAGTATACTTCGGCAGATGGTTTAGGCAGTGACAGCGCCACGGCCATAGCAGTTGACAGTCGCGGTCAGGTATGGGTTGCTCTTAATGACGCAGGTTCAGTAGATGATCCGTACACAGTTCCGAAGCTGGCGAAATTTGATGGGCAAGGATGGTCATCTCTTAGCGCTGGGCAAATTGGTGTTCCCGCTGATGAGGAAATCAATGAGATAGCTGTTGACGCTCAGGGTCATCTTTGGATCGCTACGACCAAAAGTGGCCTGATCGAGTTGGTTGAAAATAGCAGCCTGCCCCGAGGGCTTGAAGATAGCGAATTTGAGGATATTCAGGTCAGAGCAGTAGCCATCGGCCCCGATGGCAGTATCTGGGCAGGCACTGCGCCTTATGGGGTAATGCGGCTAGGTGCTGATGGGGAATGGAAGCAGTATGCTTATTCGATCCATGCTAGAGAGCCGGTTGACTTTACAGTTAATGATCTGGCTGTTGATTCTGAGGGCACGGTATGGGTAGCCACCAGCGCTGGCCTTTTGAAGCTCGATCCAGGTGCTGAAGGGGAAGCTCCCCGCTGGGCGTATTTTATACCGAATACCTTTGTCAACACCGTGGCTTTAGATAGCCGATCAGGGGGAATCTGGATTGGAACTAACAAGGGGCTGATTAGGTTTGATGGTCAATCAGGATGGGTAGATTATTCTGCTGATGAGAATAAGATGATGCTGGGTTATCCTCTCTCAGCCGAGCCTGTAACTAAGATAGCTATTAATCCTGACTCAAGGCGCTATGAAATCTGGGTTGCTGGCACTGCCCGGCTCGCCAGAAGAGATGAAAATCCGCCCCGGGTTGTATCCACTTCACCCGCAAACGCAGCTCAGAAGGTGGCCAAAAACAGCCCAATCATTATTACCTTTTCCGAGGCTTTGGATCCGAATTCTGTGGCCTTTTTCAGCCTGTATGATTCTCGCCACAACCTAGTCTCAGGACAGCTCAATCTTGACGGGAATACTCTAATTTTTACTCTTCCACCTTCAGTTTCATTGAGAGAAGGCGAAACCTATACCCTGGTGGTTGGCTCCAAGATGCAGGATCTGGTCGGCAACAAGCTTGATGGGGATCAGGATGGCCTTGGGGGAGAAGATGAGGATACTGTCTCGGTAAGTTTTACGGTCGAAAAGAAGGTGGTAACACCACCGGCTAGCGGTGGTCTAATACCTCCTACTAGTGGAAGCCTGCTACCTCCAGCCACTGGTGGTCTGACGCTTCCCAGCACTGGCGGCAGTGGGGGATGGATCCCAACAAGTTATAGCGCCGGGGGATGGAGCGGGACAGGGACTGGATTTCCTGCCTTATCTTCTGGATGGTCGTATACCAGCGGGTGGTTCGGTGGCCAGCCTAGCTTGTTTTCTACCTGGTCTGTGCCCACTAGCTCGTTCGGGTCTCAATTTCAGAATAGCTGGTTAACTTCTTCTTTGTGGCAAGGGAGCTTTACTACGCTATTTCCTCAATTTAGCTCAAATACCCTGTTTAATCTGAGTAGCTCCCTCAATCCATTTTCAGCCGCCATCTATTCCTTTAACCAAGCTAATTTGGGATGGAGCAGTCCGGCGACGAGCTGGCTTATTCAGCCTTAGCTTTTGACGGCGCCATTTTCTAGCGGGTTTTAGCCTTTCTTGGTATGGAGGAAGGGTGGGAGGAAATCCAAACCTTTAAGCCCAGCTTTTTAGTATGAGAGAATATAGTGTAGGGGCGCACCAAGTTGCGCGCCCCTACCTCACCTTACATTCTTTCCTGCATAATATTTTATCCTACCGTTTGTATCTACCGTGTCCGCTATTTACCACAAAACTAATCCTTCCCTTTTTTGGAATTCTTCTGATGAAAAAGGAGGCTTGTTCCGATATCTGTAGACAGAGGGAATAAAACTGATTATTTAAAAAAATATATTATCTGTTTATTAATCCTGGTTTATTGATTCCTTCCAAAGAATTTTTCATCCGCTTTAGACTATCCCAATGAGGCGTATTCATGTGGAAGATTTTACTGGTCGACCAGAATGATGGGTTTGCTGATGAGCTAGCCCAGCGAATCAGTGGAGATGACAAAAAGCTGGTTGTGGCCAGCGATTGGCAAACCGCGATCAAGATGCTCCAGGCTGAGCAATTTCACCTGATCGTCATCAGGGACGATCTTCCTGACCGGGGCTGCTTTCGGGTCCTGGAGTTGGCCATGATGATTGATGAGGCCATGCCGGTAAACCTGCTTCTCGTTAAGTACAAACTGGAGGACTTCAAGGACCTAATTAAACCCTACACTTGGAGTGTTTTGGAAAAAGGTTTTACGATCGACTCTCTTCTCAACACCATCAATAACACGATTAAAAATATCAAGCTGAATCACAGAATCCGCTACCTTACTCACACTCAAGGGTATGTTTTTAAATTTGATAATATCGTTGGAGTCAGCCAGAAGATTCAGGAAGTTTTCTCCTTTATCAAAAAAGTGGCTAAGAGTGATTCCACCGTGCTTATTCAGGGCGAGACAGGCACCGGGAAGGAACTGATTGCCGCGGCTTTGCATTACAACAGCCTGCGATGCCAGGAGAATTTTGTGGCTGTAAACTGTGCCACGCTCAATGAGAACCTGCTGGAAAGTGAGCTCTTTGGCCATGAGAAGGGAGCTTTCACCGGTGCCCATACCCTGAGGATTGGCCGATTTGAGCAGGCAAATTGCGGCACCCTGTTCCTTGATGAGGTTGGGGAAATGAGTCTTTCGGTTCAGGCCAAGGTGCTGCGGGTGTTGCAGAAGCAGGAATTTGAAAGAGTAGGGGGAAGCAAAACCATCAGGGTAAATGTTAGAGTGATTGCAGCTACAAATCGTGATTTGCAGACCGAGGTCAAAGAGGGAAGGTTCCGGCAGGACCTCTACTATCGGCTCAGTGTTCTTCCGATTACGGTTCCTCCTCTACGGGAGAGAAAAGAGGATATCGCTCCTCTGGCTGTCCATTTTTTCAATAAGTATAAAAAAAAAGGGGGAAAAGAGCTGATCGGCTTTCATCCGGCCTGCTATGCCATTCTAGAAGAATATAATTGGCCGGGCAATGTGCGGGAGCTGGAAAATGTTATTGAGCGGGCTGTGCTGGTTAGCAACGGCGAATATATTTTGCCGGAAGATTTGCTCATACCGAATACTCCAAAAGTAGCGGTTGAAGAGCCTGCTGGATGTAGCTATGGGAGCAGCAGCCAAAGTCATGATCGTCATAATGGCTTCCATATCATCTTGCCTCCAGAGGGGATGAGCTTGAAGGCTGTTGAACGAGAGCTGATCATACAGGCCCTGCGGATGAGCAAGGGGGTTCAGAAAGATGCAGCCAAGCTGCTTGGGATCAGTAGCCGGGTGATCAACTATAAAATTAAAAAGCACAGATTGCAAGGATTAGGAAAAACTTCGGGGTTAGAATAAAACCACAGGATGAGACTACACTTTCGCAGAAATTTCTTAACGCCTTGAAATCCTTGAAAGTTACCTCTAATAGCCAATCCTGTAAAATCAAGGGTTCGGAGAAAAAGTGCCAAAGCATAGGATGAGATTAAAATGACGATTGATGAGGCCGTGGCCAGGATTGAAGATATTCCTACTATCCCGACGGTTTTGGGAGAGATTCTGCGGATTACCTCTTCTGAGACAAGCTCGGTGAAGGATTTGGCCCAGGTGATCTATTCCGACCAGTCGCTGGCTACCAAGATCTTGAAAATGGCTAATTCATCCTTTTATCAGCTTGTTCAGCAAGTAAAGAGTATTGATCGGGCTATCGTAGTTCTCGGCTTTGAAGAAGTTCGGGCCATAGCTATGGCCATGTCTGTCTTTGACTCTGTGTACCTGCGAAGGGGGGGCGTCTACTACAATCGGCTGCGGTCCTGGAACCATTCTCTGCTTTGCGGTCTGGGAACTAGGATATTGGGCAGCTGGGTAGTGAAGAGCCGAGGGCTTATAGCGGAACTATTTGTGGGGGGATTGATCCACGATATCGGCAAGGTTTTGATGGACCGCTATTTTCCAGAACAGTTTGCCAGGGTGTTGGAGCTGGTTGAAGAGACATCTATTAGCATGGAGGCCGCAGAGCGGAAAATATTTGGTTTTGATCATGCTCTCTTAGCTGGCAGGTTGCTGAAAAAATGGAAATTCCCCAATCAGTTGATCGATATGGTTCTCTATCACCACCACCCTGAGCTGGCAAGAGATAACCAATGCTGGATTAGCTTACTTTCCATATCTGACCTGATGTGCCATCAGTTAGGTTATTCAACCTATGCCTGTGAGCCAAAGCTCGGTCTCAGAAAATTGTTACGTTCCGAGATGATGAAGGGGTTGGCTCAAATGAGTGGTTTACCCTACAAATCTCATAGCCTGATTGATTCTCTTCGCAAGTTAAAGGAACATCTCACCGAGGTAGATCGCCTGTCAGGCATTCTGTTATCTCAATAAAACCCTCTTTTTCCTCGAAACTCCCCCCTTGAAACCATCTGCACAGGGTCATTATGAAGCATGTTTTTGATTTGCCGGAAAGAGCCGCATCGATAAAATCAATTTTCTTCGCAAGTTAAAGTGGTTCTTTCGCTAATAAAAGTGCGCAAGCTGGGCGGACACAAGGTCCGCCCCTACAATTGATAGCGTAATTGATTCGCTGCGCGCTTTATGTTACGCAGCTAGCAAAAGAACCATCTTAAAGGAACATCTCACCGAAGTAGATCGCCTGTCAGGCATTATGTTATCTCCATAAGACCCTCTTATCCCTGAGACTCCCCCCTTAAAACCATCTGCACAGGGTCATTATGAAGCATGTTTTTGATTTGCTGGAAGAGCCGCTCGAAACAGGCGTAGGGACATAAATATATGTGGGCTTGTTACTATTTGGATCTACTATGGTAGCGTAAATATCCTGCGAGGGTGAGCTTTCAACTTCATAATTATTATATGCGGTCAGCAGAAGCCGATAGGTGGTATTATTCTGTAGGTTAGTTAGGGTATAGGAAGTTACATTCCCGACATTGATCTTGTTGGCCAGATTTTTGACCGAGCTGCTGCCTCCGTTACTTCCGCCCGAGGTTCCATTATTCATATCACTGCCGCTGCCTCCCCATCCGCCGCCAGTATTGTCCATGCTTCCACCATCACCGCCTCCGCCTGTGCCGCCGCTGCCGGGAATTCCACCTGGGGTATAGCGGCTTTCAGATTGTAAGGCTCTGATTGAGGAAATATCATAATAGAGGTTATATCCGCTAGCTTCGGCAACCTTTTCCCAGCTTAGTTTGATAGTGGAGCGGTCAACCGAGACTACGATTGAGGTTGGTCTGGCGGGAGGCTCAGCTATGCCTTTGCGGCCAAAGCTATCTTTGATCAGATCTCTATAGGCCCGATTATATTTAACTTCATCGACCGCCAGAACATCAAGGAGAAAATCAAGGTAGGTGACTGGCTCTGCATAGGTAGCTAACAGAAAGAGGGTATTGGCTACGACGATCCCTTGCTCGCCGTAGCGGCGGCGAAGCTCTTTCCTAAGGTTCCACATGGCCCCTGACAGAATGAGGCTGCTTTCATAAAGCTCTTTTCCATAATTGAGCCGGTAGTGTAGGTCATTTTCCAAGTCTCGCAAAGCTCCTTGACTCCAGAAGCCGCCATCGGCCACCTGGGAATCATCATTGATGGTGCAGGCCCAGTAATCGGAAAACGCCTCATGCATGGCATCGAACTGAGTAAAACGAACGGGATTGGACGATGGGCTGCTCTCATAGATGCTATCTGTTACGACATGAGTCACTTCATGGTAAATGATATCCGAATATTGAGCAAAATCCTGATATTCAACCTTATCCCCTTCCCCAAGGGAGATACCGTCACCATTACGCCAATAGGATTTGGTGCTTTCGGCAGTATTATGTACCGTAATTGAGACAGGGAAGAGAGCCTTATTTTCGGGAAAGTTAGGATCTAGGGTTTTAAGGTATTCAATGAGGTGGTTAGCGTGATAGTAGGCGTTCAGCTCGTCAATATCATCAGAGGCACTGATAGTTCCGGTATCTGTTAAGGGATTG
>Ga0207433_10010339_pt1 | contig 14556 bp, 21 predicted proteins | sample YelNatPaOPGAMG01_FD_187559 | JGI IMG/M metagenome (GOLD analysis project Ga0207433, IMG submission 187559) | Hot spring thermophilic microbial communities from Obsidian Pool, Yellowstone National Park, USA - OP-RAMG-01 (SPAdes) (version 3) | ecosystem: Environmental > Aquatic > Thermal springs... | reverse complement strand
CGAATCCGTCGAATCCCTTGTCGTAACAACCAGCATCGCACGCTTCCATAACCGTTTCATATTTGCTTTCCATGGTTGCACCTTCCTTTCTTTGGTTCCTGGTTTCCTAACCTGCTACCGTTCGCCATCCGCTAAAGTCAATCATAGGCGATTGCGCTACCATTTTGCGAACGAATCTATGCAATTCGTCGCCCGTTCGACAATAGCAAAGATCGATAGTGCCGATGCTGGAACCCGGAGCCGCTAATGTCTATCTCCGCAAACCTTTCGTCCAGGGGCGGGATTTGCCTTGATTCGCACAATAAGCACGTCGCTTAGGTCGAATCCAATGTCGTAAGCTGCCTGAACCGCTTGTACTAAATCTACACGATAGATGCAATAACCTAACTGCCTTTTGTGAAGCCCGTCGCTAAGATAATAGCGTCCGGGACCGTCCCAATTTTTATTGGCCACGCTTTCTGCTGAATCCATGGTTCACCTTCCTTTCGCCATTAGTTTTGGCGCGCATTTTGCGGCGTTTCACTTTTTCCGCGACGTACGTACTGAAGCGTGAAGCAGAACACGTGAATCATCCGCCAAAACTCCCCACTTGTTAGGCCTAGCGCCTTCAAGCGTTTCTTCAAGCGTACGTAAGCCCTTCGGATATCTTCGTCGTCTCGCTTTCCGGCGCGCAGTGCGGCTCGATAGGCGGATTCCCGTGCCCTTTCCAAATTCGTGCTCATAACTCACCTTACCTTGTTTCGTGAGCGCCAGTGCCGCTTGTTTGACCTTGGCGCGCTTCACGCGCCGCTTTCGTCACACAATATACATAATCCGCAAGATTCGCGCAACTTTTCTGCCTTCCGACGCTTTCCGACGTTGTGTCGGCAATCGTTCGCCGTTGTGTCGGCAATGGGTCCAGAACCCCCACCCGGGGGTGCGCGCGACAGCTGAACCCTCGCAAATTTTTGGGCCAACTTTTTGCATTTTGGACCACTTTTGGAACATTTTTAGAGCATTTCCGGCCCGACTTCCCCCGTTTGCCCCTTTTGTGCATAATAAGGCCAGCTCTTTTTTCCAAATCGGAGGTCGAAAATGTTCGAAAACTACAACCTGAACGAAACCGAACGCCTCATTGCCACCTTTGAGGCTGTTTCCCACGACGGAACCATTCGAGTGCGCGCCGACACTTTTCGCCGTACCGTGCTCGTGGAAGTGGACGGTGACTCTTTTGTGCTGAAACGCCACCCCGGCAACCTTCGTACGGTCGGCAGCATGTTGCTTTCGGCCGCCGAATGGGCAGCCAGGAACGACGAACAACGCTCAGCGCAGTTGGAGTAGGCGAAAAAAAAATGGCAAAACGTCCCGTTTCTCTCAACCCAAAGCAAAAACTCATCGCCGAACTGCTTGCCGTGGGCATGTCGAGCGCTCAGGCGGCCAAAGAAGTCGGGGTCAGCCGCTCCTACGTCGAGATTTTGCAGCGTGGCTCCCTCTTCGAGCTCGAAATCGATGCCGCACGCGAACGCCTGATGCGCAAAAAGCTGAAAAAGTTCGCCAACATGATAGTGGATGAGCTCGAACCGAGCCTCGAGAAGATTCGCACCTTGCGCGACACGGCCGACGACGAGCGTGTTCAGCTCCGGGCGGCCGAAAGCATCATCGAAAAGGCTCTTCCGCGCGGCGGTGTCCTTCGAGAAGGTGAAACCGAAACCCGAGTGCACGTTACGCTTTCCGACGAAAAGGCTGCGATTGCTCGCGAAGTGATTGCGGAAGCCATTTCCGGCACCACACCAAAAGCGCTCCCCGATGCAGGAAATCCTGAAACGGAAGAATAAAATCGTCCAGGCTGGCGCCGACGAAGACCTTTCCGAAAAGCTGCGAGACGCGGCCGAAAAAAGCCTTTACGTGCTGGCAAAGGCCGTAATGGGGATGACTGCTTTCACCAACCACCTGCATTTGCCGGTGTGCAACTGGCTCCAAACGTGTCCGCCGCGCAAAAAGCTTCTCCTAATGCCCCGCAGCAGCTTCAAGACCTCGATTGCCCGGTGCCTTGCCGTGCACATTGTCATCCAACGGCCGGACCGCAACATTTACTTTCCCGGACGCACAGGTCGTAACCTTCGCCTTTTGTTTGCCGCCGAAAACGAAAAGCGCGCCGTTTCTCGCATTGGCTGGATTCGCCGCCAGTTTGAGAAAAACGAAATCTTTCGAGCTCTTTGGCCGGAATGCGTTTGGAAATCTCCCACCGACGCCCCTACCTGGACCGCCACACGCTTTTCGTTGCCGCGCGACGAAGACTACCCGGAAGCCACCTTCGAAAGCGCTGGCGTGGACAGCGGCTCCACTGGCTCCCACTACGACGCCATCTTCAAGGATGACCTCATTGGCCTGAGAAGCCGCCAGGAACCCCAATTCATGGCCCGCGCAATCGAATGGTTCAAGACTTCCCACTCCCTTACCGACGACGTTCTTTTCAGCCTCGACTTCGTGTTCGGGACGCGATGGGCCGCCGAAGACCTTTACTCCTGGATATTCGAAAATGAGCCTGAGTACGAATATCGCATCTACAGCGCCCATAACCCCGACGGCACGCTCCTGTTCCCGGAGCGCCTCTCCGAAGAAGTGCTGGCCGGTTTGCGCAAAAAGCAAGGCGACCTCTACTGGCTCAACTACGAAAACAAGGCAATCGGCACCGGGGTGACGGCATTCGACCTTTCGCACCTTCGAGACTGCACCGTTGCCGGAAACTACATCGAATATGACCCCACCGCCAACCGCATCTTCGAAATCATCGAAGGCGACAAGGCCGCCGCATCCAAAGAGCCCGAACGCCCAAAGCGCTTCTGGGAGCTCACTCCCGAAGAAAGGGTCCAACGATGGCTGGAAATGCAAAAAAACTGGTACCAGCGCAAATTGACCAATATCGAAGTGTCATAATCGTGTGGGAAGACCATGCCAACCTTTCTCCCCAATGGGTGATTGGACACGACGAACTGCACGACCTTTCTGAGGTTCAGCAACTCGTAATAACAGCTGGTTTTGTGGCTGAAGTAGCCAAGGACTACATAGTGGTTGTGCAGTCAATGACCCCTACCAACAACCCCAAAACAACTTCCTTCGACTCTCCGCTTAAGATATTAAAAAGGTGCGTTTTGGCAATCATACCCCTTTTTTGTGCTGACACGTTCGAATGGAAAAAATTCCCATCGCCCACATGATTGATGGTGTAGGGTTTGCTGACCCCGCAAGCGGGCGCGTCACGCGCGCAAACTGCCGGTCCGCCATTGTCGTGGTGATGCAGTCTGAGCAAGGGACTGCCTTCGTGGTGGACTCGTGGGCCGAACGCTGCCACACTACCACCCTTACGGAGAAGATTTTTGCCATCAACCGCAAATGGCAGCCCTACCTGCGGCGCTTCGGCATCGAAGCATCTGCCCAGCAGGGTCTGTATGTGGACCAGGTAATCCGGGAAGCCAACCTTCTGCGCGAACCCATTTCGGTAGTTCCGGTAATGCAGCCCACCAACCAGACAAAGGAGTTTCGCGTAACCGTCACCATTCAGCGCTGGCTGCACAATGACCTCCTCTATATTCCGGCTGCCCACACTGACCTTCGCCGCGAAATCGAAGCTTACCCCCTTGGTGCCACCTGCGACCTTGTGGACGCTCTTGCCTCCGCACTCAACATGTTGCGTGATCCACTTGCTACTCGACAAAAGCTTAGTTACAATTCGGCTTGGAGATAATTTTCTCTTTTTGCAAAAAGGAGTCTTTCCATGCGTAACCATCGTGCTGAGGATTCGCTGGCCCGGATTGCTCGCATCGAGGACAACCCTTCGAAGGGTGCAGTGGGTGGTTTCGGTCCGGTAAAGCGTTTCCCCAACAAAGGCACCACTTCCAACCCCACGAAGGGTGGCGGAATCAATCGTCCCACTACCGGCAAGCCAAAGTTTTAACCCCTGTGGGTGACTGAAGTGACCAACCCTGTTGCAGTTACCACAACCGGCGTCGTTACGACTGCTGACATTTTCATCAGCCTTATTCGCTGGGTTGCAGGTGCGTCGTCGGTTGCTGGAGAAGCTTGCACCGTCACCGACAACAACGGCACGGTCTTTTTCTCCTCCACATCGACCGGCGCAAACTTCATCGACGCCAACCGTTTCGACACCACCTTGCCGGTTCGTGGCATAAACGTCACTTCTTTGCCGCACGGCACCCTTTACATTTACTTTAGGTAATCAAAAATGGCATTCCCGGTTGCTGACAATCGCGCAAACGGTTCTTCTTCCAAGAAGGCTCCCAAGGGCAGCGGCGGTCAGCTCCTGCCGCCTGAAGTTGTCTCGCCGCTTGTGCGGAAAGTGGTTGCTCGGCACCTTCCCGGAAATGGCCCGCGCCCGAAAAAGGCTCCGTGACGCTTGAACAAAGAAAAGCTTGCGAACTCTTCCTGCTCGCTCTTACCGTTTGGCGAGAAGCGCGCGGCGAATCCGAAGAAGCCCAGGCGGCCGTTGCGCACAGCATCCTTACGCGCGCAAACCATCCTTCGTGGTGGGGCAACGACATCGTAAGCGTCATCACAAAGCGGTGGCAATACTCTTCCATTACTGACCCGCGCGACCCGCAGCTGACAAATTGGCCGCACCTCGCTGACCCTTCGTGGGAAAAGGCTATTTCGATTGCCGAAGGAGTGCTTTCCGGCACCATCCCCAACCCTTCTCCGGAAGCTGACTCCTACTACGACACTTCGATTCCGCCGCCTTACTGGACAAAAACCAGCCAACAAATCGCAAAGATTGGCCGCCTTTGCTTCTACAAGACCCGCATTTCGGCCTAAGAGGAACGGCAAAAAATGCGCTTCATCGAAAACACCAACATCAACCCCATAAAGCGCACTCGGGCTGCCGATGAACGCCTTCGCTCGTGGCTGAACTACCAAATCACCGACGGTCTCGCCAAGCGCAAATTCCTCGACATCCTCATGCGGGAACTGATGCGCCAGTACAGCGGCATCACCAACATCACTGACCGAAAAGGTGACCGCTCTTCTCAGCCACCCCTTATCGAGATTCCCCTTGGGGCGACGCAGTGCGACTCCATCGTCAGCACCGTCACGGAAATCATCTTCAACACTTCGCCGGTTTTCACCGTGCGCGCCTCCCCCGGCTACTCCGACCACGCCGCAGCCTTCCAGTTGCTCGTGGACAAAATCCTTCTCGACAAATTCACCAATATCCACGAGGCTGCCGCAGACGTTATCGGCGACACCGTCCAAATGGGTACCGGGGCCTACTATGTGCCAATCACCGAAGAGCGCGTGAAGCGTGTTCGGGGTGTTGAGCTGTCGAGAGGGCCGCGTGTGTTCAGTGTTGCCTGCGAAGACCTCGTGGTGCCGGGCGGCGCGTCCACTGACATCAACGAGCTGCCCTTTATTGCGCATCGCCTTTTCTACAACGACTACGAGCTTGCGGAGGCTGCTCGCGTCAACAACTGGACGGTTTCCGACTTCAAGCCCACCGGCAACGTCGATTGGGTACGCCAGCGTCGGGATGCCGTGGCCCACACCGCCGAATCCAGCGCCGACCTTGGCAACCTTTATGAAATCTTCAACATCTATTGCTACTTCGACTACGACAACGACGGCCTGGCCGAGGACCTTCACGTTATCTGGGACCGCACCTCGCAGGCAATTGGCTACGTTGGGTTCGCTCCCTACGATAGCCGCCCCTACAGCATTTCCCGCTACCAACATCGCCCCTACATCTTCTACGGCATCGGGGTCCTGGAAATGGCCTTCCCTTTCCAGACCGAGGTCACCGAATGGCACAACTTCAAGATGAAAAACGCCCACCTTTCGAATGCCCGCTTTTGGGCGTACCGGTTGGGCGCCCCCGGCGTGGGCGAAAAGCTCGAAATCTCTCCCAACAACATCATCGGACTCGCCAACCCCCGCGAAGACCTCGTTGCCATCCAAATGGCGGACGTTTACCAATCCGCCCAACAGTACGAAGCTGCCACGCTTGCCCTTGCAGAGCGCCGGGTTGGCACAAACGAGCTTGCCGCGCCTCCCATCGCAATGGGCCGCCGTATGCCAGCAACCACCGCAATGGCTCTTTTGCAGCGCGAAAACAAGCGCTTTGCAGCTCCTTTTAACAACATCCGGGCCGCCCTTGCTGACGTAATGACCCAATGCGTGATGCGCTACCGTGAGCAGTATCGGCGCGGCGGCCGGGATCGGCAGGCTGTCATCGAATACCTCGTCAGCACGGTTGGTCTGAAGAACACCACCCTCATCGAGGAAGTTTTCCAAAACGGCACCGACATTGACCTGCGCGACCGCATCATTATCGAAATCACAGCCTCGAGCGCTACCGTCAATCGTGAAGCCGACAAGCAACAAGCCATCATGCTGGTGAATGTGCTGAGCGCCTACTACGAAAAGCTGCTCGCCACCTACCAGCTCGTGGCCAATCCGCAAATTCCGCCGGATTTGAAGCAACTTGCGCTTTCGGTTATAAAGAGTTCGTCGCGGGCCGTCGAAAAAATGCTGCGCACCTTCGATAATGTCCGAGACCCCGACGCATATATCCCAAAACTCCCGGATGAAGCTGCTGAAGGAACTGCTATCGGACAACCCGCTCCTGCGGAAGGAGCTCCTGAAATGGGTGCACCAGCAGCGAACGGACCTGCTCAGCCAATTGGAGAATTCCTCAACGGACTGGGACCGAACCAATCAGCTGCGGGGAATGCTAATGCAGCTCCGCAATCTTGAGGCCCTTTTTGAAGGTACCAACACTTCCGATTAGGAGGCTTTAAAATGCCAACCCCCGAGGATATGGAAAAAATCACGCCGCCGGACGAACCAACCGCTTCCGAGGAAACACCGCAGCCGCAGCCGCCCCCTCCGCAGCCCGTTGCCATCGATGCCAGCAACCTTCGGGCCGAAATCGCAACCGGCATCAAGGAAGCGGTCCGCGAAATAATCGCTCTTGCTCAACAGCAGCAAACCGCAACCACCACCGAAAAGGAAGAACCTATCGAAGACGAAGAGTGGACCACCGCTCCCGACACCGCCGTCAAAAAGGCCGTCCACAACGCTATTCTTCCGTTGAAGCGCGAAATCGAAACCTTCCGCAACTTTGGCCTTGGGAAGCTTTCCGACCTAACGCGCCACGTTGCTTCCAGCACTTTGCCTTACTACCCCAAATACAAGGCCGAAATCGAAGCTCGCCTCAACAATCTTGATGCGGTTTCGCGTGCCGACACCAACGTTATAAAGCTGGTGCACGACACCGTTGTGGCTGAGCACATTGACGAAATCCGCCAGGCTGCCCGCGAAGAAGAGCGCCGCACCCTTTTGCAGAACGCCAACTCCCCCGCACCGGGCTCCAACAATGGCCGCACAAAAGGCTCAAACGAACCTTCTGTGCCAACCCCCGAGGAGCTTGGATTCACCGAAGAGCAAATTCAAATGATTGAGGATCGTGGCGGCCCGGATGCGTTTGCCCGGCGTGTCAGCAACGGTCGCTTCTCTAGTTGGGCAGAGTACGCAAAGGCACGCTCTTCCATGACTGCGGTTCCGCGCAAGAGCGGTCGGTTGGTCATTCCGTTCAGGCGAGCCAACGAAAAAGCATAGTTGACTATTTTTGTATTGTTAGTTACTGAATAAACTATGGCACGTCCAAAAAACGATCCCACGCTCCCACCACCGGGATATTTCCGCCAGGAAGAGCTAAAGCGCCGCCTCGACCAACTCGAAATAATGGCCGAAAAGCTCACCGCCCAGGGTAACATCTACAAAGTTGACCCATCGAAGCTAAAAGAGGAACCCGAAATCCTCAAGCACTTCGATTTCGTGAGCCAGACCTTTACGGTTACCAATCCTCGGCCGGGGTACGCATACTTTTGGGAGCGCAACCACCCCACTGCGATTGCTCTTCGCCAGCAACAGGGGCGTTACTTTTTGGGAAAAGCTCCGTTGCCTACCTGGGAAGTCGTCACCGGCTGCGGTTGCGTGGGCGATAAGCACGGTTCCGGCTGCTCAGCCCCCGAAGCCCAGGAGCTAAAGCAAGCGGACGGCACTCGCAGAATTGGTGACGTTATCCTTATGCGCATTCCCATCGAGGCTTACGAACTCATCCACAAGCGCATGGGTGTGATGCAAAAGATTGCTGACGAACGAAACGCCCGGGAAGCCCTTTCGGAGCTTGTGCAGTCGCGCGAAGGTGCCGTTAAGCTTCACCTCATGCACGAAGACCCACGGCGCTACTTCGAAAAGCACTCCGCGAAGGTCGACGGCGAACCTATTGCAGAAGCACCGCCTTCGGAGCCCTAAGGAGTAGACTTTTAACTGCTGTTGTTTATAATTTCCCCCAATGAGGTCTTTCGATGGCAAACTTTAAGCCAATGAAGCCGGTCAAAATCGAAGGCGGCTTCGATTTTCCGCAGCTTGCTTACCTTGAGGGCGCCAATCAAACCTTCAACCCGGGCACACCGCTTGTGGCATCGGGCGGTTATCTCGTTGCTGGCACCAGCCCGAGTCCTTCCGGGCTTGTGGGACTGTCGCTTGCAGCGGGTGCAAACCTTGCCACTGCGGGCGCATCGCTTCCTTATCCCAACCTTGGCCAGCCGCTTTGTGTGCCGACGCGGCCGGACATCATCTTCGAAGGCACTCTCGATGTGGCGGCCGGAAACCACGCCCTTGCCGCAACCGACATCTACGCAAAGTACGGTATCGCTCAGGACCCGACCTCCGGCAACTGGTACATCAACCAGGCCGACACCACCAACACCCGCGTCGTGGTAGTGGGTCTTGTGCAGGATAACCCAATAGGGACTGTTAGCGCTCGCGTCTACTTCAAGTTCCTGTTGAGCGCAACCATTTACAACTAGGCTGAAGGGGCTTTTTAAATGGCAATCGGCGTATCAACTACAACTGGCTTTTCGGCACTTCTGGCTCCCGATATCTGGGAGGTGGTGGTCGAAACTGGCCGCGAAGTCGAGCTTATCTACCCGCGTTTCATGAACGAGGTGGATATGCCGTTTCGCACCGTGAAGTCACAACAGGTTGCCGGTCTTGGGACTGTGCCTGCCAAGCCTGAAGGGTCCGCTTTTGCAGTGGACGCCCCCAACCTGGAGAACTCCAAGATTGGAAGCGCAAACGCCTACGGGCTGGCGCTTGTGTTCTCGTGGGAAGCCTGGGAAGACGAACTGTACGGCGTTCTGCGCGACATGGCAAAGGAGCTCGCCCGCAGCAGCCGCTACCGCATGGAAGTGGACGCCCATACCGTCATCAACAACGCCTTCAACCCTGCCTACACCGGCTACAACCCGGGTGAGCCGCTTTGCTCCACTTCGCATACTTCCCCGACGACCGGCACCGTGCAGTCAAATCGGCCTTCTCCGGACGTTGGCTTTTCCATCTCCGGTCTGCAAGCGGCAATGCAGTCCTTTTACATGATGCTGAATGACCGTGACCTGCCGCAGTCAATGTTTCCTTCGACTGTCCTGATTGACCCCACCAACGTCTGGGCGGCTCGTGACATTCTCGGGTCCAGCGGCAAACCCTTTACTGCCGACAACGAAGCCAACAACCTTATTGTGGACAATCTCACCTACATCGTTGACCGCTACCTCACCACGACTGCCTGGTTCCTGATGGCGCCGAAAGGTCAGCACGGCATGTACTTCGGAGTGCGCACGCCGCCGATTTTCGACAGCTGGGATGACCCGTGGACGAAGAACGCCGTTTTCTCCGTCTTTCAGCGCCACGGCAGCTGGTTCACCGATTGGCGCGGCGTCTACGGCAGCCTCGGCTAAGCGGGGTAAGCGATGTCAGCAGAAACTGTTCGCGTAACTCACTTCAACTACATCTCGGGGCCGTCGGCGCAGGTCAACCGAAGCGGGGCAGCCACGGGCGGCTACGTTGTTTACCTGAAGGCCACAACCGCCATTCCCCTTGGGTACGTGGTGGCAATCGACACCGCCAACGACCTTCAGGTGGTGGTTGCGCCCGCAAACGCCGACACGGTTATCGGCGTGTGCATTGGGTACTCCGATGCAAAGGGCGACCATTTCAATGCCGGTCCGGCAGCCGGTCAAATCGCCATCATCCAAACTCACGGCATCGTAAAGTGCTTTGCGGATAGCGCGATTACGCGCGGCGACCGGCTCAAGCCGGGCTCGGTCACGCCGGGGTACGTTGCAACCGCATCCCCCATGACGGTCAGCATCAACAGCGGCTCAACTACCGTCACATCCACGGCCGCAAACGGCAACATCACTACGATCAGCGGCGACGGCGCCACTCAGTACCACATTTTCGGAAGAGCACTCCAATCGGCTGCAGCTGGTGCAACTGTGCTTGTGCTAATGGGCAGCTAGGATGCCAAAATTCCTGGAAAACAAGCTCAAAAAACGCTACGGCAAAAACTCCAAGGTCCCATACAAAATAATGAATGCGTTGGGGTATATGAAAGGTAATAAGGAAACCGCAAAGGGTAAGGCTGCCGAGAAAAAGCACTACGCCATGCAAAAGCAATCCGAATACATAAAGCACAAAAAGCACAAGGCAAAAAAGTAGCATTCCCACCAGCCATTCGGTAAACTTTCCTCGAGGTGTCTGAATGGCTGATTCAGTACAATCTCTCTGCCAAAGCGTTGTCGCGCTCACCGACTCCGACGACTCGCTTTCCTTTATCCTAACGTGGGTCAACGAGCGCTATCGTGAGCTAATCAATCGCGCTTACTCCACTCAACTGCGCCATTGGGGAAGCGTTTTTGTGCCAGCGCCCCTCACGAGCGGCACCGTCGCAGTCACCAACGGCTCTACTACGGTCACCGGCACCAACACCACCTTTTCGGCCTCCCAGGTGGGATGGTTTTTTCGAGCTGCCCAGGTGTGGTATGCCGTGGTGGCTGTCAACGCCACTACCCAAACCCTCACCCTCAACACCGCCTACAGCGAACAATCCAACTCCGCCGCCACCTATCAGCTTGTTCAACGCTACATTCCCATTCCGCAGTCCGGGAATGCTCGCCACATCGAAAACCTTGTGCACCCACGGTTGCGCAGGAAACTTCGCTACAAGACGAACGCGGAGATGGAACTTCAGCACCCCGGTCGGCTCCTTGTGGGCGCCTATCCGTGGTGTTGGACGGAAGCGCCTCGGTTCGTTGAGGAAATCAACATTACGCCCAACGGCAACAACCAAAAAATGGTAGAGGTCTATCCGCCGTCGTCGCAGGCCGAGACCTACTCTTATTCGTACTGGAGCATTCCGAGTGCTCTTGCGCTCACCGATACCCTTCCGCCCGAAGTGGACGCCTATGTGCTGCGGGAAGGTGTGCTTGTGGATGTTTACCGTTTCAATGCCGAAAAGGCTGCCCGCGCCAATCAAATCGAACGCGCCGCCTACTACCAAAACGTGGCCAGCCGCCAACGCACCATTTGGGAAGCCAAAATCCAGGAAGCGCTCGTGGCAAACGCGGCCGCTCGCAATCTCGGCACCGTCGAGTTCGACATGTGGGAGTACGCCACGGAGCTCGAAGGCGATATCGTGACTGCTTACCAGGATGTTATTCTTGGTTGGACTCAGTAGGTGAAAAATGGGCACCCTTACGGCTGGCACAATCATGCAAAACGTCCTGGTGGCCGTGCGCGACCCGTCGGCCTTCGGGGCTGCTACCGTAACGCCGCCCACCACCGCAAGCGGCCAGACCTTTGCGCTTTCGGTCATCAACGAAGCTCAGGCAAAGGTCAACGCTGCCGAAGCCCAGGTGGTGGCGTCGCAGTCCGTTTCGGTAAGCGCCGGTCAAGCGCTCGTGAGGATTGCAGCCAACCTGCCGCAGGCAATTCGCATCGTGCGCGTTTGGGATGCCAACAACAACGAACTCCAGCGAATCGACCTGCGCACAATCGCGTTTCCCGGCTCCAATTGGTTCAGCCTCACCGGCACCACCACCAGCTGGGGGCTGATCGGCCATGACCTTTTGCTGCTCTACCCGGCGCCGACCGCTGCAACCACCTTCACCGTTTTCTACATCCAAGACCCTTCGACAGTTGCGCTTTCGCAATCCTCAACCCTTGTGCTGTCGGATGATTCCGCCCAACAGGTAATGGACCTTGCGGAAGTCATTTTGCTGATAAAACTTCGCTCCCTGGAGTATGCAGCCGCAACCCTTGCGCGACTCCAAAGCCGTTACGCAAAGCAGCTCGCAACCACCGGCGGCCCACCCACCCCAGTGCTGCCGAGAACTGCCGCAATTCCCTTTGTGGAAGAAATGAAAAATGGCCAAGGCTGACGTTCTTGCCATCGTCACAAATCTTTCGAACGGGCAGGCCAACCCCACCCTTATCAGCCAGTTCTACGACGATGTGGTGCGTGACCTTGGGCGGGATGCCTGGCTCACGGACGCCATCGCCACATCGGTTGCGGCCGGGCAATCTCTTGTGCAGCTCCCGGACACCACCATCACGCCGCAAATGCAAATCTTCAACGGCACCCAGCTCGGGGAACTCAACCTGCAAAAGGCAATTTGGCTGTACGGACAAGCGTGGACAACCGCATCCGGCATTCCGCTTGATGTGGTGTACGAAGCTGAAACGCGCAAAAGCTTTCGACTTCTGCCCGCACCTTCCGCAAACGGCACCCTTACCACGATCACTTCCGAATACCGCGCAGACGTTCCCAACTACCTGCAATGGCCAATCGCCCTTCTTGTGTTCGAGATTGAGTTTTCCCGGGAAAGCGACCACAAGAACGCAGCACTTGCAAAGGTAGCGGGCGACCTTGGGCGTCTCATGTTGGCGATGTTGGTGTAGCGATGGACAGCGAACTGGCTCTTTTCCAGATGATTGAGGACCTTCGCGGGCAACTGGAGAAGCTTCGCCGCCAGGTGCAGGGGGCGTCAGTCACGACACCTCAGGCCGCCCAACCGCCTCACATCGTCGACAACACACCTTTTCCATTTGACCGTGGCACGATGGATGACGTTCCGGACGGTACCACTCGCAAGCTATCCGCAGCCGCACAGCACATCCTTTCGGTCTTCCCAAGCGCCACACCGGACGCTTCGGGCGCCTACATCGACGTTACCAATGTCCGGAATCTGAGCGTTGCGGGCTTCAACAGCATCCAGACTGCCGAAAGCTGGAGCGGCAACATCGAGCTCACCGCGCGCATTTCCATCCCCAGCTCGAACTTTTGGCAATGGTACTTTTTTGATGCTTCGGGAAACGCTTATCTTGTCTCGATTGGCGGCGACGGTACCAACCCCGGCATCCAGATTGGCAAGGTCACTTCGACCGGCACCTACACGGAGATTGTCGGTAACGCTGCCACCCCTCGCTACGACGGCACGACGCTCGCCCTTACGATTCGTTACCATTCGGTCGGGCGCATCGTGGTGCACGTCAACGGCAAGCAGGTCATTGCGGCCAGCGACACCACTTACACGCCGAACGGTCCAATCGGATTCGCGCTCAACTCCGCCGGCACAGGCTATTTGCGGAAGGTCGAAATTCGCGGCCACACCACGATTCCTGACAACAACCAGGACACGAATCAACGGGGACTTATCGACTTCTCGCAGACCGGCCACGTTGCCAAGGTGCTCGACAACATCAACGATGGAACCACCTATGCGCGGCCTCGCGCAACCCAGCTCTACAACGGACACCTTGCGTACCGCACGGCAAAGGCGGCCATCCTTTCGCTATCCCCGACTCATTATTGGCCGCTCGACAACAACACCTACGCGGACAGCGGCTCTTCGCCTTCCACGTTGACGGCGGTTGGCACTGTGCAGGCTTCAGCGGCGTCACTCGCGCCCGGGGATTCCATTGTTGGCACCTTCACGACTAATTCGTCGGCGGCCCTTTATGGTGCGGGTACAACCGGTGTTACGACTTGGACCGCAATGGCATGGGTGATGCCGGGTGTGGGCGGCTGGGGTGCAACCAGTGGCATAATTGGGCGCGAATCTTCGGCTCCATTCGCAACACCAAATAATCGGGAACCGCACATATCCGTTGATACCTCAGGCTTCGTGTATGCGGGAATGTACTACGGGTCTGGCAAGGCGCTCATAAAATCATCCTTTGCGCCCAATTGGACAATTCCTCACCACGTTGCGGCCACACTTGGTGGGGGTGTTCTTTCGCTCTACATAGACGGAATATTGGCCGCGCAACAAAGTGGCCTTTCTACGGAAATGCCAGGCGCCGAGAACACTTGGACTTTGGGCACAATATATGCCAGCAGTTATTGGTCCAGCAGCCTCTTCCCCACGTCAGGCTGGTACACCAACCCCAACGGCACGAACATCCAGGACGCGGCGGTTTGGGAAGGAACCGCGCTCACTCAGGCCCAGATTCAGGCGATCGTGGCTTCCGGCAGCGGCAGTTTCAGGTCGCTTTCGACGGTTCTGGATGACACTTACCAGCGCATGCCGGCCGCCAACATGGACGCTAACCGGCGGGCGCTGATTGACTTTTCGCAGTCGGGTCACCTGAACAAAATTCTCGACAACATTGCGGATGGCACCACCTACAAGCGCGTCGCTAACGTAAGCGCCTCGAATT
>Ga0207433_10010338_pt1 | contig 14557 bp, 17 predicted proteins | sample YelNatPaOPGAMG01_FD_187559 | JGI IMG/M metagenome (GOLD analysis project Ga0207433, IMG submission 187559) | Hot spring thermophilic microbial communities from Obsidian Pool, Yellowstone National Park, USA - OP-RAMG-01 (SPAdes) (version 3) | ecosystem: Environmental > Aquatic > Thermal springs... | reverse complement strand
ATTCTTATGGTGGATGTTATTACAAGGGCAAAGTTTCTGGCGTAGGCAACTATTGTTTTAAAAGTATTAGTTCACAAACATCTCATAATATGCCGAATATGGCCGAAGGCGTATGGACCATTTCGAACATTTATATATCTACAGATGTTACGGGAACCACAAAAACAATTACATTTACATCATCATGGACACTAACTGGAAATCTTCGATTATATAGTGGGAACGCCTCTACGACCACTTATGATTTAGCTGGATATTCATTATCTGTCGGTGCTCTTACTATCTATTCATTAGCCGTCCTAAAAGGTTCAACATCGACAATCACTTGTTCGGGCAACTGGACAAGTACAAATGGAACGTTCACCTGCGATACTTCGACTGTCATTCTCTCTGGCACGAGCACGATTACGACGACCTCGGCGAATGCATTCTACAATCTCCAGATAACTGGGTCGGCGACGATGGCGAGTGATGTCACCTGCAGTAATATGCTGACGATAGGCGCGGGGGCCAGCCTCAACGCATCGACCTATACGCTCGTCTTGTATTCTTATAGTATTTCGGGGTCGTTGAACGTGTCGTCGGCGACTCTCGAACTCAGGGCGTCGGTGACTTCTTACAACATAACACCTGTTGGAACACTGAGGATAAACGTTCCCTACGGGTCCGTCAAGCCGACAGTTAATATCACAGTCAATTCTGGTTTTGAATTAGTTAATGGGCTCTGGGATGATAATTATAAGACGCTTACGACTCACGGAAGTTTCACCGTTACGAATGGAATGCTGAATAATGGCACTCTGACTCTCGTCATGGACGGGACGGGAACCATAAATCTCAGCGGTCTGAATAGCGGATGGATAATGTCTCTTACGATGTCGAACAATATAACAGTCGCTGGTTCGGCAACGGTCAAGGCGAATTACATTACAAATTCCGGAACGGTTACGATTAATTCGGGTACAAAACTACAGTGGCTGATTCAGGACAATGAGCACGAATTCAACAACACTGGGACGATAGGTGGGAGCGGAACGCTCGAATTCTATGCGTATACATATAGTCCGACTGGTAATAGAATCGGTACGGTTAATTGTCCGCTATATGTTACGACCATTTCCACATATTCTGGACAACACAACATAGAATTTATAGATAGTCCGGTTCTCGGTTCGACATTGAATATAACAGCCAATATTACCAACCCGTCCTCATCTACTTATATTTGTCTCTACGGAGCTTCCGGGGCAGGTCTTACGGTTACGGGAGAAGTCGAAATTGGGACGTGCGGGCGTATTTATCAAACCGGAGGTGCGCCGACGTGGTATTTAGATGGCGGATTAAAGCTTTCCGGTTCTTATGCGAACTTCGTTACGTATTCAACTGTTCAAATTTCTAATGAATTGGTACTTGTAAATAACTCGTATGCTTATTTCTATGGGTCGGCTATACTCAAAGGTAATCTTGATAATGGAGGGTCGATATCGGGCACCCATTATGATAGTAGTCAGTTGCAAATAGATATGATATCAGACAGAAGCGCAAAATTCGGTTATTTGAGTCATATCAATATTGTTATCGCGCCGACAAGCAATATTTCTGCCGATAAGACACTGACGCTTACAGGATTTACAAATTTACTTTATACTAAGATGACTATCTATTCGATGTATTCGCCAAAGAACCCCAAGTATGTGATTGTCGATGGTCAAAACTACGATATCTATGGGAATGGTACTAATGAGATTGGTTATCTTGAGATTACATCTTATTGTGTTCGATTAAATCAGGGTTCGGGTAATTGGAAATTCCGCTCTATTATAACTAATTATGCTTTCGAACACAATTTTACAGGATATCTTCTTGCAGGATACTATACTGGTACTTACGATGACAGAGTAATAATTAATAACATAAGTATTCAAGGTAATGGGTATGGGCGTATCGAATTTGGTGGATATGTCACCATCTACGACGGTGAGATAAATAATTGCGATTTGACATTTGTTGCATTTGGAAACACGAGACTTCAATCGATAGATATAGATTTCGGAACAACGGTGGGCTCAATAAATAATTTAACATTTTCACGACGAGTAAATTTCGCATTAGCTAATTCATTAGAAGTTTGGGGCAAACTTTCAGTTATAGAGGATGTTGTGCTAAAAAGAAAAAGCTATGAGAATGCACTTATCGTGCTCCGGAGAGATACAACTCATACTGAATCGCTGTTTCGTCTTCTTAATTCTATTGGTCGCAACAGTAATGAACGTATTGTAGTCAAATTAGATTCGGTTAGCATAAATTTTGGTTCGGAAATCTATGGTAATCTTCCATCGTTGCATATCATCGGAACGGGCACATCGCGGTCTACTGTTAATATGAGTTGTAACATTCCGCTTATTTATGGCGATTTCGAAATTAGAAATTGCGTTCTGAATTCGGGCAATTATAGAATAGTAGTAGCAGATTCAAAATGGTTTATCTGTGTCGATAGCGAAATCAACCAAGGTTCGAAGATTTTTTGGTTTGGTGCAGTCAATATTTTCGGTGACAGCGTATTCAATCAGGGAGGAGATATTACTGTAGTCAACGATTGGTTGCAGGACAGTGGAAAATTTGTCGGAGCACCCAACACCAAGCTGACCGTTGGAGGAGACTTCACGGCGAAGAATATCGATGCGTCTTCGTTCGCGGGACTACAGGTATCTGGTACATTTAGGGCGACGGCCGATATAACTATACTCGCCAGCTCGACCAAGTCTATATTGGCAAAAGGCGGGGAAATATCCGGCAATCTGACGGTTAACAGTGGCGCGACGCTCCAAATAGGAACGGAAACGAGCGGATGGGTCGTTTTATATGTCGACGGAACTTTCATTGGAAATGGCATAATCGACGAGACCTACGGAGATTTGTTCTGTACTTCAAAACGCAGACGCGATAAATCGATTATTCACAATGCGGGCAGTTATCCGTCTTTATCGAATATAATTTCGCCGTCGATATTTACACCTCCGAAAGCGCTCGTCGGTACTGCGCGGAAAGTTCAGAAGCCGACAGGGGCTTATGTCTTGGCCGATATACCCCCGCGCTATTTCGTCTGGTGGCACTGGTATCAATATCCCTATGCATTATATGCTAACGGAAGGACGTTCTTTTCGTATTGGGCTATGTATCCCTGTACAAATTATCTGAGCATTTATAATCACAATACGAAAAAATGGACGACGAAAGCTCTAACAGGATATCCGGGCACGGAAAATTGCGACGCACACTATGCGGGTCAAATCAATATGTCCCCGAGCGGGAAACTTCACGTTTGGTATGGAGCACACGTTATGGACCACTTCAGACATGCCATTCTTTCGCCGCCCTATGAGACAGGAACATTAGAAGAAGAACAAATATACATTGCGGATAGAATAACATATCCTGTCGGTTTTAATATGCCAAACAATAAGATTGGTTTAATATTCCGAGGAACCGATACCAATTATGACCATCCTACGAAAATGGCTATCGGACCAGACGGGCTGTGGGGAGACGATTTTACGACCAAAACCTTAGTAGATTTCGGAAACGATTTCGCTAACTATCATTATGTGTGGGTCAACGAAAAGGACATTTATTTGGCAATTGCGCTTCATAGATATTCGCCGATAGATACGTCAAACGCAGTAATCTTGTTGATTTCGCACGATTATGGAAATACTTGGGAAACCATAGATGGAACAAACGTGCCGATTCCTCTGACTAATTATAACGAAGCCCAGAACATAAGTGGGCTGTTTGTCTGGAAAGACGGCTGGTATGATTCTCCTCCGCCCGAAGTTACTAAGACGGGATTATATATTTATGGGTTGCGCAAATTCAGAGATAATGTAGTGCTCGCTGGGAATTATCTTTATTATTCTTCTTCATATCCATTTGGTTATCGTATGGCGAACAGCGTACTTTCGTGGAAAAACGGCTCTTGGTCGTTTTATAGACTCGGCGATATGATTGATGAATCGAGTAAGCAAAACGTTCATGGATGTCATGAAGAGGCGTCAGACCCGAACGGAGATAATAATCTCTGTGCGCTTATAATGACGATTCCTGTATATTCTGATAAAGATGGTGATTGGATAATAGCGCGCACTTTCCATTCGGGAGAATCTTGGCATAGAATCTCGAAATATAAAGTCGTGGACGGCGTGCCTGTATATTATAGGGAATTGACCCCGAAGATAGATGAACTGCCTTATCGGCATCACTTTACGAGCGCAACGCTTGTCGAAAACGGTCTTCCAGAGATGCGTTTCTTCTCAGTATTATGCGATAATAATGATGTTGTTAGCGAATACTTTCCACCAGCCAGTTCAATTTTAACGCGCTCGAAAAATTACATTTATTACTTTGACGAAACAATTTGAAAATAATATAAACTAAAAGGTTTTATTCGCCGGGGACGTCCTGCATAATTAATTAAATAGTAAGTTTATTCTGCAAGACAGCCCGGATGAATGACATCCCTGCAATGCCCGCCGACGCGAGGAACACGAGTCCCGCCCAGGTAGCGAGCACGATTCCTAAGCTATCTGCGAGATATGCGGCAACGACGACTGCGACCAAAGACGAAAGATATCCGAGAATGAGTTTTTTCTTGTCCGTTAGGTCGGTCGTCGGCGTGTCGTATGCTCTTACGATAAGGGCTACCGCTGAGGCAATCAGGATAACCAATATCGTTTCTCCGTCGAAGGCTATCATGTTTTGAAGATTTGTCGTCAACGTTAATAAATTTTTCCTGTCATTGGCACAGAAAACTATATTTATTTGATTCTCACAAAACAGAATAGCGGTCAGTATGTCAGATTCGCGTATGGATTCAGTATTAGAGTCTATGAGAGACAATCTCGTCGAACTTCGAATGACGAATCAACAGATTTCGAAATTGATAGACGTATTGCAGACGAATTTGAAGTCGCTGAATGATAGTTTTATAATGCACCAGTCAGAGACGAGAGAACAGCACGACGCGTTGCATAACGATATGCAAGAACTCTGCGAGCGCAATGACAGAACGACCAAGTGGCTCATCGTTGCGCTCATAGTCGCACTAGGAGCCACAGAAGTAGCTACGAAGATAATCTAAAGGCGTCTCTATGGATATTACAATAGTCTTGCTATTAATCGGAATGCTAATCTCGTGCTTTTCAGTAGGATTATTAATGATTGTTTGGTGGATTTGCACAATAAAATGGTATTTAAAGTCCTATATGATGTGGGGCATTACGTTTTTCACGACCATGGTCTTTAGTATAGTTTTAAACGAATTTCTACGCCTGCTCTTCGCTATACATAATCTTCGATACGAATGCGAGACCGCGGTTCTCGTATTTTTGTATTGGACACTGGCAGTCTCGGCTTTGCTGTTTTTCGTCGGGACAATCAGGCGTGAAACCCGATGAAAAAGTATTTATTCTTAATCATATCAATTTGAATGCGATGAACGAAGAGGTGCTTTCAGAGGAAGAAACAACGGCGACATCCGCGCACGAAGTTTCCATTTTGGAGACTTCGGTGGCTATAATCGTGGTGCTACTGTTTCTCTGGGTACTTGGTGGCGGTAGCGGAAGGAGGTAATCTCCTTGACCTGTGAGCCTTGGAACATTGGTTGCATGATATCCGAAGCCACCAACAAAGAGATTAGTGAAACAGTTGCGTGGTGTTTCGTTGGCGCGGCAGTACTATTTATCCTGTCTGCCCTCGTTCCTGAAAAAAAGACCCAAACGGTAATAATGGTGCCGAGAGGAGGCGAGATGCTTGGATACTAAGATGATACTTACCATCGGCGGAATCGGGTTACTTGGATACGGGATTTATACGTATCTTCAAGAAAAGTCGGGGGCGAACGACGAGAACGTAAACCGCGCCTGCTCCGAAGAGGGGGCAGTCGATTGTTTGGGTAGCGCTTATCAATATCAGTGTATAAACGGAGTGTGGAAGAAAATTGGCGACTGTCCCTGTATGGAAGAGGGGGCAATGAAATGCGACGGGTTTACGAAACTGGTTTGTAGAAACGGCAAATGGGTCGAGGATAATAGCTTAGATATTATCTGCAGCGGCGAGTGCGAATATTGCGCACAGGCCGGATGTTCGCCGGTTCCAAGGTTCGATTCGAAAGAAGAATTGGATAGACATAAAGCCGAATGTCACCCCCTTGCTCTCACTACTTTCCGCAGAACTTGGAATCCTGTAGACGGTCCATGGAATCCGAAATATGGAAAAGAAGCACAGGATTATGTGGCGAAAGATTATGTGGCGCTTATGCCAGCAGATGCCAAAAGCGGTGCGCTCATATTGCGATATATATTCTGTCGTCCGATGTGGGTTTCGACTCTTAGTGGAACAGTTACTATAATTCCGCCACAGATTCAGCCAGGACAGCTTTATACAAATTGTGAAGATGCTGAAGGATGTGAAGCATGGATTAATATACGTTATCACAACCCCGTTGATAACTCATGGTCTCATGATAATTACAAAACTCGACCAGGGACGCCATTTTCAGTTAATTTAAACTGGGGAGCGGGGACATATACGGCTTCTTATTCTGCTACAATTTCTAGTCCCGTTGATATGATAGAGTTTTGGGGGACAATTGGCGGTCTGTCATGTCCTTGTTGGGGATGTGACCAAGACGAACCAAAATCGGTTCCTACAATTAAAAACATAACGATGGAACTAACGTTTTCTCCAATTGCCGATTATGACTGCACTAACGAAGAATCCGGCTGGGTCGTATACAGAGGCTATAGAAAATATACGAGGTGAAAAGAGGTGGAGAGCGGGGTCATACAAGAAACTGGTCAAAAAGTCAAATATTTCGATACAAAAGACGAGTTGTTTTCTGCGATTACAGAAGGAAAAATATATGACGGTGACTTAGTTGCGCTTCAGGAATCTGCCGGATTCGAGAGCGGGAAAAATTATGGTTTTCTGTTCGGGTCGACGACAAATGAAATAAATATCGTGTATCCAACTCACTATTATAGTCTCGGTCTGACGCCAATGTCGTGGCACGATTTGCCCGACCCCGGATGGGTTGTAGACAATATAAATCAGGTAATAATTTCCCCCGAAGGAGAAAAATTCCCAATTGGTGAAATTACTACGGCGCTTTTACTTCTTGTTTTTGTAATAGCCGCAACAATAGTCATCAGTTTGGCTTTAATATACGCAATCGTTTTTCAAATCACATATCAACGAATAGCACAATCATCCCAGATTACTAATGATTTGGTATCAGTTACGGCTCCAAGCGGAGAAGCATTTATATTTGATAAAAACACTGGCGAACAGAAAGGACACGCGCTACCACCATCAAATGACTGGACCTGGATTATTATCCTTGCGGGCGGTCTCATCGCCCTCTATTTCCTTACTCCTCTTCTCAGCAGGCTTGGCGGTTCCGAAGAAGGCGGAGAATGGAGTCACCGTATTTATGAGCCCGAGGAGCGCTGGGGGCGTCCCGAACCAGAGGAGAGACCGGCAAGAGGCTATCTCTTCGGAAAGCGTGTTGGGAAGGCCTTGAGGAGAACGGGGCGCGGGGCAAAAGAAACCGCTCGTGGAATTTGGCACGGAATAAAGGAGGGATGATTTAATGACAATAGTCGTTGATGGCGGAGGAGAAGGCGGAACAGGAATATATACGCCAGAATATGATATAATAGTAACTCGACGGTGTTACTATCTTGTTGCACTTTATATAAACGATAAAAGCATACCAGTAGACCCGCAGACAGAACGCCAATTTCCTCCTAAAATTTCGTTGTATTCTAACGTTAAAATAAGTGGTTATATACATTATCAGGATGTTGGCGGCGCTGGACCACTTCCTTGTAATGTTTGTTCGGTTTCTCTCTATTTAAATGGCGTGAAACAAGCATCTACATCAACGAATACAAACGGTTATTTCGAATTTAATGTTTATTTCGACACTCCTGGTACATTTAGAATGAGCCTTTGTCTTGACAATGTTCCCTGTGAAGGAGACGAAGCCACTCTGTGCACATTTAATACCTCGGCATTTAAGAACTGTCTACCATAAAGAGGTAATAAAATGATACTTGTCGACGGTGGCGGGGGAGGCGGCACCGGTCTCTTTTCGGGTTATTATTATATAAATGTACAAGGACCAGCGCCCGAACCTGAATGTACGACAGACAATGATTGCGATGGCAGTCGTATATGCTCAGATGGCAAATGTGTTTGTCCCGCGGGAACATACTGGAATTCCCAGACACAGCAATGCGAAGCCGAACCAGAGCCCGAATGCACAAAAGACAGTGATTGTAGTGGTGGCCGCGTTTGTCAGAACAATAAGTGTGTTTGCCCCGACGGAACACATTGGAATTCAGAAAAAGGATATTGTGAAAAAGTAGAAGACTATTCTCTGTATTGGATTCTCGGACTAACTTTTGTTGCGATATTTGTTCTCGCTATAAGGGATTAGAGTGGGAATATGGAGTGGAGCACACGATTTGATTTTCAAATAAAACTGCTAATGGACAATTATGATTTTTTTATTCAGCCGAACCTACCGGCCGTAAAAAGAATAGCCGACGAACTCGTGGATTTTGACCTTAAAGAAATGTGCTGTCAGTTAATCGACAAAGTTACGAGGGAAATAAATTACAATACTGACAATATCGTGTGGGGGAAACGGGAATTTTGGCAGACCCCGGCCGAGACGCTTATGTTCAAGACAGCAGACTGCGCCGATTTCACTTTTCTCGCATCTTCGATATTACAGCGCAAAGGAATCCCCCACAGAATCGTTTTTGGATTCCTTGCTAATGAGATGAACGAAAGGGCGCGCTGGGCGGCACAATTTAATCGCGTCGGGCACGCATGGCTCGAAATCGTTGAAGACGGTCGATGGATATATGTTCTCGAATTTACCAAGCCATTTCTTTTCATATTAGATGGGAACGACACAGACCCGTATCACGATACCTGGTATTGGCCCGAAGTCTATCTCGAATGGAATGGGTGACATGCTCACCACCCTGAAGGGGGTGGGCTTCCTGCTTCTGCGACGGCGCCATCGCACCATCTCCGCAGGCGTTACTTCCGCTGTGCCCCGGCGTAGCCCTTTTGAGTATGTTTATCGCGGCGTTCAGGTCGCGGTCTTGTACGCCTTCATTCACATCCCCTTTTGCTGATTCATCCCACGCGCTTCAGCCGTGGGGTTTCTCGCTCGATTCCGTTCTAAGGAATTTCCCTGAGCTTTTTTTGAAGCGTTTCTATCTGGTGCTTGATGTCCTCTTTTGTCATCGGACGGATTTTTCCCTTTTCATACATCTCTTTCAGCCAATTGAACCAGGGTCTTCCAACGGCGATTAGAATCTCCCCATATTCGATGACCGATTCTGCCATCACGGCGATTCTCTTCAGTTTTGTCAGCGGTTCTTCCGAGATTCGCGCATATTTGTAAGTCAAATACCAGAGCCCGATTGTAACATTCAGTTGCGCAAACGAAATGATTGTAAGAATCAGTACGAGCATCCTGTCACTGATGGTCGGGTCTAAATACCATATTATACAAAATATGGTCGTTAAAAGAGTCAACACTATCGCTATTAGGCTCGTAACGAGCAGAATGGGATTGTATGCCTTGATATATCCATAAGGAACATCTTCGGGCAAATTATCCTTTTGAGACTGTTCTTGCAATTCTATCCTCTTCCGTTACCTTTTGTAGTATGACGTGAACTTCGTCCCCGGTTTCGAGCTGTAATTTCTTGCAAATGCGGGCAGGAATTGTAATGACCTTCGAGTATTTGCTGGTCGAAAAGACGTTGGCATCGAAATCTTCTTCTCTGCCGTGTTCGCGTATTTCGGCAATGAGCCCGTCGCAGAACCGTCCTCCCCAGATACATCGGGTGAGTCCGAAATGTCTCCTTGTCGTGCAATTTGCCCAGCGGGTGCAGCGAAAAGTCACATCGAGACGCATAGTATTCCTCGTTTAGCCACGCTATTACGTCATTGATATTAAATATTTCCTTAGTGTCGTCGCCGAAAGTCTAACACCTGTTAGATTTAATCCGCCTAGGGAGATATGAGGGGGTGCCTCGTATACAAGCATAGATTCGTAAGGCGCTAAATCGTATACAAAATCGTAGAAGACCTGTAAAAACGATTTTAAGGCGAAGGAGCATTTAGAGGGTAAGGAATAGACCCTATAAGCTAATGCGCAAGAAATCGAAAAAGAACGGGGGTTTTGCCCATGTCAGATTCAGATGTCGAAATCAAGATTCTCGAAACGCTGATTTTATACGGCGAGCCGATGAGGGCGCATTGGATTGCAAAGAAGTTAAGGGGCGGGATGGATTCCCTTATAAACTATCATCTTCCGCGGATGGTCAAGAAGGGCCTGATTCTCGAAGAGGTAACCTCTGACGGGAAGCGTGTATACAAACCACAGCCAATATTTATGAGCGCTCAGCACAGAAACGATTTCTTGGATATATTAACTAAGTTCGTCGAAAGTAAGAAAAATCTAATTTATGTTGACCCTGAAATCGGAGACCAACAGGTAATAAATATATTAAGAGTTTTGCTGACGCTCATAGAGGAGAAGCTGAGGATAATGGATTAGTGCTTCCTCTTCTTTTTGCAGGCCTTCCTGGCCTTCGCGAAGGACATCCGCTTGGCCTTTTTTCTGACGCAGGCCCAATACTGTCTCCTTGTCATTGTTTACCTCCCTCTGCACGCCCTAACGGCGGCTTTGAATCGGGCTTTGGTGACGGGTTTGCCTTTTAGTTTTCTTCTCATGCAAGCTGTGAATTTGCTCATAGTCGAAAATATGCGATGAAATAGTATTTATACTTCTTTTAAACTGGTTTGTTAAAATTGTTTTGTAGTGGATGGAAGCCTGGTATTTCCTTCACCATTTTTGTGAAGTCCTTGAGAGGATAGTATTTCTTCGGTTTTTTCTTTATTCTTGGCAGAGACAGATACTTGCGATAACGTGGTAACCTAGTGTAGTAATTCCACCAAAGTAAGTCACTTATTCTTTCTGGTTCGGATAATTCCTCATATCCCATCTTTTCCCAGAAAGGTATTGCATCCCGTTCTGCGTGGAGCGTTATTCTTCTGACGTTGTGATAATCTCTCAAATATTTTTCCAAATCGCTATAGAATTTACTTCCGTAACCTTCGCGTATCGGATACACACTGACCCATGCTAAATATGCGCTATCCCTATCGAAACGCATTCCATCTGCGTCTAAGACGCATTTCGGTGGTCCTTTGGGGGTCGTCCGTCTGCAGTCATAAGCGCGGAAATATTTTCTGGCTTCGCAAATATATCCGCCATTTAGTTTAGTACAAACGGCATCTTCGAATACATCGTCCGGAAAACGCGATTCAATGCTTCTTTTGAACATCTCATATATTTCATGGGGGTCGCTTTTTCCGGGGAGTCTTTTTTTCATTTTCCTTCTCCTGAATTCAATATTCAAAGAGGCGTTTTTGAAGCGGAAGGAAGCCCTTTCGCTTTCTCTAGTATGTCGCGGATATGATGCCAGATATGTCTCGCGATATTCTCCCGGGCATGTCTGGTCTGGGGATGAGTCGCGGACTCGGTATCAACGATGGCATCGCAGACGTGACAGACGTATCTCGTTTGGCGCGAGCCAGTGCGTCGACCAACGAGATACTCGCATCTGGGATGTCGCTGTAGTGCGATTTGCCACAAACGCACATAGGGTTGCCGGTATATTTCAGGTAGTTCATCCGGCGATGCACGAATCGAGTTAAACTTCAGCCAGTCTACGCGTATCTCATTCTGCTGCCCCGGAAGGCGTTTTTGAAGCGGATGGAATTCTGGTATTTCTTCTATCATTTTGTGAAATTCTTTGAACGGATAATATTTCTTTGTCTTCAGTCTTTTTCCTTTCGTTGGCAGAAATTTGCGGTAGCGCGGTAGTGTGTAGAAATCCCACCAATATAAGTCGCTTTCTATTTCCGGCTCATATAATCTTTCGTATCCCATCTTTTCCCAAAAGGGCATCGCGCTCCACTTTGAGTGAAGTGTTATTCTTTTGATGTCGCGATAGTTCTTTAGATACTTTTCCAAATCGCTATAGAATTTGCTTCCATAACCTTCGCGTGTCGGAATTACACCGAGATATGCTAAATATATACTGTCTTTATCGAATTGGCTTCCTTCCGCTTCTAAAATACATTTTATTGGTGCGAATGTAGATTCTCGTCTGCAGTCGTAAGCTCGGAAGTAATCACCAAGTTCGCAGATATATCCGCCATTTATTTTTGTGCAGCGAGCCTTTTCAAATCCTTCAGGGTCTTCTTGATATCGAATAGCCGTACGAAATGCTTTGTATATTTCGGCTGGGTCGGTTTTCCCGGGTAGTCTTTTTCGTTTCATCTAGCTCTTGCTCCGAGCATTTCTCTGATTCCCTTTTCTGTTACAGGATGATATTTGGGTTTTCGATACCATTTAAAAGCCGCAGGAACGGCGGGTTTTTCGTATGCAGGATAACAATAATTGAAAATCCACCATTGCCTCTCGGGGTCTTCTGCCCATTTTTCTTCTTCGTTGCACGGGTTTTGACTTATAAGTTTGAATCCCATTTTCTCCCAGAACGGTCGGGCGGGCAAAACGGAATGTAATGCAAATTTGTTAATGTTTCTGACCTTGGTGAAGTATCTTTCGAGCTGGTTGAATAAAGAGCTTCCATATCCTCGTCCTTTGGGCTCGACGCGCAAGACATCGACATATAATTTGTCGAAATCGTCTGGTGGGTATCTATAACCAAATGTCAAGAGCTTGCAAAGAGGCTTTTTCTTATCTTTACCATATCTGCAATCATATATATGATAATGCGGGGCGCCGAAGTATTTTCCGATTACGGGATTAAATTCTTCGTTCCAGTATTCGCAGACATGCGTACCATTAATTCTGGTGCAAGTGCCACCGATATGATGCTTATATTCTTCATATAATGATTTAACGTCTACTTTGCCCGGAAAGCGTTTGAAGCGTCGCATTACTATCACTTTTTCTGCATATATTCGATGATTTTGCGAATGGTTTGTTCTTCTTTTTTCCGGCCTTTTTCTCTCGCTTTCCGTTCAATTTTCTCGAGATATCGTTCAATTGTCATCCGGCCGGCCCGCACTTCGTTTTCGAGTTGATGACAGGGCAAGTCGCCGACGGTATGACAGACTCTATCTCCAACTAGCAATGCGGCTGAAAGTTCGCAAGGACTGCATTTTTTCGCCATATTAGTTCCTCAGAGGGTTATTTTTCGCTTGGCAAGATATTTGTATTTTGCGACCGGGTAGCGACATGCACCTTTCTTGAGAGGCTTTCTTATTCTTTGAACTAGCATCGGAACTTTGCATTTGCCGGTGACCATTTTTCCAGCTCTGGTCTTAAATCTCTTCTTTGGCATCCATTTTCCCTTTGGACAGCCAAGAGTGAGCTGTGTGCCTTTTCCTGTGCGCAGTACCCTGAAACTTCTCGGGTCGAATAGTTTCGGATGTCTGATTCTCAGTACGCAGGTGCTGTCGGCCTTAGTCCATTTGTATTTTACCACGTATCTTCCCCTCCTTGTAGAGTTTTTGAAGAGCCTGAGTTATATTTTCACTCTGCACGTCGCGAGCCAAATCTCGTAATTGTAATTCGAGACATGCGTCTTCATCTCCTTCGTCGCACCACATTTCGAGTTCATAGTATGACGCGACTTCGTATCGTTTGGATGGTCTTTGGACAGGACGTCTCTTCTTCATCCTTTCCACCCTAGCTCGCTGAGCGCGGAATTAATGCTTGCTCTCGATTGAATGAGGTCGTGCACGGTCGTCTCTTTGTTGTACCCCGTTGCTCTTCCTTCTCGAATCGCTTTGCGCAACCATTCTCCTGCCAGATAGAGATAATGGTCTATTAGGTTTTGTTTGCGGATATTGTGCACGATTCTTTCGGGTCGTGGTCGTCTTTTCTGAACGGGGACAATACCGTGTTCTCTAAGACGTCTAATATCTCTTCGCATCAGATTGGAATTTGTGGAATGCTTATATATTTATTTTTTGTTTTTCGAAGGCGCATCTGCTGAAAAGCATAGCTCAATGATTTTTTTAGGCGGTTTATCAACCCATTCAATATCCAGAGAACAGAGTTCCCGACATCCCGAACGAAACATAACGACTCCTGTTTCTTCGCCGTCGAATCCAGTCGTATTAAAACAGATATAGTCGCCTTTTAAATAAACAAAACAAGGTATGCCATTGCAACGAGCCAAATATTTTTTTGTCATCGGGGAACTATCGTCGTTCTTGAGTATTTAATCTTTTGCTACAATTTCGTCCAATGACTCGTTTCATTACCTTTTTTTCTTTTTCATTCTGTTTGGTGTTATTACTAACTTATTTCCTATGCAGAAAAGCGACCACTTATCAAGACCCCGACTATAAATTTATCGGATATTTTAGATGTTCCTAATCGGGATTCCGCGATGTTTCCACGCGGGGGTCTGAAGATTTTTGG
>Ga0207433_10010337_pt1 | contig 14557 bp, 14 predicted proteins | sample YelNatPaOPGAMG01_FD_187559 | JGI IMG/M metagenome (GOLD analysis project Ga0207433, IMG submission 187559) | Hot spring thermophilic microbial communities from Obsidian Pool, Yellowstone National Park, USA - OP-RAMG-01 (SPAdes) (version 3) | ecosystem: Environmental > Aquatic > Thermal springs... | reverse complement strand
CTCCTGGTCTACCTCAGTAAATGGCCGATAGTAGTTTTCTCTCAACATTGCAGCCCCCTCCGCCGAGAGATAAAGTTGGCAAATCATACCACAACTTCAATATTCTTACCACTTTCTCAGCGCTCTCAGGGAAGGGGGTCAGGGGGTTAGGTCAGAAAGGCACACCCCCCACGCCCCCCGCCATGGGGGCTTCGCCCCCTGGACCTCTATTGCCCGCCCTCGTTGGCTCAGTTAGACGTTTCAGTATTCTCTCCCTACTATGAAGGAGGCCAATTCTTTCAGGGCTTGCACTGCTTCTGAGTCCAGGCTCAGGCTTTCCAGCTCTTCCAGAGCTTTCCGGTAAAAGCTGAGGGCTTGGTTCTCGGTGAACTCTCTGGCCCCGCAGCGGTTTATGATTTCCAAAGCTTCGGTAACTTCTTTTTCACCCCACTCCGCTCCGGCCAAGAGGGATTGCAAGAAAGGCTCTTTCTCCATGGCATAGATTATCGGCAGGGTCTTCTTGCGCTGGCGCAAATCGTCAGCGACTGGCTTGCCCGTTACCGCTTCATCGCCCCAAAGCCCTAAGATATCGTCCTGAACTTGGAAGGCCATCCCTAAGCTTTCCCCGAAACGCCTCAAGCGCTCTATTAACCCCCTATCTTCCGTAGCTATGACCGCCCCCATCTGAGCCGAAGCGGCCATTAAAGCCGCAGTCTTTCGCTTTATCATCTCCATGTACTCTTCAAGGCTCACCTTCTCCCTCTTCTCAAAGGTGAGGTCCAGGAATTGGCCTTCCGTCAGCATCAGGCAAGCTTCATTCAGGATTTGGCAGCATTCTTTGAACTTGCTCAGCGGAAGTTCCCCCAAGGCTTTACACGCTAAGATTAGCAAAGCGTCCCCTACGTTTATCGCCAGCGCTTCCCCCCACAATTTCCAAACCGTGGGGCGGTGCCGACGGAACGGACTGCGGTCCTGGATGTCATCGTGAACCAGGGAGAAGTTGTGGACAAGCTCCAGAGCAGCGGCAGCGGGTATAGCCTCCCGCCACTCTCCCCCCAAGGCTTCACAGCTCAGAAGGCAGAGGAGAGGACGCAGCCTCTTCCCTGTGGAGGTCACAGCCGGCCTAAGGTTCTCGTCGGCCCACCCCATGTGGTAGCGCATCATGCCATAATGCCGGCTCAGTTCCCCTTCACCTTCCTTCACAATCTCCTGCAGGAACTTCTCTACTTCCGGCAAGTAAACTGCGGCTTTATCCTTCCAGCTCATTTTATCACCTCTATCCCGCCCATATAGGGGCGCAGCACTTCCGGGATGACGATGGAGCCATCCTTCTGCTGGTAGTTTTCCAAAATGGCAATCATAGTTCTGGGGAGGGCAAGCCCACTCCCGTTCAAAGTATGGACGTAGCGAGGTTTGGCGTCGGGGGCGGGGCGGTAACGGATGTTCGCCCTGCGGGCTTGGAAATCAAGGAAATTGGAGCAAGAGCTTACCTCAAGCCATTCCTTGCACCCAGGCGCCCAAAGCTCAATGTCATACTTTATTGCTGCCGAGAAGCTCAGGTCGCCAGTGCACATCTGGACAACCCGATAGGGTATGTTGAGCCGACGGCAGATGTCCTCCACATCGGCTATGAGCTTTTCCAGCTCTTCGTCGGAGGTATGGGGTTCCACGAACTTCACCAGCTCAACTTTGTCAAATTGGTGGACTCGCTTTATCCCTCGCGTGTCTTTTCCAGCAGCGGCCCTCTCCCGCCGGAAGCAGGCCGAGTAAGCTACATGGTAAATGGGCAGGGAGCCTGGGGGTAAGATTTCATCCCGATAGAGGTTGGTGACCGGCACCTCTGCTGTGGGAATAAGCCAGAGGTCGTCCTCCGCATCGTAGTAGAGGTTATCGGCAAACTTGGGAAGCTGCGCCGTCCCTATCAAACACTCCCTTCGGACCAAGTAAGGGGGATAAACCTCGGTATAACCGTGCTCGTTTATGTGGACATCCAGCATCCAGTTGATGAGAGCGCGCTGGAGTTTGGCCCCAAGGCCTTTGAGGACATAAAAGCGAGAGCCGGAAATCTTCACCCCCCTCTCAAAGTCAATGATTCCAAGCCTCTCACCCAATTCCCAGTGCGGGAGAGGCTCAAAGTCAAACTCCCTCGGCTCACCCCATGTCCGCACTACAACGTTTTCCGTTTCGTCCTTGCCCACGGGAACCTTGGGGTGAGGCATGTTCGGTACCCAGAGAAGGTCTTCATAGAGTTTTTCTTCTACTGTCCTGAGCTTCTCTTCAAGCTCGCTTATCCTTTCCCGGACTTGGCGCATTTCCTCGCTCAGTTCTTGGCGCCTTGCTTCATCTTTTACGGTAGGGATTTCTTTAGAGACGACCTTTCGGCGGTGGCGCAATTCCTCAATCTCTTTTAGGATTTCCCTCCTCTGCCTGTCCAACTCCAGGATTTCGTCAATGGGTGCCTCGGTGTTCAGTTTGACCAAAGCCTCTTTCACTTCATCGGGATGAGCTCTTATGAAATCCAGGTCCAGCATAATCCCACCTCCTTTTGAATTTTTGGCCTTATAGCAAAAAAGCTTCCCGCCCGAAAGGACGAGAAGCTTCACGCCCTCGTGGTGCCACCTTTCTTCGCCATAGCCTTGGCTATGGCCTTTGTGGCCCTTTAACGGGGGCCTTCCGGCACGGCATACTCGGCCCTTTTGGGCCTTTCCTCCTGCAGCTCGGGAGGGGATTCGGCAACCACCGGCCATCGCCTTCTCAGCCCCGGCGACTCTCTGTAGACCGGAACGGCTGCCTACTCTTCTCCGTCATCGCTTTTAAGCTATTAAATTTTATTGCGGCAATCGGCACATAGACCCACAAAGTCTATGTGGATTGATTTGGTTTCAAACCCGTACTTTTTCTCCAGCTCCTCCGCCAGCTTGTCCACAAGCTCGCTTTTGAACTCCTCTATTTTGCCGCATTGAGAGCATATCATGTGGTAATGGGCCGAGCCTTCCACCAGCTCGTAATGGTGGTGCTCCTCATCCAGGTGCAGCTCCCGCACCAGCCCAAGGTCTTTAAGTATGTTCAGGGTCCGGTATACGGTGGAAAGGCTTATGTTAGGGTTTAAGGCCTTGGCCCTCAAGTAAATCTCTTCAGCTGGAAGGTGGCTTTCGCTTTCCTGGATTACTTGGTAAACTAAGGCCCGCTTGGCCGTGAGCCTTTTCCCCTCACTTTTGAGCAAAGCAAGGATTCTATCGGCCTCTTCCTTCCTCATCGCACGCTAACCACTACAATGGCCGTCATCCCCCACCTAACCTGAGGGGTGAAGGCCGTAATCCTCACATACATATTATACCTCGCTTCGCCGGAAGAGGAAGGAACGATGCTTTCAATTTTGCCCGGAAGAGTCAGGTTTGAAAGGGAAGGTATGGTAATCGTCACTTCCTGCCCCTCTTTGACCAGCTTTAGGTCCTCTTGGCTGAGCCCTGTCACCACAACCTTTAGTGCCGAGGCATCCCCCATGGTTATTACGAGGTCGCCGGGGGATACCCCTTCCCCCTCGCCCTTCCACACGTTCCATACGACTCCGCTGAACGGGGCTTTCAACGTAGCCTGCTCCAGCCGGAGGCGTGCCGCTTGAACTTTGAGCTCGGCTATCTTGACTTTGGTTTCGGCCAAAGCGACCTTCTTCTGTTCAACTCCTTCTTTAAGGCTGTTGTAGCGGGTTTGAGCGCCGGAAAGTTTAGCCTCAGCTGCTCTGAGCCGGGCATAGGCAGCCTTAACCTTGGAGCTTGCTATCTCTTTTTGGTCCTCAGATGGGCCCTTTAGGAGGGCTTCGTAGCGGGCTTTGGCCAGCTCATAGTTAAGGGTAGCCTGTTCCAAAGCTATGGCTTGAGGGCTTGCCCCCATCCCTGGCGCCCAAGCCACTTTATCGTATTCGGCCTGGGCTTGACGCATTATAGCTTCGGCTCTATCCATCTCGGCCTTGGCGATGCGTAGCTCCTCCTCGGAAGGGCCCGCCTCCACAATCCTAAGCTCCGCTTGGGCCGCTGCCAATTCGGCTTTGGCTTCTTCTACCAGAGCCCTCGCTTCTTGCAGCTCCAATTCCGCCAAGCTCAATTCGTCGGGGGAAAGCTTGAGGGCTTCCAATTCCAGCCCGGCCTGCTCTAATTCGGCCTCAGCCATTGCCAGCTCTATCCGGAGGAGAGAATCTTCAAGGGAGACGAGCTCTGCCCCTTCTTTAACCTGTTCCCCTTCTTGCACGTAGACCTTCGCTATCCTTCCGGCTATGGGGAAAGAAAGCCTTGCCTCCCTGAGGGGCACGACCTTGCCGCTGAACTTGACAAACCTTGGCACTTCTTCCGGGAGGACCGTCTGCGGAGGCTCGCGGGCGGGCGTCTTGTAAACGTAGAAGGAGTAAACCCCCAAGCCTGAAAGTATTAACAAGGTAACAAGGGAAAGGAGCAGGATTTTCTTCATTTGCCTCCGCCTTCCTGGATTTTTGGCTTCATTATAAGCCATAAGGGCGAAATTACCAAGTGAGGCTGCAAACGGGTGCCCTCACATCATTGCGAGGCAGCGTAAGCCGCCGAAGCAATCTCCTCGCGGGGGTTCGGGCGAAGCGCCGCTTCACCCTTACTTTGCTTCGCTCCTCGGGCCAAAGCCCTTCGGCGGGCGCGTCCCAAATTCGTCGGGCATCTTTCTTCGGCCCTTCTTGCCGATTGAATTCAGCCTCTCTGGCTAACGGCCGGCTTCCGCCGAGCTTTTTAGGCAAATCGCTAAAGACCTAAAACCTTGGCGAATCTTCAGCTCACGAGGGTAGGCCCCTGTACTCACCCACCGCAAGACGGGTTAAAAGGGGGGTCCAGGGGGCGCAGGCCCCCTGGCCGGCTGGGGGATGTGCCCCCAGAATAAAAAGAGGGGGCGAGTTGCCCACATTAGCAAACCAGCCTACGAGTGGGACCCAAGACGCTGGCAAACCTTCAGCCAACGAGGGTGGGAAAATCCTTGTAGCCCCCTGGCAATAGGGTTAAGGGATGTGTCCCCAACCCCTCATAGCCCCCTACAGGAGGGCAATGGGGTTAACGAGGGTGAGAAAATACCCCACAATTCTGGGATACGCCCCACGGCCAGGTGAGACTTGCCTTAACTTTGTTCATAAAGAACTGGAAAGCCCTGCTATAGCGGGGTGTGGTTATTACTTGACTACATCCCGCTTTTTGCTTATATACAGGTGTTAAGGAGGAGGATTATGCGTGGGGAGCTTTTGTCGGAAAGCCTTAACTTTAGATTTAGTAAAGTGATATTGCTGACGATAGTAAGCGCTTTGCTACTTCAGGGATGTGCCCTTACCACCCCACTCCCCTCATTGACCCCAACGCCTTCACGTATTATATATCCCAGTAGCACCCATGCCCCAACTCCCGCTAATGACCCTGAACCAATTAAAATGCTCCTCCTTACCCCTACACCTACACCATCGCCCGTAGTATCTTTGATTCGCCTACCCCCTCTTCCTATTCACCTCCTCCCCCTTCCTACAGTAGAAGTTCCGATACCAACGCTAAAGGTTGTGGCACAACCGAAAAGGAAAGGCAATGTTCGGATTGCTTTCGTCAAGGAAAGGGCAATCTGGACGATGGCTCTTGATGGAAGTAAAAAGAGGCAAGTGGTTGAATGCAAAGGCCGTGTGGTTAAAACAGAGGAGGGCTATGTGGATATATGTGAAATAGGAATAGTGCGCGTTTCCCCTGATGGAAGAAAGATAGCGTATGCTTATTATCCGGAGAGTTATGCTCAGGAAACCGTACTTGCATATAATAATACAGATGGCAGCAAAGAAATAGCTCTTATGAGATTCAGCCCCCCGATAGAATCTATGCCGGCTGGTTTCCCAATATCCTCCCTTGCCTGGTCTCCCGACAGTACGAAACTTGCATTCAGTGAATGGAACGAAACAAGGGAGCCAAGTAACGAGCATGGTACCTGGCTCATTGACCTTAAAACCGGGCAATATGCACTTCTCCTGCCCTGGATAGGCTCAAAATTTGGCCGTAGAGATATAGAGACTGCTTTTGCCAATGCTCGCTGGTCACCGGATGGGAACTTTTTTATTGTTTTCATAGGTTCCGTCGCCCCCGAAGGAGGAGGCAGCGTTAGCACTTATATCGCTGATCCCGAAGGAGGCGAGCTAAAATTGATCAAATCCGGCTGCTCTCTGATCGAGTGGTCGCCCGATGGGAAACGAATCCTGTTCAGTTGTGGCGAGCCCCTTTGGTGGGGTACAGAATTATGGGTGACGAATGCAGATGGTACAGGAGCTCTGCGCTTTACACCTAAAGGGGTGTTTGATGCTGCAGTGAACAATCCCTGGTCACCTGATGGGAAATACTTGCTTGCACTTTCCCTTCGGGAGGAAGAATTCAACCTCTGGCCTTGTATACCTTATCACCTCTGGATAGTGAACGTTGAAGATAAGACCAGAAGGCAGCTTACTTCCGATGACAATTTCTGTGATGGGAACCCTTTTTGGTCTCCTGATGGGGAGGTGATAATCTTTGAGCGCTACGAAATAAAAAGCGAGCAATGGAGCATTTGGAGCATAAAGCCAGATGGCAGCAATTTGAAAAAGCTGGTAGAAGGTAAGTATGTTAAGCTTTATGACTTATTTGTAGATCCGTAGCAGTGCTAAAACATGGATAAGTAGAATGGCCGGCCAAAAGTCGGGAAGGTTATGCCTCACAAAACTGATAGTCTACCTTTCATCATGGGCCGAAGGCAAAGCAATCCCTCCGATATCTTAGAGATTGCTTTGGCGACTTTTGCCGCCTCGCAATGACAATGGCGATAGGCGTAAGCGTAGGCCCTGCCTGGCCGTAAACCTAAAGCGCCCCTTTTTACGCTGCCTGAAGGGCCAAGCCGAGGCATCAGCCTCTTTGGGCCTTCGGCTTGTAGGATAAAATAGGGCGCTTCCAGCGCCCTTCGCATCTTTGGTCAGGTCGTTTACGGCCTGGCTTCTGGCATTCGGCCACGCCTTTGACAAAGCCGCGGAGAGATGGTATCATTACGCTTGAAAAGCTCAACGGTGAGGGACGGAAAAAGAGGCCTTGGGTTTCCGTCCCTCAATTTTTTGCGGGAGTCAAACTATGAACCGATTTTTCCTGGCATTTCTTGCTCTATGCCTGGCTACGGCAGCCTGCTTCACCCGTTCCCCTTCATTCACCCCTGCACCTTATCCTACCCTCCGCCCAACCTTCACCCCTACCTCTGCACCTCTACCGCTCACCCCAACCTCTGCTTCACCCATCCCAACCCCTCCTGGCCCTCCCCCACTGGAGCTTGCCGATTGGCCCCCTCTGGAACTCAAGGATTGGCCTCGCCCACAAAATGATAACGGGAGGGGAGTCCACTTCCTGGCCCAGCCCTATTTTACCGATGAGGAGCTGGATTTAAACGTAGCCAGGGTTAAAGAGCTCGGCCTAAAGTGGTGCGTGGTCCACTACGGGGATGAAATACAGTTGGAAAGGGCCGCCCGCCGCTTCAAAGAAGCCGGAATAACCGTAGTCTGGAGGAAAATGCTCAGGCCCTATGAGCGATACTACGATTGGGGGAGAGACATAAAAATCCTCCTGAGCCTGGGCATGCCTCCCTACATGCAGATTTACAACGAGCCAAGCCTACCAGCCGAGTGGGACAATAAGCCTATTGATGAGCAGCTCTTCTTGGAGAACTTCCTCCAGGCGGCAAGGGATGTATACAACAGCGGAGGATTCGTAGGCCTTCAATTCGTGAACAAGGACTGGCTAAGAGATGCCCTTAGAGCTATCAAAGCCCGAAAAGGGGACAAAATCTTCTCCAGGATGTTCTTCGTTGCCCACTCCTATGCCCTGAACCATCCCCCAAACTACACCGAAGATGAGAACGGCATCCTGGGCTTCATGAGCTTTGTGGAGGTATTCCGGGAAGAAATCGGGTTCATACCCCCGGTGATTATCGGAGAAGGAGGGTGGAAAATAGGCTCGGATGAAGACAAGCGCTTTCCCCCCATAGATGAGGTTAAGCACAGGGATTACCACTTAGAAGTCTACAACTGGTTCTGCACCGGGAAACTTTCGGATGGCCGGCCCCTGCCTGATTTCCTCTTCGCCTTTTGCCCTTGGCTCCTTTCGGCCAAGCTTGACGATAGGGCATGGTTTGATAGCTTCGCTGGAGACCGCACCTTGCTCATTGAGGCCCTGAAAAGCATGCCACCTTGCCGGAGGAAATTTTCATGGGAGAAGTGATACAATTCACTTGGCTTGAGACCCCTCTGGGATGGATGGCCATAGCATTTTCCGAATCAGGCCTGGTGGGGAGCACTTTGCCTCGCCCATCCCAAGGGGAGGCTGTGAGCCAAATTTTGGCCCTCTGGCCTCAGGCCTCCCCGGCCGAAGAAGCCATCCAGCCTGTCAAGGAACACCTCCTCCGCTACTTCCATGGCGAGAGGGTGGAATTCAACTTCCCCTTGGACCTGAGGATGGGGACCCCTTTCCAGCGTAAGGTTTGGGAAGAGGTTAGGAAAATACCCTGGGGGCAGACCCGAACTTACAAGGAGATAGCGCAGGAGATCGGGAGGCCTGGTGCGGCCAGAGCAGTGGGGCAAGCCCTGGCCCGCAACCCCTTGCCCATATTCATCCCCTGCCACAGGGTCATAGGCGCTACCGGGGACCTCGTGGGCTTCGGCGGAGGAATTGAACTCAAGAGGAAACTGCTGGCCTTGGAAGGAGTTACCCTGACATGAGGATAGGGATTGATGCCAGGATGGCCTTCTATAGCAAGGCCGGAATAGGCCGCTACGTCATCAACCTGGTGAAGGCTCTGAGGAAACTCAACCCCCAAGAAGAATTCGTAATCCTCCAGAGCCGCAAAGATAAAAGTCCGCTGGCCCCTTCCCCCTTCAGAACCTCATACCTTTGGACCCCATCCCACCACCGCTTGGAGCAAATCACTTTACCCCTGGAACTTTTGCCCCACAGGCTTTCCCTCCTCCACAGCCCGGACTTCATCCCTCCCTTCCGTTTCCGTGGCCTTTCGGTAATAACCGTCCATGACCTGGCTTTCCTTATATACCCCCAAATACTGACCGAAGAGAGCATCCGATACTACGGCCAGATTGAGGAGGCTGTAGAGAGAGCCGACCACATCATAGCCGTCTCCGAATGGACCAAAAAGGACCTGATGGAACTGCTTGGGGTCCCAGAGGCCAAGATAACCGTAGTTTACGAAGCCGCCGAAGAGATTTACCGCCCAGTTGACCCCGGGGAAGCAGCGGGCAAGGTCCGGGAGCTTTTCGGCATTGAGGGCCGGTTCGTCCTCTTCGTGAGCACTATAGAGCCGAGGAAAAATGTCCCCACCCTCCTCAAGGCGTTCAAAATCGTAAGGGAACGGTGCCGGGAAGAGATAAAGCTTGTGCTGGTAGGAGGAAGGGGCTGGCTTTCGGAAAGGGTCTTTGAGATGGTAGACGAGCTAAACTTACGCAAAGAGGTCCTTTTCCTGGGGTTCGTTCCGGCCGAAAAGCTCCTTTACCTTTACAATTCCGCCTCTCTCCTGGCCCATCCCGCTATATACGAAGGGTTCGGCCTGCCGATTTTGGAGGCCATGGCCTGTGGCCTGCCGGTGGTAGCCTCCAACGTCGCCTCCATTCCGGAAGTGACCGGAAGCGCAGCAATCCTGGTGGAACCGGAGGACGAAGAGGCCTGGGCTGCGGCCATAAGGCGCATCCTCAAAGAGCCGGAGTTCGCCCGAGAGCTGAGGGAGAAGGGCCTCAAGAGGGCCTCCCTCTTCTCCTGGGAAAAGACCGCTTCCAAAACCCTGGAAGTTTACCGCAAGGTCCTGAAGGAAGGATGAGGAAACTCTTAGCCCTAATGCCCGTTATCCCATACCCTCCCCACCAAGGGACCAACATCCGCAACTACAACCTCCTCCGCCACTTGGCCGACGAATACACAATCCACCTCTTGACTTTTTACGAAGGCCCCAAGCCTTCCATACCCGGCCCGTTGAGGGAAATATGCGAAATCGTGGAAGCGGTTCCCAACCCTTCCCACTCTATGCCGAAGCGCCTCCTGCGCCTCATCTCCTCCCCTTTGCCCGACGTAATCTACCGCAAGAGCTCGCCGCTCCTCTTGGAACGCCTGAGGGAACTTTTGGCCCAAAACCGCTACGATTTAGTCCATGTGGAAGGGATAGAGATGGCCCAATATGGGCTTTGGATTGCCAGCCATAGAACGGGCCGAAAGCCAGCCCTGGTCTTTGGCGACCAAAACGCCGAATACCTCCTCCAAAAGAGAGCCTTTGAAACCGATATCCGTCAGCTCCGCTACTGGCCTGCGGCCATCTATTCCCTAATCCAATGGCAGAAGTTAGCCCGCTACGAAGCAGCAATCTGCAGGAAATTTGACCGAGTAATAGCCGTGTCTGAAGCCGATGGCGAAGCCCTTAAGAAGCTTGTTCCGGAGCTGGAAGTGTGCATTGTCCCCAACGGCATAGATGTGGACTTTTATTCCGACTTCACCCCCCGCAATCCGCCCTTAGCCGATTGGAGCCCATGGGCCCTGGTCTTCACGGGGAAGATGGACTTCCGCCCCAACGTAGATGCGGCCCTCTGGTTTGCCCAAGAAATCTTGCCCAAAGTAAGGGAAAAGTTCCCTCAAGCTTGCTTCTACGTGGTCGGAAGGAACCCCCACCCGCGGCTTAGGGCCATAATGGACCGAGAAGGCGTAGTGGTAACCGGCTACGTGGAGGACATTCGGCCCTTCATCGCCTTTGCCTCTGTTTTCGTTGTGCCCATACGCATGGGAGGCGGCACCAGGCTGAAGCTCCTGGAAGCGATGGCCATGAAGAAAGCCGTTGTCTCCACAACCCTTGGGGCCGAAGGCTACCCCTTCAGGCATGGCCTTCACCTCCTTTTGGCCGATGAGCCTGAAACATTTGCCGAAGCCGTCTGCCGGCTCCTTGAGAACGAAAAGGAGCGAGTAAGGCTTGGGGAGGAAGCCTTCAAGCTGGTAGACGAAAGATACCGCTGGGAAAAGATAGTGAAAGCCCTTAAGGAAACATACGAGGAACTCCTTGCGAGATGAGGAAGCCGTTTGCCTTAGCCAATTGGAAAATGGCCATGACCATCGCCGAAACCATCTCATTCATCCGCAAATTCTTACCGTTGGTGGAAGGCCTGGCGGAAGAAGTGGACATCGTGATATGCCCGCCTTTCACTGCTCTCTACGTAGCCTCTTTGGAACTCAAGGGGAGCAGAGTTCAACTTGGGGCTCAGAACCTTCACCCTGGCCCCGGGCAAGCCTGGACTGGGGAAATTTCGGCCCAGCTTCTGGTGGACGTAGGGTGCGAATGGGCGATGTTGGGGCACTGGGAGCGGCGCCGCAACTTTGGAGAAAACGATGAACTTGTGAACCGCAAAGTTCGGGCGGCTTTTGAAGCTGGCCTCCGGCCAATACTCCTTGTGGGAGAGCCCGCGGATTACTCCGGGGAGCTGGAGAATTTCCTCGGAAGGCAACTTGAGGCTTTAACCCAAGGCTGCTCGGCGGAGGAAATTGAGAGAGCGGTTTTCGTCTACGAACCCGAAGGAGCGATAGGGGTAGAGCGGCCGGCTTCTCCTGAGCACATAGGGAAGGGTTGTGCAATCTTGCGGGAAAGACTGAGGGAAAAATTTGGGGCTGCAGCCGAAAAAGTTCGGATAATCTATGGGGGAAGTGTCTCTCCTGAATTTGCCCCTGCCATCCTCTCCCTGCCCGACGTAGACGGCCTTGGGGCAACCCGCAAAGGCCGTGACCCCGAAGCCTTCGCTTCGCTCGTCAAATCTATTTCTCAATGGAAATGCGCCTGGGCCAAGCGAGGGTAACCTTCTGCACAACGTTAGTGAGGATTAAACCAGATTAACCACCTACCAGAGCGCTTGATGATGTAATAGTAGCTTGTCAGTCCAGGAGCATCTTCAATCTTATGCGCACCCTCTGGTAAAACAGCTACACACCAGGAAAGCTCCAGCGTTTTATCACCGCAGTAATTACGAACCAAGTCCGCATAAGGGGACTCAATCGCGGGCATCAACACAATTTGCTCTATTGACGAGACCTTTACAAGGCCTCCTTGTCCTCCTCTTTCCCAAGCCTCTTCCAATACAGGCCAAAAGGCTCGGTCACTCAATTCTAATGCGCCTTCTTTTGTTGTCTGCCCCAACTTAGAGAATAAAACAAACAATTCCTCTTTAGATGGTTTAGCCACCTCAACTCCTTGCAGGTTTGGACATCCGCCACCCCCTGTCACGATTACATTTGGATTAGGCTTTAGGGGTGGAGGATAGATTGATTCAGGGAAATTCCTTTCGGGCGTAAAAGTTGCCGTCAGGGATGGCACTGCAGTGGGTGTAGGAGTTATTGTGGGGGAAGGCTTTGCAGCAGGCGTAAGAATTGCCATAGGCGTTATTGGTGTACAAGCTGTCCCCATTAAGGCAAGCGCCCAGAGGAAAAGAATTGAAATGCTCTTAATCCTTTTAAGCATTTCCCACCCCCTGCCCTGAATTACTCACTGGATATCCCAGTGGCTAATTCTAGCATACCAGAAACAGCACCGCTTGTCTACTGTGGATTTCCACAGGTATCCGGCTGAGGCAGCCAGAAAGTGACCGAAAAGCCAGGCCATTGGGGGATAATCCTCCGCTCTTTGGCTTGCACCACGGCCTCGGTCCGGCTGGCCGTGCCCAGTTTCTGAAGGATATCGCTCACTTGAAAGGCCGCCAGCTCAGAGAACCCCAGGCGGGCCCCAATCTCCTTGTTGCTCAGCCCCTCCGCGACGGGGAAGTGAGCCGATACTGGGTCCAAAAGAGCAGCCCAAGAAGGGCTCCCTGAAGTAGAATTTCCGGCCAGGTGCGATGATATCCCACGTCTATAGATGGACGAGGTTGCGGCAACCACAGGTCGGGCAAATGCCTGGCCAGGATAAGGATCAGAAAGGCGAACACCAGGTAGGCCAGGTTTGTGAGCGCAAAGGCCAAAGGCAACCTGCTTCGCCCGTTGTGGGTGTTCCTGAGCATTCCCGTCAGGAATAAGATTCCGCCGATCCCAACGACAAGCAGACCCGCCAGGTACTGATATATGTCCTGGCTAAAGAAATCATTCAGTTGACGTTGCCAGGTGCTATGTGGAGGAGCAAAGCTGGCCCATTGATCCCATGGCGCCAGAAGTCTCCCCGTCGCGAGAGTGACAAACCAAAACAGCAAGAACCACGTCAATGCGAGAACAAAGATACCCCCAACCAGCAGACTGACCGAAGACAGCCGGTTTTTGGCCCTATATATCAAGATGCCTGTTAGAATGCTAACCGCTACACCCCATAAGAATATTTTACCAATTGTCCCAATTTCCATATTGGGTCCTCCCATGGTGTCTTGAAGATTTAGTGATTAGGGGACAGAAACACGTTATTCTTTACATTATCCGGCCCACCTGCTGCGCTGACGCCAGTGGTGCCAATACAGAGCCGTGCTTCGTTCCAGTTAAAAGAATAGCCGTTGAGATTACCGCCGTATGCAATCATAAAAGCCAAATAAACTTGAACTGAGGTGGAAGTCCAGCGTAAACCTGACGGGTTACGTGAATACCACTCATATGGCTGGTAGAACCAGAAAGCCCAATCGTGATCACTTGGATCATCATCGCAATAAGGGCTATCCCAGTACGAAGTAGCAAAGGTTGTGCCTGGCGGATATCCCCACGTCCAGATATTCTCAATAGGCTCACGCCAGATTTCTCCTGGAAATCCCAATGGGGTGAATCCCCGCAGAGTCACCTTATTTGATTGGACAAACCGCTGCCATTCATCTGGTTGGATCCCAACTTTAATAGCCAGCAGTTCACCAACCTTTTCCTTTTGCTCCTCGGTCAATTGTTTTCAAATATTCTGGGCCTCTGGGACAGTAATCCGTTCGTCAACGGCCAGAGCAACGAATTGCCTTAAATCAGCCTCAGTCCATTTGCTCACTGGACCATCCAGACCTGGCAGGTTTAGTGAGTCAACATCTTGCGGCGGTGGTTCCTGAGCCAGCATGGCATTTACTCCGGCACTCAGCAGCAATGCCAGCAATGCGAGCACTGATAGCAACTGAATCTTACGCATTTTCAACCTCCTGTGATTGGAATACTCACTGGATATCCCAGTGGCTAATTCCAATATACCGGAAACAGCGCCGCTTGTCTACTGTGGAAATCCACAGGTCGGACCTGTGGATTTCCACAGGTATCCGGCTGAGGCAGCCAGAGATTGACGGAAAAGCCAGGCCATCAGGGAATAATACCCCGCTCCTTTGCCTTTACCACGCCCTCGGTCCGGCTGGCCGTGCCCAGTTTCTGAAGGATGTTGCCCACGTGAAAAGCCGCAGTCCGCTTGGAGAACCCCAAGCGGACCGCAATCTCCTTATAACGGCGTTCATTTGCGGCTGAGAAGGATGATCTGCTCAACCAGCAGGGCTCCTGAACTTCCGGGCCTACCAACGGCCCGAATTTAAACGCCAGGCTGAAGGTCTTTCAATTGAGCCAGCCCTCGGGCT
>Ga0207433_10010328_pt1 | contig 14567 bp, 8 predicted proteins | sample YelNatPaOPGAMG01_FD_187559 | JGI IMG/M metagenome (GOLD analysis project Ga0207433, IMG submission 187559) | Hot spring thermophilic microbial communities from Obsidian Pool, Yellowstone National Park, USA - OP-RAMG-01 (SPAdes) (version 3) | ecosystem: Environmental > Aquatic > Thermal springs >... | reverse complement strand
GAAGTAAATGCTTTAGCAGGGACTACGGATAGCGAAGTTGCTCGAAAATGTGTTGAAAAAGGATTGAGTGGTTTAGAATGGATTGCGGATTTACCCGGCAGAATTGGTGGCTCTATTGTGCAGAATGCAGGAATGAATGAAAGGACGATTTCGGATAAACTGATTTCAGTGAAATATTTTCGAAGTGATGGAATTCTTCGTGAGACACCTCGCCAGCAACTCGATTTTGGATACAGGTCAAGTTCATTTAAAAGATGGGGGGATTCTATAATTGTTTCTGCAAAGTTTATGCTTGATTATGGAGACCCACAGTTTTTGAAAATGAAAATGGAGGAAATAATAGATTCGAGACATAAAAAATTTCCTGTGAAATATCCATCCTGTGGCAGTGTTTTCAAGCGTCCTCAAGGTCATTATCCAGGGAAACTCATAGAGGAATGTTTTCCTAATGGGATGAAAATTGGTGGTGCTATGATAAGTCCTCTTCATCATAACTTTATAGTTAATACAGGAAATGCAAAATCATCGGATATAAGAGAACTCATTGATAAAATTGTCGAAAAAGTTTATGAGAAGACCTCTATTATTCTTGAAAGAGAACTCATTTATATGGAAGAAACCCGCTTTTTAAAAAAATCAGATTGAAAGGTTATTGAGAATTTGCAGAATTTTTTCTTTTTCAATTTCGCCTTCCACTATTACTCCTCTGTCGAGAAGAATTGTTTTGAGACTTTCAACCCATTTATCAATTCCCAATTTTATAATGCGTTTGTTTTTTGAAGCACGAGCAAGGAATGTGTTTATTTCATTGGCAAACCAGATGGTTTTAATATCCTCACCGGGAAGAATACCGAGCCTCAAATGAATGTTGCTATTATTTGTTACACTCAGCATCAGACTACCTCCAGCAATGGACTTCAGTCTTTTCCCCTCCAGCCAGTCACTGAATATCACAGGAACTTTCGCATATGCTATTAGCATGGCATCCTTTTTAACACTTTTTTTGAAGAGGTATGATAGGGAATGAGAAAACGAATTTGCAGTTTTTTTCTGGTCAATTAAATCTGCACAGTATGCGACGAGTGTTTCGGAACCACTTGCATAAATTGATTCTCCAAGTTTTACAAATAGGTTATCTTTTATTTCGAGAGCCCTCCTTCTTCGAATTTCTTTTGGAACAGGTGTGGAACCAATTCTGTTTGACCACTCTTTTACTATTTCAAAAGTTCTGTCTTCATCCATATCTATATGGGCGATAACGAGCATTTCAAATCCACTGCTTGCCGGATAAAAGGCTATTGATACAGTTTTGAGGTTTTCAAATACTTCCTGGGATGGAAGAGAGGAGGAACTATTTTTAAGAAACTTTTCCATGTCAGAATAGGGGAGGGTGTTTTTAAGTTTTTTTATATCTACCCATGCAATAAGCATTGCTCCGGGAGGTGTTATTCGTGATGAGCTTTCAATATTTTTTATAGGGGATTCTATTACTGCTGCTGGTTTCTGGATGTTCTGAGGTGTTGAACTCGAGCATGAAACGAAAAGTATAAAAAACAGAGCAAGAAAAGAAAATTTTTTTTGCATTAGCGGGGCGGACGGGGCTCGAACCCGCGGCCTCCGGCTTGACAGGCCGGCGTTATAACCGACTTAACTACCGCCCCTATTTTAATGCTTCGAAAAATAAAAAGGGCATGGACAATAATTTGATAGTTGAAGGCTATCAATAAAACTATGAAAAAATTTCAAATTTAGAAAATATTTCATAGTGCAACTTCTAATATTTATTTGGGTTAGAAGCTGGGTTAGAAGCAAAATTGAAAACGTTATTTGTGGCACTTTTTATGCGTCCCTATAATAGTGGAAGAGTATAGGTTAAAAAATGAATATAAAATATTCTTATTTACTTGCATTTATTGGTTTATTAGTATTTTTGTGTTTAAATAGTTGTCGTAGCAAATGTCAATTGGAATTAGGCGAGTTGGAATTGTTTACCGTTAAGGAAGGGCAGCCAAATTGCGGATTGGATATTGTCGAGCCCCCTTTGATTGATCCTTTAAATGCTTGCTTAGAGGGGAATGTTATTTTTGGTCCCAAAATTTATAGAAGGGAATCAGGAGCACCGCAAGATTTCGAGGAGGATTTCTACATCCCTGAAAGCGGGGCAATATGCGTTTCTCTCATGAATGGTAATTCTTCTGATAAAAGTACAAGAGTTTCATCAGCTATTGTAAAAGTTGATGGAGAAGAACTTATTGCTCCAGATTCTTTTAATAAAAACATTCCTTACATTGAAAAAGGTAAAATTGTTATAGAAGGATATCACAAAATATCTGTGTCTTTATATTCCCAGCCCGGTTCTTATATAGAAATTAGCATCAAATTTGCGCCTTATCCATATCCTCCACATCATCTCTTGCAAAGCAGTTGTGGGCACTTTAGCATATATAATTTAAATGCATCTCCCAATCCATTCTTCCCTCCTATTGATTATTATTCCACTTTTTCAATAAATATGGATATATATAGCCTGCCAGGTTTTCCATCAGGAAAATTTTCTTATAGAATAGATTATGCTTTTCAGATTTTAAATGGCACTACATGTGATCTGATGCGTAAATTGGAAGGTAACATTGATATCCAAAAACATGGCAATGTTTCTGTTTCCGAGAAATGGGATGGAACAGATGCTGGAGGTGGGATTGTGCCTGATGGGATATATTATTATCGTTTTATAGGAACGCTTGTTAAAGTTAAGAAAGATACAGGAGACCAAGAAATTATAGATTATGTGATTTCACAATGGCAGTACATTTATAAAGAAACACCAGTAGAAGTAGAAGAGTTGTGGCATGCAGATACAACTCCATCTGGAATATTTGCTCATGTTAGACCAATCTTGGGAACAAGGAAAATAATAGTAGATGCCGGACCGACAGTTTACAAAATCGATGCCTTAGGCACAAAGTCATTAATTTTCAACGAAGGGACAGAAAGAAAACCCAAAATGCATCCAATGGGAAATATTTTTGGTGTATATAAACCTGGTATATTTTCAGTTTATGATGAGGATGGAACCATCCTTTCATCTTTTCCTTCTCATGAATATTATTTTTTCAGATTTATTCCAAGAAGCGATAGAATTTTAGGTTATCATCTTTTATGGATGATTGAAGATTTCGGAATTGTAGATAGAATTGATATTATGGCTTACGACGGGTCAATTTTCAATTCTATCAATTTTAACAACTTAAGTATTTCAGTGGCTTCTATGAACGGAAACTTTTTATTTATTAGCACAGATACCGAATTAATAAAATTTAATCTTGACGGCACCGAACAATGGCGATTGCCTGTTCAATTAAAAAATTACAAAGTATCAGAAAATGGCGACAAGCTAATAGGTGTATCATATCAAGATAGCAAAACAATTTTTCATTATGAAGAAAATGTTCTTTTAAATTCCACTACTTTAGAAGAACCTATATGGGATATATCAATTTCACCTGATGGGATTTATTCAATAGCCACTACTTCGAACAAGGTGCATATTTTTGTGGATGCATCTTTTCGAAAAAGCGTTACATTGCCGTTAAGATGGACAGTTACTGCCGATATTTCAAATGTTGGTGAAATTGTAGTTAGCGGTCAATCTGAAGACCATCAAGGTCATGTTCTTTTAATAAGCAACTGGGGAAATTTATTATGGGAAATTGAAACATGTATAGATGGTAATGGCTGGAGACCATATGTAGAATATATTTTCGATGATGATACTTTTTATATAAAAACCAGAGATGGAATAAGTTTGTTTAGTATAAAAAGATTTCCATAAAAATAAAGAACTGAGGGAATAAAATGAAAAGAAAAAAATATTATATATTTCCTCCAATTGCCATTTTGATACAGCTAATTATTTTTACGAAAGCAGAAAGTGTCCTTTCGTATGAACCATATTCTCTCAATTGGCCAGTTATGAGTTACGAATGTAAAGACGATCCCGAGAGTCCATATTGTGTAACGAGATATGAATTAGGAACATCTGCTGGTGAATGTCAGAATTTTTCGTGGGCACCACCCATGTATATTCATCCTGGAATAGATATTCGTGGATACGGATACCACAGGGATGTTCCAGATCCTACTGGTTACTCAGGAGATATAATAAGGTTAATTGCTGATGGATATATATGGGTAACTTCGAATATAGATGAGGACGGATGTCAGGAGCAAAATTCTTGCAGACTGTATATACTTGATAATACGGATATAGAAAATTCCAATTACATATATTATTATAGTCACTTGTCTTTGGATAACGAAGATACGGAAACTACATCCGAGGTTCGAGAAGCAATTGTTAATGCTTGGCAATCTGTGATAGTTAGCCCAACTGATGCACGAAGAGTTAAAGTTGCAGAAAAAAACAAAGTTTCAGAGGGACAAATACTCGCCAGAATAACGAGATTTTATTCTTTATATGAATTCTGGGATCATCTACATCTTAATATAATAGATGCTAAAGGGAATTACGATGCATTAAATCCACTTTTAGCGCTAAAAAAGACTGAATTTATTGACGATGGAAATCCTGAAATATTCGAAATTAGATTTAGGCCAAATGAGGATGCCACAAGATGGATTGAACCAGAAGGAGAATGTAAAGTTTTTAGGGGGAATCTTGATTTAGATATAGTTGCCAGAATGAAAGATAAATTTGGAAGAAATCCAACACTTAAAGGAACGGATTCAATAGGAATATATTCTGCTAACTATATTATTAGAAACACTCGCACAGGGGAAACATATAATGGGACATGGTATAGATTTGACAGGATTCCTATTAAATGCACTGGAAGCCAAAGAGGGTCAGAATGTTTGGATAAACTTAGCATTGAAGAATTCTTTGATTACTCAATTTACAATAGTCCTGATTCAGCCTTTGTTCCAGCCGAAAATTACGCTCCATTATTATTTGATTCTCGTTCTGATACAATATGGACTGGGGGATCACTAACTGAGAAATTTTTCTATATTCTAACAAACGAGTGGGCAATAGATGGTTCATGGGATACAACTTTATATGATGATGGAAGATACCAGATAACTGTAGAAGCCTGGGATGAAGAAGGAAATGGAGATGCATTAAGCACATTCGTTTATGTTAATAATGTAGAACCTGTTTTTCAAGCAATTCCAGATGCTTATTTAAGAGATAATCCAGATGATAATGGAGCAATTCCATCGACTTCTGGCGGAAGACCCTTCTGGACAAGTCCTGATATAGTTGTTTGGCTCCCTCCCCCAGAAGATCCGGAAAGAGAACCAGATTTATTGAGTAATACCCCGGAAGAGGAAGTTTTAATGGCAGGTTTTACATACAAGGTTTATATAAGGCTTTTAAATGAAGGGAATTGTGTTGATGTTCCAAATGTGAAAGTCAAAATATATTCTGCAAATCCACAGGCAGTATTAAATACAGAGGAGATAAATTGTATAAGTACCCCATGTCCTGAAGGTGAAAGGCATTGTGAATGCCCTTATTTTGTAGGAGATCCTGATCATCCAGAAGGAGTTACTGTCCCTGCTGGAGGAAGAGTATTTATTGGACCATTTTATTATACACCGCAGGAATGGGAGGTTGAATACGGTGGACATCGCTGTATAATAGCCATGATAGATTCGGCTGATGATCCCATTAAAAGAGAGGAAAATATCAATGTTGCAGAAGACAATAATATTGCTCAGTTAAATGTTCAGGTAGGCACAACTGAGTATATAATTTATAACCCGGAGCCATCCCCGGCAGAGGTTCAACTCAAATTCAGATGCAATAAGTTTCCAATTTATGATGCTGGTAGTCTTGTTGAGATGATGATCGATTACCATCCTGCCCTTGAAATGTCATGGCGAAATGTTCCTGGAACAGAGTTTGAACTTGATGAAATAGAGAATAAGATTCGTCTAAGGTTTCTTTGGTGCAATATTGCTTTGCCACCGGTAGTTTTAAATGCTCATGAATTGATTCCTGCAAGTGTGCATCTTGATCTGCCTGAAACTGCAGTTGGGAGGTTTTTTGTGGATTTCTACGAATATGTAAATTCACAATTACGAGGGGGGGTATCATTTTATATTGATGGAGTAATTCTAATATAGGAGAATAAAGAATGTGTAAATTTTCTTTTATTTTCTTAACAATAAATATATTATTTGGCTGTTCGAAATCTCCCCAATTCGAAAATAAAAATGATTGTCATATTGTTAAGTTTGCCGATCCAAACCTTGAAATGACGGTTCGGGAAGAATCAGGTATCCTGGATGGTCCTTTATATGGAGAATCGCTTAGTAAATTGACTAAATTAAATGCTAAGTCGAAAGAAATATCTGATATTTCAGGGGTGGAATGCTTAACAGGACTTAAACTTTTGTATTTAAGCAGGAATAAGATCGAAGATATAACTCCCATATCATATCTTTCAAATTTGGACGGATTGTTTATTACATCAAACAATATTCACGATTTAAGGCCATTAGAGTCACTTAAAAAATTAACAACATTAGACCTTTGTTGTAATAAAATTGAGGACATAACACCTCTTTCAGCCCTTACTAATTTGGATTCCTTGGGATTAGAAGACAATATGATAAAAGATATTAGGGCACTGTCCTCTCTCAATAAACTTCGGGAATTATATCTACCGCGAAATAAAATTGAAAGTCTTGATGGATTACCAGTATTAACATCAAGCATGGAAGAATTCAGTGCTGACGGAAATCCTTTAAAAAACATAAATGGTATAAAAAATTTAGTTTCTTTACAGTATTTGAGTTTAGAAGAATGTTCGCTTACGGATATATCTCCTTTAAGTGAATTAAAGGAATTAAGGGTAGTTTGGCTTAATAATAATTATATTAGCGATGCATCACCATTAGGGGAATTGCAAGAACTTGATGAAATACATCTCGATAATAATTTGATTGAGGATATCTCTTCCTTTGCAAGTTTGCTTAATTTATATGAGTTGCATCTTAATAATAATTTTATTCGGGATATTTCTACTTTAAGAAATTTAATAAAATTGGGGTATTTGTACCTCAAAGATAACGAAATCCGGGACATTGCTCCCATTGCCCATCTTGGCCATCTTGAAGAAGGAAGTCTTCTCTTGCTTGAATTAAACGGGAATCCATTGAACATAGAATCCCAAACCATCCACATACCAAGACTTTGTGAATCGGGAGTATATGTAACATGGAACCAAGAGGATTACTGTAACGGTCCTCCCTACTGGGACTGAGAGGAAAGATAAAATTTTTACCTGAATTCCATTCATCGTTTAAGAAAGAAAGGAATTTTTCCTTTCATCGAGAAAATCACTAAGAAATCTTCCCCAAAAGTGCCAAATGCAGGTTCTCCCAATAGCACCTGCGATAGTAGCACACAATTGTTTCTCATTCAGAAAAATGTTTTTAATGCTATCAACCAACAAAATATGCTGGCTATTCCTGAAAGTGCTATTATTGGAAGGGAAAATGGAAAAATTGTTTTTGCGATTGACAATGGGGAAAGTGGTAATTTTCTATTTGTCTAAAAATGGCATGTATTTCTTGATTAATTTTTTTATATTTTAAAATTCATTAGTAATGTGAGTATGTTAATGGAGACCTTCGAGGAGGAATGACATTATGTGTTTTATATTTGATATTATTATGCTGGTGTTCAAAAGGAGTGGTAAAATTTAATGATACTGAAGTAATTAATAACAATAGTTTAGCTAAAAATTTTTATTTTTATAAATTTTCAGATATAAATTTGTGCCCAGAAACATAGCTCAATTCATTTTTTTCGTTGAAAAAACTCGTATCCGATACAATCAGGAAATTTTAGAAAAATATTAAAAATCGTCTATTATTCTTGAAAAAGAACTCATTTATATGGAAGAAACCCGCTTTTTTAAAAAAATCAATTTGAAAGGTTATTGAGAATTTGCAGAATTTTTTCTTTTTCAATTTCGCCTTCCACTATTACTCCTCTGTCGAGAAGAATTGTTTTGAGACTTTCAACCCATTTATCAATTCCCAATTTTATAATGCGTTTGTTTTTTGAAGCACGAGCAAGGAATGTGTTTATTTCATTGGCAAACCAGATGGTTTTAATATCCTCACCGGGAAGAATACCGAGCCTCAAATGAATGTTGCTATTATTTGTTACACTCAGCATCAGACTACCTCCAGCAATGGACTTCAGTCTTTTCCCCTCCAGCCAGTCACTGAATATCACAGGAACTTTCGCATATGCTATTAGCATGGCATCCTTTTTAACACTTTTTTTGAAGAGGTATGATAGGGAATGAGAAAACGAATTTGCAGTTTTTTTCTGGTCAATTAAATCTGCACAGTATGCGACGAGTGTTTCGGAACCACTTGCATAAATTGATTCTCCAAGTTTTACAAATAGGTTATCTTTTATTTCGAGAGCCCTCCTTCTTCGAATTTCTTTTGGAACAGGTGTGGAACCAATTCTGTTTGACCACTCTTTTACTATTTCAAAAGTTCTGTCTTCATCCATATCTATATGGGCGATAACGAGCATTTCAAATCCACTGCTTGCCGGATAAAAGGCTATTGATACAGTTTTGAGGTTTTCAAATACTTCCTGGGATGGAAGAGAGGAGGAACTATTTTTAAGAAACTTTTCCATGTCAGAATAGGGGAGGGTGTTTTTAAGTTTTTTTATATCTACCCATGCAATAAGCATTGCTCCGGGAGGTGTTATTCGTGATGAGCTTTCAATATTTTTTATAGGGGATTCTATTACTGCTGCTGGTTTCTGGATGTTTTGAGGTGTTGAACTCGAGCATGAAATAAAAAATATAAAAAACAGAGCAAGAAAAGAAAATTTTTTTTGCATTAGCGGGGCGGACGGGGCTCGAACCCGCGGCCTCCGGCTTGACAGGCCGGCGTTATAACCGACTTAACTACCGCCCCTATGATTTGAGGTATTTTTGTATCTCATGTTTTACTAAAAATGTCAATATTATTTTATTATTGCTGATAAGTCGAGATATTTTTTTGAAAGGTCAGATAGAATTTCAAGTTTTTCATTGTCTTCTTTTGTAAGTAGTTTTTCCATATCATCAATTTGTTTTGCTGTGTAGAATGTTTCCCATGGCACAGCAAGCAGAGGAATATTATGCTGAGACGCTTTGGATATTATGTTTGCTGGCGGTAAAATATCATTTGTTATTACAACGCAACTTGAATTTGTTTCGATTGCTGCTAAAATCATGTCGCTTCTATCACCACTTGTAATTATCATTTTCTTTTCTTCTTTAAATGCAGGATGCTTCATAGCATTTGGAACCGACATGGCTCCAACAAGCACCGTTTTTATTATTTTGCCTAACCCACCTTCGCCTGCAACTACCTTTGCAAAAAGTTTTTCAGCTACATAACCAGCGGTTATATATGTTAGTTCCTGCCTGTAAGGAACTATTCCTAAAACTCTGATACCCATTTTTGAAATGATGTCGAAATGGGATTGTTTGAAGTCATCCACATCCTGAATTTTGTTTATTATAACACCGGTAAAATCCACTTCTTCCTTTAATGCTTTTATGTAACCTTCAAAGTGGGCAAGGTTATCGAGTATTACATTATCACTTCCTGATGTTACTAAAACAAATGAGGCTTCAAGGTATTTTGCAATTGAGATTGCATCGAGATAAACAGATTTCCCATAAGTTATGTCACCCCCTCCTTCCACAAGGAGAAGATTTTTCTCTTTCCCGGAATGTTTGGCAAATTCTATTACTTTCTCCTTTATCATATTCCTGTCATACATGTATCTGAGTTTTGAATGGTCGAAACCAATTGACATGTCTTCAGGTAATTCTTCGAGGTTAAATAAACTTGCAATCAGGGCTGAATCATAGTCCCATAGTCTCTTTTTCTTATAAATGAGTTTATCTCCGAGTGGCTTTAGATATCCGAATTTTTCACCAGTTGATTTTGCAATTCCTGCAATGATTGATGTTTTTCCTGCGTATTGATTTGTTGAAGCAAAAACTATCTTTTTCATTTGTTTTCCCTCATATCTTTACTTAAAATTATCCTTGTGTCGAGTGCTGTTATACCTGCTTTTTCATCATGAACAACAAGGGGATTGATTTCGATGTCTGAAATTTCGGGGCACAAATATAAAATGGAACCAATTTTAACTATCGTTTCAATAACTTTGCTTACATCCTTTTTTGCTTCACCTCGAACTCCGAGAAGAAGGGTGTATGCTCTTGTTTCACTTATCATATGAAGTATTTCTTCAGTGCGTAATGGAAAGGCTCTGAATGATGTATCTTTCATAACTTCAACATATTTGCCTCCGAGCCCAAACATTACTATTGGTCCAAAAGAATTATCCCTCATGGCTCCAACGATTGTTTCCACTCCACCTGTTATCATTTCAGCAATTTCAACTCCTTCAATTCTTGCTGATTTAAAATGCTTTTTGCAATTGTGCATAATAGCCTGGAAAGCGTCTATTATCTCCTGCTTGTCGTTTAAATTCAATGCAACACCCCCGACATCGCTTTTATGTGTAATATCAGGTGAAACAATTTTCATTGCTACCGGATAACCGATTTTTTCACTATAGGAGATCGCTTCCTCAATATTACGGGCTATCATGCTCTTTGGAGTTTTTATTTCGAGATATTGCATGATGCCTCTTGCTTCAGCAGGAAGAAGGAAATGCCTCCCGTTACTTTTTGCCTGATGAATAATGCTCTTTATTTTTTGCAATTCAGTTTTAGCCAAAGGATGAAGGATAGTATCAATTTTTTCTTCTACTATTTTTTCTTTTTTAAGTCTGTAATTTGAGTAAAGCGCTCCAAAGCATGATACTGCCTCATCTGTATCGCTGAAAGCTGAAATCTTTAGTTTTTTCAGACTATTGAGAACATTATCAAGTGTTTCTCCTCCAAAGAGCGAAAATACAATTGGTTTTGTAAATTTTCTTTTTGATAAAAATTCTTCTATTACTGAAGTTATCGTTAAAGCATCGAAAGTTGCAGTTTCACAAAGCAGGCAAATAATAGAATGAATCGCTTTTGAATCGAGTGCTGAATTTATTGCGACTTCGAAGTCCTTTGCAGTAGCCTGTCCTGTCAGGTCTATTGGGTTTTTATACGAACCGAATTCAGGAACGCAAGTTGAAAAAGTTTGTTTTAAATCGCTGATGTCATCATAAAGATTTACACCATATTTCTCGCATGAATCTGTAGCCATAACTCCAACACCACCACCATTAGTTATTATAACAGTGTTTTCCCCTTCAGGTTGTGGTGATGTTGATAGAAATTTGCACCATTCGAGCGCTTCCCTGATTGTTTCTGCTTGCAGGGCTCCGCATTGTTTCATAATCTTTGAAAATATTGTGTATGACCCTGCAAGAGAACCCGTATGAGAAGCAGCAGCAATTGCTCCCCTTTTTGATTTTCCCGCTTTGATTACTATTACCGGTTTTATTCTGGTGGCGCGCCGAAGAGTTTCAACAAGGGTATCTCCATGTTTAACACCTTCGATATAAATAAGTATAACTTTTGTATCGTTGTGGGTGCAAAAATATTCGAGCAGGTCTGCTTCATTAATGTCGGACTTATTCCCAACTGACACGATTGCCGATAGACCGATATTTTCGAAACTCGTTTTTCCTATCATTGCCACGCCGAGCGCTCCACTTTGAGTGATTATTGCAACATTTCCTTTTTTAATATTTCCAGGTCCAAATGTGGCATTTATTGGTGCTGAACCTGAATAAATACCGAAAATATTCGGTCCCAAAATTCTCATTCCGTTTTTTAGAGCAAAATCTACAATTCTTTTCTCTTCTTCGATATTTCCTATTTCAGAAAAACCGGAAGAGATTATTGAAAGAAATTTTGTGCTTTTGAGAGCGCAGGATTTGACACTTTCGAAAACTCTATTTGCGGGAACCGCTATTACTGCAAGGTCTATTTCGTCAGGTAGAAGGGTAATATCCTGATAAACATTGTAGCCAAGAATATTACCTCCTTTGGGGTTTACGGGTAAAACAATGCCAGGATAGCCACTTGATTTTATGTTCTCGATTATTTTAAATCCAATTTTGGATGGATTCTGCGAAGCACCAATTATTGCTACTGTTCGGGGTTCGAAAAGGTATTTTATTTCGGGCCTGGTTGTCATGGTTTATGTTGTTTATGTTATTTTCTTAGATTTACCTGAACCTGATTGAAAGTTCATAAACCCCCTCACTCAGTCTTTTTGTTATGTCAAACCCCATCTTGTCAAAGAGGTGAAGCATAGGCCTGTTTTCCATCAAAACTTCTGCTGAGAAACCAAGAAGCCCCTGCCTCTTTGCCAGAAATGTTAAATAGGATAGTAGTTCTGTTCCTATTCCTTTATTTTGATATTCGTCCCTTACCGCAAATGCCACTTCCGCTGTATGGGTTGTTTCGTATATGCCGTATTGACCCACGCCGACAACTATTTCCCTTTCGTTTTCTTTTACAATTGCAAGAATTATTATCTCTTTTGAAAAGTCAACAACGACGAATTCCTGTAATCGTTCGTGAGGCATATCCTTTCTCATGGAAATAAATCTTCTGTAAAGGCTATTATCTGAAAGAGAGTAGAAGAAATCTTTTAGTAGAGGTTCGTCGCTTAATTTTGGTGGTCGCAAAAATATTTCGATACCCTTTTTTGTTGTTATGAATCTTTCAAGTTCTTCTGGATATTCCCCTTTTTTGCCAGGAATGAAAGCCTGGTCCTTGTAAATGAGATTTCTTTTTTTTGCTTCTTCTATGAGATATCCTCTAAAGTTTGGATGAGCTATAGCGATGAGTTCCATCGCCCTTTCACGAATGTTTTTGCCATGAAGGTATGCAATGCCGTATTCAGTAACAACATAGTGAATATCACCTCTATGAAGTGTAACACCAGCACCTTCTTTCAAAAATGGAACTATTCTTGATGTTTTTCCATCTTCTGCAGTGGATTTGAGAGCAAGAATTGTCTTTCCTCTTTTTGAAAGAACTGCCCCCCTCATAAAATCTGCCTGACCACCAACTCCACTGAAGAAAAAACTTCCAAGCGATTCAGCGGTTGCCTGCCCCGTCAGGTCAATTTCAAGAGCGCTATTTATTGCAACTATATTATCATGCTGCGCTATAATAAGGGGATTATTTGTATAATCTATGGTTTTGAATTCTATTTGAGGATTGTCATCTATGTAATCGTAAGTTTCTCTCCTCCCCATGCAGAATGAGGCAACCGTTTTTCCTCTGTCGATTTTTTTCATTGTGTTGTCGATTACACCCAATTTCATGAGCTCGACTATTCCGTCACTCAGAAGTTCAGTATGAACTCCGAGATGTTTTTTGGAAGTGAGATTCGAAAGAATGGCATTTGGAATACTTCCATATCCAACTTGAATTGTATCGCCGTCTTCTACAAGGGTAGAGACATATTTACCTATTTGTCTGGTGATTTCGGTCTGGGGTTCTGTTTCAAATTCAAGTATGGGTTCGTCCTTGATGACCGCGAAATTTATATCTTTAATGTTGATAAAGCCATCACCGTGAACTCTCGGCATCCGGGGGTTTATCTGGGCTATAACGAGTCGAGCAACTTCACAGGCTGATTTTACAATATCTACACTCACGCCAAGGCTGACATACCCGTGATGGTCTGGTAAAGATGTTTGAATCAATGCCACATCAACTGGAACTTTTCCCCTTCGAAGCATATCTGGAACCTGAGAAAGAAAAATGGGGGTGTAATCAGCCTTACCTTCGTTAACAGATGTTCTTGTGTTCGGACCCACAAAGAAGGAGTTATGTCTAAAATTTGCTTTGAATTTTTCGTTTGTATAGGGGGCAAGACCCAGTGTCCAGACATGTATTACTTCTGCATCGAAAAGTGTATTTGGATTCGATTCAACATATTGGATGAGTGACTGAACCAGATACTGCGGTTCGCTGCATCCTGTTCCAATGAATATTCTTGCCCCTCTTCGGATATGCCTGAAAATTGTTTCTAAGGGCTGGAATTTTTCAGGATATTTATTTTTAATATCGCTAATTATACTCATTTTTGAATAAATTACTTGCCCTTATATACCAGTCAGGTAAAAATATCAACTGAAGTATCTAACTTGCCACCTTTCATTTTTTAATTAATACATGTTCTTCGTGAAGGGCCATTACAAATTTTCATAAAACCCGTCTGCAATCTTCCGTCCATAAGTCATTCCCGTCCCTGTTTTCAAAGGGATAAACTCCGGCGGGAATCCAGAACGGAAGGACCAGGCAAATGTTTAAAAATAATGGATTCCTGCTGTAGGAATAGATTCCTGCTTTCGCAGGAACAAGGTTTACCCCTGCACAGGCAGGGGCAGAAATGACAATTTACCCTCCGTGAAAAAGTTGACTGGGGTGGCACATTCCACTACAAAATTTTGAAGGATGGCAAGAAGAATTTATAGAAAAATAATTTGAAACTATGAAAAAAATTCGTATTTTGAAAACATT
>Ga0207433_10010323_pt1 | contig 14575 bp, 11 predicted proteins | sample YelNatPaOPGAMG01_FD_187559 | JGI IMG/M metagenome (GOLD analysis project Ga0207433, IMG submission 187559) | Hot spring thermophilic microbial communities from Obsidian Pool, Yellowstone National Park, USA - OP-RAMG-01 (SPAdes) (version 3) | ecosystem: Environmental > Aquatic > Thermal springs... | reverse complement strand
CCTCTTCCAGCACGGCGGTGGCCATCGCGAACACGCCCGGGTCGCCCGACGACACCACCGCGACCGCGTGTCCCTGCTCGGCCAGCGAGCAGGCCAGATGCGCCCGCGCGGGTTCGTCGGTGTTGTCACTGGGATGTCGGCGCTGCCCGTCGCGGGCGGGCACGCGGTCCAGGTAGCCGGCGTATCCGATCAGATCGGTCGCGGCCGCCAGCTCTCGTCGGGTCTGCGGCGTGATCCATTCGGTGTCGCCGGGCCCGAGTCCCACCACCGCCACGGTGCCCGCCGCCCGGGTGCGGTGGCGCCGCCCGCCCGGCAGCATGACCAGCGAGAAGTAGGGCACGCCGTTCTCCTCGACATCGGCGGCGGGCAGTATGCGTTCACCGCGGGTGCTGGCCCGCTCCACGTAGAACGCATCGTCAAGCCAGCCCGAATCCGAAAGCGATTGCCGCACACTCTGATACGACCGGCCCAGCTTGAGGATCACGGCAGCGTCGGTGTCGGCGAGCCGGCGGGTCAGCTCGGCGGCCGGCAGGGTGCCCGGCAGCACCGACAGCACCTCGTCGCCGGCGACCAACGGGGTTGCGATGGCCGCCGAGGCGGCGCTGACCGACGTGACCCCGGGCACGATGACCGCGTCGAACCGCTCCGTGAGGCGGGTGTGCAGATGCATGTAGGAGCTGTAGAACAGCGGGTCGCCCTCGGCGAGCAGCGCCACGTCGCGCCCGGCGTCCAGGTGTGCGGCGATCCGGCGGGTGGCCTCGGCGTAGAAGTCCTCGAGCGCCCCGGCGTAGCCGCCGGGATGATCGGTGGACTCGGTGGTCACCGGATAGATCAGGTGCTCCTCGATCTGACCGGGCCGCAGGTAGGGTTCGGCGATTCCCCTCGCGATGCTGTGACCGTGCCGGGCGCTGTGATAGGCGACCACGTCCGCGTCGCCGATCACCCGGGCGGCCTTGACGGTCACCAATTCGGGGTCACCGGGACCCAGCCCGACCCCCCACAGGGTGCCTCTGGGGGCGCTTCGCGCGGTGCCCTCTGCGGTCATTCGCGCTCGCTCGCGATCGCGTTGACCGCGGCGGCGGCCATGGCGCTGCCGCCGCGCCGGCCCCGCACCACCAGATAGGACATGCCGCGCGGACGGTCGATCAACTCCTGCTTGGACTGCGCCGAACCGACGAAACCGACCGGACCGCCCAGCACCGCGACCGGCGCGGCGGCGCCCTCGTCGATCAGCTCCAGCAGCCGGAACAGCGCGGTCGGGGCGTTGCCGATCGCCAGGACCGCACCGGCCATCCGGTCGGCCCACAGCTCCACGCCGGCCGCCGAACGGGTGGTGCACCGCCGGGCGGCCAGTTCGGCCGCGCGCTGATCGGCCACCAGTGACACCACCTCGTTGCCGGCCGGCAACCGCGCGGTGGTGATCCCGGCGCTCACCATCGACGAATCGCACAGCACCGGCGCGCCGGCTCGCAGGGCGGCGCGGGCCCGCGCGACGACGTCGTGGGTGAAGGCGACGTGGTCGGCGACATCGACCTGGCCGCAGGTGTGGATCAACCGGACCACCACCTGCGCGACGTCGGCCGGGAACCGGCCCAGGTCGGCTTCGGCGCGGATCGTCGCAAACGACTGGCGATAGATTTCCGCCGCGTCTCGGATGTAGTCGAGCACCCGATCACCCTAAGGCTCGGCACGCTGGCGACCCGCCACGGACCGCGCCGGCCGGTATCCGTCCCCGGTCGCGACCAGCACCTCGCCGGCCAGCGGGCTGCCGCACGCCCGCTCGCAGCCGACGAAGTGACGGTGCACCGTGGACTCGGGGTCCAGTGACCGCGCGGCGTCGGCCCGCACATCGGCCAGCGAGTGCGCGCACCCGGGGCTGCCGGTGCAGGCGCCGACGGTCAGCCAGGGGGAGTTCTCGTCGAAAACCAGGCCGAGGGGCGCCAGCACCCGGAGTGCGACGTCCGCCGCCTCTTCGCTGAGGTCGCACAGCAGCACCGAGCGCCAAGGTGTGACGACCAGCGGAGCCCGGACCGCGACCAAGTACTCCGCGACGGTCGCGGGCAGCACGCCCAGCGGGACCGCGGCGCCCAGCGTGACGCGGCCGTCGTCCTGGCCTAGCCATCCCACCGGGGGCCTGGTGCGGACGGGAAACGTCGCGCCGGACGGGTCGGCGGTGGGCAGCAGCATGCGGATATCGGCCAACTCGTTGACCCGCCAAGCTTTTTCGCGTACTTCCAGAAATCGCAGGGCGACGGCGACGAGCGTCTCGGTGACGCCGTCGGGGGCCGGTCGCACGCCGGTGTCCCGGCCGGCCAGCAGCAGCGCCAATCCGTCGTCGAGCACCTGGATCCCGACGTCGGCGCCCAGACCGGACACGTCCGCGCGGCCGTCGTCGAGGCTGAACCAGAATCGGCCGCCCAGGTCGGCCAGCCGCGGTTCGGCGCGGATCGCCGCGTCCAGTTCGCCGACCCATCCTCGCACGTCGGCGCGCCCGCCGGCGCGGCCGGACAGCGGCGAGGCGACGATGTTGCGAACCCGCTCGTGCGTCGCCGAGGGCAGCAGGCCCACCGCGGCGATCGCCTCGGCGGCCGCCGTCACGTCGGTGATCCCGCGCACCTGCACGTTGCCCCGCGCGGTCAGTTCCAGGGTGCCCGACCCCAGCCCGCTCGCGACGTCCGTCAGCGCCGCCAACTGGTCGGCGGTGATCATGCCGCCCGGCAGCCGCACCCGCACCAGCGCCCCGTCGGCGGCGTGGTGCACCTGCAGCGCACCCGGACAGGCGTCGGTGTCGCGGGATCGGGGCATGACCTACGGTACGACGGGAAGATGTCGGTGCTGCGCCCGAGCAGGTGCGGCGGTTCGCGCCCGGTGCGCTCGACACCGTCGTCGTGTCGATCGGCGCTGTGCCAGAGCAACGAGGCGGCGGCCGATGCGGTACGAATGATGAGTGGCTGACCCGACCATTTTGCTGCTGTCGACCTCCGATACCGACCTGCTCGGCGCCCGGTCGGCCGGCAAGAACTACCGGTGGGCCAACCCGTCGCGGCTGCCCGAACACGACCTGCCCGAGCTGCTGGCCGAGGCCTCGGTCGTGGTGGTACGCATCCTCGGCGGCTACCGCGCCTGGCAGAGCGGCATCGACACCGTGATCGCCAGCGGGGTCCCGGCCGTCCTGGTCAGCGGCGAGCAGGCGCCCGACGCGGAGCTGACCGGCCTGTCGACGGTCGCCGCCGGTATCGCGGTGCAGTCCCACGTCTATCTGGCCCACGGCGGCGTGGACAACCTGCGTCAGCTGCATGCCTTTTTGTCGGACACCGTGTTGATGACGGGTTACGGGTTCGCCGCGCCGGTGGCCACGCCCACCTGGGGCGAGCTCGCCCGCGCGGGCGCCGCCGACCGCGCCGAAGGCCCGACGATCGCGGTGCTCTATTACCGCGCCCAGCAGCTGGCCGGCAACACCGCCTACGTCGAGGCGCTGTGCCGGGCAATCGAGGACGCCGGCGGGCGGCCCCTGCCGCTCTACTGCGCGTCGCTGCGCACCGCCGAACCCGAATTGCTGGCGCGGCTCGGCGAGGCCGATGCCATGGTGGTCACCGTTCTGGCGGCCGGGGGACTGAAACCGGCGACGGTGTCCGCCGGCGGCGACGACGACAGCTGGAACGTCGAACACCTTGCGGCTCTGGATATTCCGATACTGCAGGGCCTCTGCCTCACCAGCCCGCGCAGACAATGGCTGGGCAACGACGACGGCCTGAGCCCCCTCGACGTGGCCACCCAGGTGGCGGTGCCCGAGTTCGACGGGCGCATCATCACGGTGCCGTTCTCGTTCAAGGAGTTCGACGACGACGGTCTCATCTCCTATGTGGCCGACCCGGAACGCTGCGCGCGGGTGGCGGGGCTGGCGATCCGGCATGCGCGGCTGCGGCACGTCGCACCCGCCGACAAGCGGGTAGCGCTGGTGTTCTCGGCGTACCCCACCAAACACGCCCGCATCGGCAACGCGGTCGGGCTGGACACCCCCGCCAGCGCGGTCGCGTTGCTGGCGGCTATGCGCGAGCACGGCTACCGGGTGGGCGAGTTGCCCGGGGTGGAGAACCGCGACGGCGACGCGCTGATCCACGCCCTGATCGAGCGCGGCGGCCAGGACCCGGACTGGCTCACCGAAGGGCAGTTGGCCGGCAACCCGATTCGTTTGTCGGCCAGAGACTATCGTGAGTGGTTCGCCACCTTGCCGGCCAAGCTGACCGAGGCCATGCAGGCGCACTGGGGTCCGCCGCCCGGCGAGCTGTTCGTGGATCGCACCAACGACCCCGACGGTGAGATCGTGATCGCCGCAATACGATCCGGCAACCTGGTGTTGCTGGTGCAGCCGCCCCGGGGATTCGGCGAGAACCCGGTCGCCATCTACCACGACCCGGACCTACCGCCCAGCCACCACTATCTCGCCGCCTACCACTGGCTGGACGCGGGTTTCGGGGCGCACGCGGTGGTGCATCTGGGCAAACACGGCAACCTGGAATGGCTGCCGGGCAAGACGCTGGGCATGTCGGCGGCCTGCGGGCCCGACGCCGCGCTCGGGAACCTGCCGTTGATCTACCCCTTTCTGGTCAACGACCCCGGCGAGGGCACCCAGGCCAAGCGGCGGGCGCACGCGGTGCTCGTCGACCACCTGATCCCGCCGATGGCGCGCGCCGAGACCTACGGTGACATCGCACGTCTGGAGCAGTTGCTCGACGAGCACGCCAACGTGGCGGCGCTGGATCCCGCCAAGCTGCCCGCCATCCGCCAGCAGATCTGGACGCTGATCCGGGCCGCGAAAATGGACCACGATCTCGGACTGTCCGAACGCCCGGAAGAGGACTCGTTCGACGACATGCTGCTGCACGTCGACGGCTGGCTGTGCGAGATCAAGGACGTCCAGATCCGCGACGGCCTGCACATCCTGGGTCAAAAGCCACAGGGTGCAAGCGAACTCGACCTGGTGCTGGCGATCCTGCGCGCCCGCCAGCTGTTCGGCGGAGAACGCACGCTGCCCGGCCTGCGCCAGGCACTGGGGCTGGCCGAGGACGGCACCGACGAACGATCCGCGGTCGATGAGGCCGAGGCCGCCGCGCGGGAACTGGTCGCGGCGCTGCAGGCCACCGGTTGGGACGCCGACGCCGTCGACCGGCTCACCGACAACCCCGACGCCGCGGCGGTGCTGCGGTTCGCGGCCACCGAGGTCGTGCCCCGGCTCGCCGGCACCGCTGCCGAGATCGAGCAGGTCCTGCGGGCGTTGGACGGCCACTTCGTCCCGGCCGGCCCGTCGGGCTCGCCGCTGCGCGGCCTGGTCAACGTGCTGCCCACCGGCCGCAACTTCTACTCGGTGGATCCCAAGGCGGTGCCGTCCCGGCTGGCGTGGGAAGCCGGTGCGGCGCTGGCCGATTCGCTGCTCAGCCGGTACCGCGACGACCACGGGCGGTGGCCGCGGTCCGTCGGGCTGTCGGTGTGGGGCACCTCGGCGATGCGCACCGCGGGCGACGACATCGCCGAAGTGCTTGCGCTGCTCGGTGTTCGGCCGGTGTGGGACGACGCGTCGCGGCGCGTCGTCGGCCTGACGCCGATCACCCCGGCCGAGTTGGGCCGGCCGCGCATCGACGTGACCGTGCGCATCTCGGGGTTCTTCCGGGACGCCTTCCCGCACGTGGTCACGATGCTCGACGACGCGGTGCGGCTGGTCGCCGACCTCGACGAGCCCGCCGAGGACAACTACGTGCGGGCGCACGCCCAGGCCGACCTGGCCCAGCATGGCGACCAGAGGCGTTCGACCACAAGAATATTCGGTTCCAAGCCGGGCACCTACGGTGCCGGGCTGCTGCAGCTGATCGACAGCCGCAACTGGCGTGACGACGCCGACCTGGCCGCGGTCTACACGGCCTGGGGCGGGTTCGCCTACGGGCGCGGCCTCGACGGCCGGGAGGCGGTCGACGACATGAACCGGCAATACCGCCGCATCGCGGTGGCCGCGAAGAACACCGACACCCGTGAGCACGACATCGCCGACTCCGACGACTACTTCCAGTACCACGGCGGCATGGTGGCCACGGTGCGGGCGCTGACCGGGCAGGCGCCGGCCGCCTACATCGGAGACAACACCCGACCCGACGCGATCCGCACCCGCACGCTCTCGGAGGAGACCGCGCGCGTCTTTCGCGCGCGGGTGGTCAACCCACGCTGGATGTCGGCGATGCGCCGCCACGGCTACAAGGGCGCGTTCGAGATGGCCGCGACCGTCGACTACCTGTTCGGTTATGACGCCACCGCGGGGGTGATGGCCGACTGGATGTACGAACAGCTCACCGAGAGCTACGTGCTGGACCAGGAGAACCGCAAGTTCATGGCGGAGTCCAACCCGTGGGCGTTGCACGGCATGGCCGAGCGACTGCTGGAGGCCGCCGGGCGCGGCATGTGGGCCGACCCGCAACCGGAGACGCTCGACGGCCTGCGCCAGGCGCTGCTGGAAACCGAGGGCGACCTCGAGGGCTAGCGTCCGCAGTCACTCTCGGGCCCCGGCGTGCCCACAAGGTCACGCTCGAGCCACCTCGGCGGTAGGTTGGCGCGGTAGGTTGGCAGTGTGACGCCCACCTTTGCCGACCTCGCCAAGTCGCAATACGTACTGCTGACCACGTTCACCAAGGACGGCCGCCCCAAGCCGACGCCCGTCTGGGCCGCGGCCGAGGACGACCGGCTGCTGGTCATCACGCAGGAGAAGTCCTGGAAGGTCAAGCGGATCCGCAACACCCCGCGGGTGACGCTGGCTGCCTGCGACATGCGCGGCAACCCGAAAGGCGAGGCCGTCGAAGGCATCGCGGCCGTCCTCGACAAGTCGCAGACACCCGCCGTCTACGACGCGATCGGCAGGCGCTACGGCATCGTGGGAAAGGTGTTCAATCTGTTCAGCAAGCTGCGCGGCGGCATGCAGAACAACGTCGGCCTCGAGCTCAGGCCGGCCCAGAGCCCGCTGCCCGGATAGCTAGGTCTGCGACGCCGCTGCCAGGTGCTGACGGAAGAAGGAGAAGACCCGGCTCCACGCGTCCTCGGTGGCGGCCTGGTCGTAGCCGAAGCCGCTCACGCGGAGCAGTGGCTGGGCGGGAAGCTTGTTGGCGAAGCTGTGTCCGGCGTGGGGGTACACCTTGATGTCGGCGGTCAGTCCCTTGGCGTCGGCCGTTGCGCGCAGGCGGGCCGGCGCGCCGACCCCGAGCGGGTCGCGGGCGCCGAAGCTGGCCACGATCGGGCATGCGCCGTCCAGCGTCTCGCCGAGATGGCGCGGCAGCGGAGTGCCGTAGAACGGTGCCGAGGCGCCGAAGCCGCTGGACGCCATCACCAGTGCGAACTGGCCGCCCATGCAGAAGCCCGCGATGCCGACCGGGCCGGTGCACTCCGGCATGGCCTGCAGGTGGTCGCGGGTGGCCAGGATGTCGTCGAGGGAGCGGCCGCGCTGCGTCAGCACTTCCCGGATGACCCGGGTGACGCAGCGGGCGCGGCCACCCCGGGCGTACAGATTCGGGGTGACCGCCACGTACCCCGCCCGGGCGATCCGGTCGTTGATCGCCTCCTTGTCGGGGCCGTAGCCGAACGCATCGTGGATCACCACCACGCCGGGCCAGGGGCCGTGCCCCGGCGGAAGGCTCAGCAGCGCGTCGATCGGTCCGTCGGGGGTGTCGATCTCGATCGTTGTCATAACGACATCTAAACGCAGCCGCGCTGTTCGCCGACGGGGAACTGCGGCCCGCCCCGCGGACGTTGGCCTCACATGCTGTGGCGGTTGTTGCTGATATATGCCGGCGTCGAACTCGCGGCGGTCATCGCGCTGGTGTCGACGATCGGGTTCGGTTGGACCGTGGTGGTGTTGCTGGCCACCTTCGTGCTCGGGTGGGCCCTGGCGGTGCCGATGGCGGGGTCGCAGCTCATCCACCGGGTGGGGCAGCTGCGGTCCGGGCCGGGGGAACCGCAGCGTGCGCTGAGCGACGGCGCGCTGCTGACGCTGGCCACGGGCCTGGTCGTCGTCCCGGGGCTGGTCACGACCACGTTGGGGGTCCTGCTTCTGGTGCCCGGAATCCGGGCCGTCGCCGGCCCCGGTCTGGCCGCGGTGACGATGCGTGGTCTGCAGCGGCGCGTGCCGCTGATCACCACTGTCGCCTGGGGGACCTTCGCGGGCGGCGCGCGCCGTCGCCGGGCGAGCGACCGACGCGACTTCATCGACGGCGAGGTCATCGACGTCACCGAGGGTGAGCCGCCCACCTTGCCGCACGCCCCGACGGCCGGTGCACCCCGACCGCGTTCCTCGCAAGGCCCGTACCGATCCAGCCCGTACTGATCCAGCCCGTACTGATCGAGCCCGTACTGAACGCCCGCACCGCCCGCCGCCACCCGCCGGTTGGCTAGGTTTGGCTGGTGACCAAGCTGCTGGTCAACGGCCGGGTGCACAGCCCGACCCATCCGGAGGCCACCGCCCTGGCGGTGCGCGGCGACGTCGTCGCCTGGCTGGGCAGCGACGCGGTCGGCCGCGAGCAGTTCCCGGACGCCGCCGTCGAGGACCTCGACGGCGGGTTCGTCGCACCGGCGTTCGTCGACAGCCATGTCCACCTCAGCGCGACCGGCCTGACGCTCAGCGGCCTGGACCTGCGGGCGGCCACCTCGCGCGCGCAGTGCCTGAAGATGGTCGGCGACTATGCGGCCACGCACCCCGGCGCGCCGGTGTGGGGGCACGGCTGGGATGAATCGGCGTGGCCGGAGAACGCGGCCCCCGGCACGGCCGACCTCGATGACGTGCTCGGCGATCGGCCCGCCTACTTGGCGCGCGTCGACGTCCACTCCGCCCTCGCGTCGACCGCGCTGCGCCGGCTGGTCCCCGGCCTGGCCGCGGCCGCCGGGTTCAGCCCCGAGCGGCCGCTGGCCGGCGACGCCCATCACCTGGTCCGGGCCGTCGCCCGGGGCCTGCTCACCGACCCGCAGCTGGCCGGGGCGCGGGCGGCCGCGCTGCGGGCCGTCGCCGCGTCCGGGATCGTCGCCGTGCACGAATGTGCCGGCCCCGAGATCGGCGGCCCCGACGACTGGCTGCGGCTGCGCGCGCTCGACGAGAACGTCCGGGGTGTCCGGGGTGTCGAGGTGATCGGCTACTGGGGCGAGGCGGTCACCACCCCGGCGCGGGCCCGCGCGTTGGTGCAGGAGACCGGCGCCCGGGGGCTGGCCGGCGATCTGTTCGTCGACGGGGCGCTGGGGTCGCGCACCGCCTGGCTGCACGAGCCCTACGCCGACGCCCCTGACCGGGTCGGCAGCTGCTACCTGGACCCCGATGCCGTCGAGGCGCACGTGCGGGCCTGCACGCAGGCGCGGGTCACGGCCGGCTTCCATGTCATCGGGGATGCGGCGGTCGCGGCCGTCGTCGCCGCGTTCGGGGCGGTCGTCGACGACCTCGGTGTGGTCGCCGTGGCCCGTTGCGGGCATCGCCTCGAGCACCTGGAGATGGTCACCGCCGAGCAGGCGGCAAAACTGGGCGCCTGGGGCGTCATCGCCAGCGTCCAACCCCAGTTCGACGCGCTGTGGGGCGGCCCTACCGGCATGTACGCGCGGCGGCTTGGTGCCGAGCGAGGCAGCCGGCTCAACCCGCTTGCGCTGTTAGCATCCCAAGGCGTGCCCCTCGCCCTCGGTTCCGACGCCCCGGTCACCGGCCTGGACCCGTGGGCAAGCGTCCGCGCGGCGGTCAACCATCGCACCGCGGGCAGCGCACTCTCGCCCCGGGCCGCATTCGCCGCCGCGACTCGCGGGGGCTGGCGGGCGGGCGGGGTGCTCGACCCGTTGGCGGGAACCCTGGTGCCCGGTGCGCCGGCGTCGTACGCCGTGTGGGACGCCGCGACGCTGGACACCCCGGCGGCGCGGGACGGCGTCCAGCGCTGGTCCACCGACCCGCGTTCCCGGGTTCCGGCGTTGCCGCGCCTGGGCCCCACCGACCCCACGCCGCGCTGCCGGCAAACCGTGCACCGGGGCGCTGTGATCCATGGCTAGGCGCTGGTTCGCCCGTAACGCGCGCCCGGCCGCCGCGGGCGGGACCGTGCCGGCCGACGAGGAGCCCGCGGCCGGTCCGGGCGCCGACGACACCGCGTCCGAGCCGGCGGTGCCGCCGGAACCGCCGCCGGCGGAGGACGAGCCCGCCGGTCCGCGGCCGGCCGCACGGCTGGCCGCCACGACGCGACGCGCCGCGGTGCGGCTGGCCGCCGTGGCGCTCGCCCGGCTGCCCGCCGTTCGGGCCGCGCTGCGGCCCCGGCTGGCCCGGTTGCTGCTCGCCGTCGCGGGCGGCCTCCTGCTGTGCGCCAGCTTCCCGCCACGGAACTGGTGGTGGGCCGCCGTCGTGGCCGCCGCGCTGCTGGCCTGGGTGCTCACGCACCGTGCCACGTCACCCGCGGGTGGCTTCGGCTACGGATTCCTGTTCGGGCTGGCGCTCTACCTGCCGCTGCTGCCGTGGATCAGCGCTCTGGTGGGCGCCATGCCCTGGCTGGTGCTGGCAATCACGTGTGCATTGTTCCCGGGCTTGTTCGGATTGCTCGCCGTCGTGGTGCGCCGGCTGCCCGGCTGGCCGATCTGGTTCGCGGTGCTGTGGTCGGCCCAGGAGTGGTTGAAGGCCAACTATCCGTTCGGCGGCTTCCCATGGGGGTCGGTCGCGTTCGGCCAATCCGACGGGCCGTTCCTGCCGTTGGCCCGGCTCGGTGGGGTGGCGCTGCTCTCGACGGCGATCATGCTGGTGGGCTTCAGCGCGGCGGCGATCGCACGGGAAATCGTCGCGTGGTGGCCGCGCGGCGGCCGGCCGCGACCCCACGGCCGCGGCGAAGCCGACCGGCCGCCCGCCGTCGTGTTGCCCGGCGTGTGCATCTGCGTGGTGTTCTTCGCCGCGGTCGCGGTCTGGCCCCAGGTGCGCCATGCGGGGACGGGAGCGGGCGGGGAACCCCTGGTCACCGTCGCGGTGGTGCAGGGCAACGTGCCGCGGCTGGGTCTCGGTTTCAACGCGCAACGACGCGCGGTGCTGGACAACCACGTCCGGGAAACGCTGCGGCTGGCCGAGGACGTGCGGTCGGGGGTCGCCCCGCAACCCCAGTTCGTGATCTGGCCGGAGGACTCGTCGGACATCGATCCGCTGGTCAATGCCGACGCCGCCCAACAGATCGCGAAAGCCGCCACCGCGATCCACGCGCCGATCCTCGTCGGCACCGTGCTCGGCATCCCGGGCCGCCCGCCCGATGACCCCGCATACACCAACACCGTGATCGTCTGGAACCCGGTCACCGGACCGGCCGACCGCCACGACAAGGAGATCGTGCAACCGTTCGGTGAGTACCTGCCGATGCCGTGGCTGTTCAGGCACCTCTCCGGGTACGCCGGCCTGGCCGGCCACATGGTGCCGGGCCGCAGCAGCGGCGTCGTCCACATCGGCGGGGTGCCGCTCGGGGTGGCGACCTGCTGGGAGGTGATCTTCGACCGGGAGCCGCGCGACGCGGTCCTGCACGGCGCCCAGTTGCTGGCCGTGCCCAGCAACAACGCCACCTTCAACAAGACGATGAGCGAGCAGCAGCTGGCGTTCGCCAAGGTTCGGGCCGTGGAGCACGACCGATACGTCGTGGTGGCCGGCACCACCGGGGTCAGCGCGATGATCGCCCCGGACGGCGGCGAGCTGGTGCGCACGGACTTCTTCGAGCCCGCCTACCTGGACGTGCAGGTGCGCCTCAAGACCAAGCTGACGCCAGCAACCCGGTGGGCTCCGCTGCTGCAATGGATTCTGGTCGCGGTGGCCGGAGCGGTCGTCCTGGCCGGGATACGGCACAATGGGTGGTTCCCGCGTCCGATACGGCTCAGGTCCAGACCGGTCGAACCGGACGACGACGCACCGCCCGACGAGGGCGGTTCGGATACTTCGCAGGATCCCCCGCCCGACGACGGCGGCGACCAGGTCCCGCCCGCCGAGGGCGGTGACTCCACTCCGCTCCACCGGAGCGGGCGACAACCGCGTTATTTCGGGCGACACAGAGGAGCTCAATGACTACCGCCCAGCCGGGGCCGCATGCCCCGGGCAGCCATCCGAGCGAGCGCACGCTGGTGATCATCCCGACCTTCAACGAGCGGGAGAACCTGCCGCTGATCCACGAGCGGTTGAAGAAGGCGTGCCCGGGAGTGCATCTGCTCATCGTCGACGACAGCAGCCCCGACGGCACCGGCCAGCTCGCCGACGAGCTGGCGGCCGCCGATCCCGGTCGCACGTTCGTGCTGCACCGCACCGCCAAGGACGGTCTGGGCGCCGCCTATCTGGCGGGCTTCGCCTGGGGTCTGAGCCGGGATTACTCGGTGCTGGTGGAAATGGACGCGGACGGCAGCCACGCACCCGAACAGCTGCACCGCTTGCTGGACGCCGTTGACGCGGGTGCCGACCTGGCCATCGGCTCGCGCTACGTCGACGGGGGGACGGTACGCAACTGGCCGTGGCGGCGGTTGGCGCTGTCCAAGACGGCCAACACCTATTCGCGGGTGGCGCTCGGCGTCGGGGTCCACGACATCACCGCCGGCTACCGCGCCTACCGCCGCGAGGTCCTCGAGGCCGTCGAACTCGACCGGGTGGAGTCGAAGGGCTACTGCTTCCAGATCGATCTGACCTGGCGTACCGCGTGCAACGGGTTCGTCATCGTCGAGGTGCCGATCACCTTCACCGAACGCGAACTCGGCGTGTCCAAGATGAGCGGATCCAACATCCGCGAGGCGCTGGTCAAAGTCACCCGCTGGGGGTTGGAGGGGCGGACGGCACGCGCCCGCGGGACACGCGCACCCGAGCGCGCCTGACGGCCCCCGCCGCCCGGGCGGTCAGCCGCGGCGGCGCGACCTGATCAGCTCGAGCCGCTCCTTGAGCAGTTCTTCGAGTTCTTCGACGGAGCGGCGCTCCAGCAGCATGTCCCAGTGGGTGCGGGGCGGCTTGACCTTCTTCGGCTCGGGCAGGTTGCCCTCGATCAGGGTGCCTTCCATGCCGTTCCGGCACATCCAGGTGCCGGGGATGTCGGCGTCGTCGGCGAACGGGACTTCGAACTCCTCGCCGTTCTCGGTGCGGTAGCGGGCGATCTGACGCGGCGCCAGGTCATGGTTGCGGTCGGTCTCATAGCTGACGGCGCCGAGGCGACTACCCCGCAAGACTCGATCAGCCATTGGTGCTACTCCTTTGGACCTCTGAGCTCTCGTACGCTCTGTGGTGGCAATTTCTTCGGATGTCTGTTCGTATGGCAAACGTTGCGACGACCCGGGCAGTTCCCCGGGGCCCGGCGCGGGTGCGCGCGACGCGGCCTCTGATGATACCCGCATAGCGGCCCGACAAGCGTTGAGCGGGTTAAAGTCGCAGGCGTGACCCGCCGCGCCCGCCCCCAGCCATGCCGCTGGTGTGGCCGGGACGTCGCCGATGCCGGGATGGGCCGTCGTCGCCAGTACTGCCGGCAGTCGTGCCGGCAGCGCGCGTACGAGCAGCGGGCCTTGCTGAGCCGCGCCGGGGGCGGCGCCGTGCCCGAGGACGCGGTGGTCCTGTCGGCGGAGGATGCGGCGGATCTGTCCGATCGGGTCTACCAGGTGCGATGCGCGGCCGAGGACGTCGCCACCGCGCTCGACGAGGGTGCCGGGGCAACGGAGCTTCGCGAGCTGTGCGCCAGGCTGGTCGGGGCCGCCCGCGCCGCCGACGGCTGGCGCAGAGTGGGGGCCTGACCGTGTCCTGTCGCACCGGTGCGCGAGTGGCCGCGTGAGCCCCTGCTGTCGCCGGCCGGGTACAGTCGCGCCATGGACGGCGCGCCGATCACGTCCCCGTTTCCCGGGGTCAGCGGGACAAAGCAGGCACCTGGCCCTCCGGTGCGCGCCCTCGCATGCGCTCGCAGGTTGCCTTCCACAGGTCGATGCCGGTCCTTCTCGAGAAGCCGGGAGTATCGGACGTTTTGAAATCCTGCCGGAGTTGGCCATACTCACCAGCGAACTTGGGTCGGAGAGCAGCACGACGCTGGCCGAATAGACCACGACATCGCGTCGCTGTGCAGCTCCCGTGACTCGGCGAGAGCCGCCTCCGGCGGGCCACAGCCACCAATAGGTGAGGGTTAGGGCGAGGGACAGTACATGGTTGATCAACTTCAGCATGCGACCGAGGCGCTGCGTAAGGCGCTGGGTCAGGTTGAACGCCTGAAGCGCACCAACCGCGCGTTGCTGGAACGGTCGAGCGAGCCGATCGCGATCGTCGGGATGTCGTGCCGCTTCCCGGGCGGGGTCGACACCCCGGAAGACCTGTGGCAGATGGTTGCCGACGGCCGCGACGTCATGTCGGACTTTCCCACCGACCGCGGCTGGGATCTGGCCGGATTGTTCGACCCCGACCCCGACGCGCGGCACAAGACCTACACCCGCACCGGCGGGTTCGTCGAAAACGTGGGCGACTTCGATCCCGGTTTCTTCGGGATCGGCCCCAGCGAGGCGCTGGCCATGGACCCCCAGCAGCGGCTGTTCCTGGAGTTGTCGTGGGAGGCGTTGGAGCGGGCGG